>Ga0316205_10003168_pt1 | contig 15941 bp, 15 predicted proteins | sample 3monthpyrite_MG_FD_204941 | JGI IMG/M metagenome (GOLD analysis project Ga0316205, IMG submission 204941) | Microbial mat bacterial communities from mineral coupon in-situ incubated in ocean water Damariscotta River, Maine, United States -... | ecosystem: Environmental > Aquatic > Marine >... | reverse complement strand
AACCCCGGTGCGGGTGCCTGACAATAGGAGCGTATTCGTGAAACACCCTGTAGATGTGCATGTCGGCAAGCGCATTCGTCATCGTCGCTGGATGGTGGGCATGACCCAGCAGCAATTGGCGGATTCGGTCGGGATCAAATTCCAGCAGATCCAGAAATATGAAACCGGAATGAACCGCGTCAGCGCGTCGCGGCTTTGGGACATCGCGCGCACGCTCGGGGTTTCCATCAGTTTCTTCTTCGAAGGGCTCAGCGCCGAGTCCGGGGATACCAAGGTCGAGGCCGATATCATGGCCAACAAGGAAGCCATGGAACTTGTGCGCGCCTATTACGCGATTCCCGAAGCGCAGCGCAGGCGCCTGTTCGAACTGGCGCGGGTCCTGTCGGACGCTGCTTGAAACTCGCGACCCTGACCGCGCGGACGGCTGTCTTGCCCGCGCGGTGTCTGGGCGCTACACCCATCGGGTCCGCACATTTGCGGGCCCTTTTTCATGAAAGAACGCTGCCAATGCCCCGCGCCGAACCGAATTCCTCTCTTGCCGCGGAGCTTTGGCAAACCGCCCATGCGCTGGCCGACGCCGCCCGCCCGGTGACGCTGGAGCATTTTCGCGCGCCCGGGTTGACGGCGGACAACAAGGATGCGGGCGGTTTCGATCCGGTCACGGCCGCGGACCGGGCCGCCGAAGCGGCGATGCGCGCGGTTCTGGCCACCCGGCGCCCGCAGGACGCCATCCTGGGCGAGGAAGAGGGCCTGACCCCGGGCACCAGTGGCCTGACCTGGGTGCTGGATCCGATCGACGGAACCCGCGGCTACCTGTCGGGCACGCCAACCTGGGGCGTGCTGATCGCCTTGGCTGACGAGGCCGGCCCGCTCTTGGGGATCATCGACCAGCCCTATATCGGCGAACGCTTCGCCGGCGGGCTGGGTGTCGCCGAATGGTCGGGCCCGGCTGGCGCGCGCGCCCTGTCCAGCCGGCCGCCGCGCCCGCTGGGGCAGTCGATCCTGTTTACCACTTTCCCCGAAGTCGGCACCCGCGCCGACCGCGCGGCGTTCGAGAGGGTCGCCGAACGGGTGCAGCTGACGCGCTACGGCATGGATTGCTACGCCTATGCGCTTCTGGCCGCCGGGCAGATCGACCTGGTGATCGAGGCCGGGTTGAACAGCTATGACATCATGGCGCCCATCGCCGTGATCGAGGCGGCGGGCGGCATGGTCACGGATTGGGAGGGCGGCCCCGTGCATCAAGGCGGGCGGGCGTTGGCGGCGGCGAATGCCGACATTCACGCGCAGGCGTTGGCGGTTTTGAACGGCTGAAAGGTGCTGAGGGTTGGCGTAGAGGAGGGTCAGGGCCGCAAGCGGCCCTGACGGGGTGACGGGGGGCGCGGCTTTGGGCCATCGAGGCCCGTCGCCGCGCCGGGAGGTTTCACCTCCCGCGGCCTTCGGCCTTCCCTCCAGGATATTTCAGGCACAAAGATGAAGGGCCCGGGCGCGGTCAGGTGCGGGGTTGGTGCAGCCGGCCGTTGACCCAGGTGGCCCGGATGGCGCGGTCATCGCCCATCATGATCGTTGGAAACACGGCCTGCCACAGGTCTTCGGCGCGAGCCGCGCGTTGTGCGATGACCGGGGTGGAGGCCAGATCGACGACGATCAGATCGGCCTCGACACCCGGTTTCAGGCTGCCGATCCTGTCGCCCAGCCCCAGCGCGCGCGCCGAGCCTTCGGTCGCCAGCCACCACAGGAACGCCGGGTGCAGCGGGGTGCCGCGCAGCTGGCCGATTTCATAGGCCGCGGCCATGGTGCGCAGCATGGAAAAGGACGATCCGCCGCCGATATCCGTGGCCAGGCCGATGCTCTGCCCTTCGGCCTTCAGGCCGGGCATGTCGAACAGGCCGGAGCCGATGAAGCTGTTCGAGGTCGGGCAATGGATCAGCGAGGCGCCGGTTTCCAGCAGCCGCGCGCGCTCACGTTCGGTCAGGTGGATGGCGTGGCCATATAGCCCGCCCGTGCCCAGCAGGCCGAACTGTTCATACACGTCCAGATAGTCGCGCGCCTTGGGAAACAGGCTGCGGACCCAGGCGATTTCCTCGGTCTGTTCGCTCAGATGCGTCTGCATCAGGCAATCGGGGTGTTCACCCCAGAGCGCGCCCAATGCCTGCAACTGTTCGGGCGTCGAGGTGGGCGCAAAGCGCGGGGTGATGACATAGGACAGCCGGTCAACGCCATGCCAGCGGTTCAGCAGCGCCCTGGACTGGTCATAGGCCGATTGCGCCGTGTCGCGCAGCGTCTCGGGCGCGTTGCGGTCCATGCAGGTCTTGCCGGCCAGCACCCGCATCCCGCGCGCCTGCGCGGCGCGGAACAGGGCGTCCACGCTTTCGGGGTGAATGGTGGCGAAGGAGCACAGCGTCGTCGTGCCCTGCGCCAGCATCAGGTCCAGGCACATTTCCGCCATGGCCTGGGCGTGCTGCGGATCGCCAAAGCGCGATTCCTCGGGGAAGGTGTAGCTGTTGAGCCAGTCGATCAGCCGCTTGCCCCAGCTGGCGATGATCCCGGTCTGCGGGTAATGCACATGGGCATCCACGAATCCGGGAGAGATCAGGGCATTGCCGTAATCGAACACCTGCGCCCCGGGATTGGCCGCGCGCAACGTGTCGGCGGGGCCAACGGCCGCTATTCGCCCGCCGTCGATCAGCACCGCGCCATGCGGATCGTGGCGCGCGGCGCCGGGACCGGCGTGAAACGGATCGGCGGTGAATTCCAGGGTCTGCCCCAGAAGCAAGATCGACATGGCATATCCGTGCAATTGCTGAACGCCCCCTTTATTGCGCGAAGGAAACGGCTTAACAAACGCTTTGTGTCCGGCGATCCGGCGCGGAACGGAAAAGCGCGGAGGCGGCGATGAACACACAAGACACCGAAAACGGTGACGATCTGCCCGGCACCGAGCCCGAGGACGCCCTGCATGACGGGATGGACGACGAGCGCGCCGCGCGGGTGCTCGACGCGCTGGAGTTGGGCGACGCCGCGGCTGTGAGAGAGGCGCTCGAGCCTGTCCATGCCGCGGATATCGCGGACTTTCTGGAGCAGATCAGCGGCACGCAGAGGCGCGCACTGCTGACGCTGTGCGCCGATCTGCTGGACGGCGACGTGCTGTCCGAACTTGACGAGAACGTGCGCGAGGAAGTGATCGACGCGCTCCCGCGCGAGGCGCTGGCCGAGGCCGTCCGCGACCTGGACACCGACGATGTCGTCGACATCATCGAGGATCTGGAAGAGGGCGAGCAGGCCTATATTCTGGACCAGCTGGAAAGCGAGGACCGCGCGGCGGTCGAAAGCTCCTTGTCCTGGCCGGAATATTCCGCCGGCCGTCTGATGCAATCCGAAACGGTGGCCGTGCCGCAGGACTGGACCGTCGGGCGGGCGATCGACTACATGCGCTCGGTCGAGTGGTTGCCCGACCAGTTCTATCACGTGATCCTGGTCGACGAGCGCCACAGACCGACCGGTTACGCCACGCTGGGCCGGGTCCTGGCCTCGCGCCGCGCCGTCCTGCTGGCCGACATTGTCGAGGACAGCTTTCGCGCGGTCGAGGCGACGCAGGAAGAAGAAGAGGTCGCGCGCCTGTTCAACAAGTATCACCTGATCTCCATGCCCGTCGTCGATCCGTCCGGGCGGCTGGTCGGGGTCATCACGATCGATGACGCCATGGCCGTTCTGGACGACGAGCACGAGGAGGACATGCTGCGCCTGGCCGGCGTGAACGAGGAAAGCTCGCTTTCGGACCGGATCTGGGACACCGCGCGCAGCCGCTTCGTGTGGCTGGCGGTCAATCTGGCGACGGCCATTCTGGCCTCGGTCGTCATCGCGCAGTTCGCCGAAGCGATCAACACCATGGTCGCGCTGGCCGTCCTGATGCCGATTGTCGCGTCGATGGGCGGCAACGCGGGCACGCAGTCGATGACCGTGGCGGTGCGCGCGCTGGCCACGCGCGAACTGACCGGGCAGAACACCCGCCGCGTGGTCTGGCGCGAACTGGTCGTGGGCGTGATCAACGGCCTGGCCTTTGGCGCTATCATGGCCGCGGTCGCCACGCTGTGGTTCGGGGTGCCGATGCTGGCCCTGGTGATCGCCCTGGCGATGGTGGCGACGCTGGCCTCGGCGGCGCTGTCGGGGATCGTGCTGCCGGTGGCGATGGACAAGCTGAACATCGATCCCGCGCTGGCCTCGGGCACGTTTGTCACAACCGTGACGGATGTGGTCGGTTTTCTTTCGTTCCTTGGCCTGGCCTCTGTCATGTTGCTGTGAGTCCATCGATCGCGGAGCCCACATGAACGATATCGACGCCGAAAAAGCCGCGGCCCGCAAAACCGCCTTCGCGGCGCGCAAGGCGGCGCATGCAGCCGGGTTGGACGCCGCCGCGCAGGCCCATCTGCGCGCCGCCCTGGCGGAAATCGGCGACGCGCCGCTGGCCGGCTACATGCCGATCCGCACCGAGATCGACCCGGTGCCGGTGATGGCGGCGCATCGTGGTCCGGTGGGGGTGCCGGTGATCCTGGGCGCCGGGCAACCGCTGGCGTTTCACGCCTGGACCCCCGATTGCGCGATGACAGACGGTCCGTTCGGCGCGCGGGTTCCGGTGCAAGGGCAGGCCCTGACGCCGCGCGCGGTGATCGTGCCCCTGGTGGGATTCGATGCGCGCGGCTACCGGCTGGGCTATGGCGGCGGGTTCTATGACCGGACGCTGGCCGTGCTGCGGGCGGCCGGGCCGGTGCTGGTGCTGGGCTTTGCCTATGACGCGCAGGAACTGCCCGAGGTGCCGATTGACGCCTACGATCAACGCCTTGACGGGATTGTCACGCAAAGCGGCGTGCGGCGCTTCGCCTGAGCGGGCGGGGCCGTATATCGGGTTTCGTAGGAAAGCCCATCGGACCTTCGTGTCCGAACTCTCCCGGCCCAAGGCGCTTCGCGCCCTGTAGGTTGCCTGTTTTCGCTCGATGCTCCGCCAGCGATGGATCGGGCGGCCCGATCAAGGCGCCCGGTTCACTCCGTGCACAGGATTTCGCGGCGGCCGGGCAGGGTGAATACCTCCTGGCATCCAAACAGCGGCTGGATCGGCGCGCAGCTGCGCGAGCGGGCCAGACAGGCACCTTCGCAATCGGCCGCGGCGTCGCAGGGTTGCCCGGCATCGGATGTCGGGAAAATGCAGGCATAGACCCCGGTGCCGCGCGGCAGAAAACGCCCGCCGCCGCGCTCGCAGGTGGTGCGTTGCAGGGCCATCATGGCGGTTTCGGGCGGGCGGACAGGGGCGTTGGATTGCGCCGGTTCGGCCGGGGCCGCCGCGCTGCCGAGGGTGGTCAGGGCGGGCGCGTCGGCGACCGATGGCGTGGCTGGGGCGACAGCCGGCGCGGGTTCAGCATCCTGTGCGGACAAGGCCCGCGCTCCCGCCCCACCGGGCACCTGCGCGCAGGCGCCAAGCGTCAGGACCAGGGCGAAAGCGGCCAACAGGCGGATCATGGGCGCTTGCCGTCAGCCTGGACGGCGGGGCCCGGGGGGCGCGGACGGGTGTTGGACGCGGCGATCAATAGGGCAGGGGATGCGCGCGGTGACACGCGTCGATGGCGGCGATCAGTTCGGGGTCCAATGCCAGGTCCATCGCCGGCAATTGATGCGCCAGTTGTTTCGAGGTCGTCGCGCCGATGATCGGGATCGACACGAACGGGCGGCTGCGATGCCAGGCCAGCGCCATATGCACCGGGTCGATATGCCAGTCGCGGGCCAGCCCCAGATAGGCCGAGACCGTCTCGAACACGCGCGGCGTGATCCGTCCGCCCAGCGTGTCCGACTTTTCGCGCCGCGAGCCTTCGGGGATCACGCCGCCGGCGTATTTGCCGGTCAAAAGCCCGGTCGCCAGTGGCGAGAAGGCCAGCAGCGGCACGTCCTCCATCACGCTGGCTTCGGCCATGTCGGTATCGAACAGGCGGCACAGCAGCGAATACTCGTTCTGCACGCAGGCCACGCGCGGCAGGTCCTGCGCCTCGGCGACGGCGATCCATTGCGCCAGCCCCCAGGCGGTTTCATTGGACAGCGCGATGCGCCCGATCTTGCCCTCGGCGATCAGCGCGGCGGCCTCGGTCAGCACCTCGGCGATATGGGCACGGGTCCGGGCCTTGTCGCTTGGCGGCGCATAGGTCCAGTTCTTGCGAAAGTGATAGCTGCCGCGATTGGGCCAGTGCAGTTGAAAGATGTCGATGAAGTCGGTCTGCAGCCGTTTCAGCGACCCCTCGACCCCGCTGCGCAACCGCGCGGCGCTGATCGGCGGGGCGCCGCCGGGGATCACGCCGGCGCCGTCGCCCGATACCTTGGTGGCGATGATCAGCCGGTCGCGCGCGCCCTTGGCGTTCCACTGGCCGATGATGTCCTCGGTGCGGCCCAGCGTGTCGGCGCTGATCGGGTTCACCGGATACATTTCCGCAGTGTCGAGGAAATTCAGCCCGCGCTCCAGCGCCATGTCGATCTGGTGGTGGGCGTCGGCGACCGGGGTCTGGGTGCCCCAGGTCATGGTGCCCAGGCAGAAATCGGGGACGGTGGGGCCCGTGGGGCTCAGGGTGCGATGGGTCATTCGGGCTCCGGCGTTTGGCGCGCAGACTAGCGGGTTCAAGGGGAAAGGCAAGACGGGGGCCTGGTGGGGGGCTTGGTGGGGGGGTATGCCGGAAATGTTGAGAACATAAAGGGAACATGCTAGGACTCGAGCATGACAGGCACCCTTGATTCCACACCCCCGGACGATCCACGGCCAGATGCGGGGCCAGATGCGGGGCCAGATGCGGGGCCATCCCGCCCGGCCAGCAAGCCTGACCGCGCCGCCGCCGCCCGGCTGCTGGCCGATCTGGCGGCGCATGGCTCGGGCGTGGGGTTGGCCGCCGGGGGCGATGCGCCGATGCCCGCCCCGCTGGTCCCGCTGGAACAGATGGCGCTGGCCCGTGGACGGGTGCATGAACTGACCGGCCCGGCGCGGCGCACGCTGGCCGCCGCGGCGGCGGGGGTGGCGCAGGCCGAAGGGCCGGTGCTGTGGCTGCGCCCCGGTTGGCGTGCCGAGGGACTGTGCCCGCAGGGGCTGGCCGCGCTGATGCCCGATCCCGGCGCGCTGATCGTGGCCAACTGCGCCCGCGCGCCTGATCTTCTGTGGGGGATGGAGGAAGCCCTGCGCGCCGGATGCGTGGCGCTGGTGGTGTCGGAAATCACCGAAATGCCGGATCTGCGGCAGGTGCGCCGCCTGCATCTGGCGGCGGCGGACGGGGTGATGCGCAACCGGCTGGCGGGGCGGGTGCAGCCCGCGCCGCTGGGCCTGTTGCTGGCGCATGAAACCGCCGACGCGCGCATCGCCGGGGTGGAAAGCCGCTGGGCGCTGCACCCGCTGCCGCCACGCCCGCCCGCGCCGTTTGAAACCCTGCGCCCCGGGGATGACGGGGTGCGCTGGCGGCTGGACCGGCAATTGATGCGCGGCGCGCCGCCCAAGGATTGGGAGGTGCGGTTCGAACGCCCCCGCATCGCGGACCGGGACGGGCAGGCACCAGACGGGCAGGCACCAGACGGGCAGGCACCAGACGGGCAGGGCGTGGCGCTGCTGGCCTGACGGGACAGGCGGCTGGCAAACACGCGGGGCAGGCCCGTCAAGGCAAGTGAACGCATCTTGGCAAACCGTCCCCAAGCCGCTTTGATCGGTGCGCGGCGCAAGGCATCGCGGCGCCGATACGCGCGGGCACGGAAACGGGGGGCCACATGAGCGACATCACCATCACCAGAGACGGGCGCATTGCTACGGTGTCGTTTGACCGGGGCACCCCCGCGAACCCGCTTTCCATTGGCTTGATGCGGGACCTGACCGCCGTTGCCCGCAGTTTCGAGGATGACGCCAGCCTGTCCGCCGTGATCCTGACCGGGCGTGCCGACAATTTCTGTCTGGGCTTTGATCTGCGCGATGCGCAAACCCAGGCGCTGCCACAAATCCCGCTGGCCGAACGAAGGCTGGCACTTCAGGTCGGTGCCCGCATGTGCCGCGCGTGGGAGCAGATCGAAGCGCTGACCATTGCCGCTATTGACGGCTGGTGCGTGGGCGGCGGCGTGGCCCTGGCGGTATCGCTGGATCTGCGCATCGCCGCGCCGTCCTCGACGCTCTATGTGCCCGAGGTCGAGCGCGGGCTGAACATGTCCTGGGGCTCGATCCCGCGCATCACCAACCTGATCGGCCCGGCCCGCGCCAAGCGGGTGATCGTTCTGGCCGAACAGGTCGGCGCCACACAGGCCGAGCACTGGGGGCTGCTGGATGGGGTGGCGCGGGACGGCGCGGTTCGGGCCGCCGCGCGCGCGAAGGCCGAAAAGGCCGCAGGGCTGCCGCCCGTCGCACTGCGCATGTGCAAACAGGGCATCAACGCCTATGCCAATGCCCTGGCCCCGCTGGCCAGCCATTCGGATTTTGATCAATTCGCGCTGGCCCATGCCAGCGAGGACGCCGCCGAAGGGATCGCGGCCTTCTTGCAAAAGCGCGATCCCCGGTTCTCGGGGCGTTAGGGCGTCCGGAACGCCTCGGGCCTGGCTTCGCGGGCCATGTGGTCCAGCACGGCATTGACGAATTTGCTTTCGCGCCCCTCGGGGAAGAACGCCTGCGTCAGTTGCACGAATTCGGTAATCACCACGCGCGGCGGGGTGTCGGTTTCCAGAAACTCGGCCCCCGCCGCCCGGAACAGCGCCCGCAGCGTGGGGTCGATGCGGCTGATCGGCCATTTGGCCACCAGCGCGCGGTCGGTCATCTGGTCGATGCGGCCCTGATCGTCCACCGCCATATCCACCAGCTTGCGGAAATGGGCGATATCGGCCTCGACCCAGGCTTCGCCCTCGGCCTCGATGCCGATGCGGTGGGTCTCGAACTCCACCCGCACCTGATCCACGGTCTGCCCGGACACTTCCATCTGGAACAGCGCCTGCACCGCGTAAAACCGCGCGGCCGAGCGCAACGCGCGTTTTTGCGCGGCCCGGTCGTTGGTCTTGTCGTTGGCCTTTTCGCCGGGTTTGCTCATACCGTGTCGCCCCCGTCGGCCAGCATCACCGAACCGGGCACGCGAAATCCGATATTGCCCTTGGCCCCGCCCCAGCGGCGCACCAGCGCCAGCAGATGCAGCGCCGCCGCCGCCGCCCCGCCGCCCTTGTCCTGATCCTTGGGATCGGCACGGACAACCGCTTGTTCCAGGGTTTCAACAGTCAGGATGCCATTGCCCAGACACACGCCCTGCAACCCCAGCAAGGTCAAGCCGCGCGAGCTGTCATTGCACACCGTGTCGTAATGCGTCGTCTCGCCCCGGATCACGCAGCCCAGCGCCACGAAGCAATCGAAATTCGACAGGCGGAAGGCCTGGCCGATGGCCGCAGGGATCTCCAGCGCGCCGGGCACCTCGATCACCTCATGCGTGGCGCCGACCGATTCCAGCGTGGCGCGCGCGCCGGCGATCATCATGTCGGCGATGTCGCGGTAATAGGGCGCGACCACGATCAGCGCCTTCACCGGCTTCTCAAAGCTCGGCAGCGGCAGGGTATGGTGGCTGGCTCCGGCCATCAGGCGTCTCCACGAATGGGGTGTGTGCCTTCGATGCTCAGATCGTAGGCTTCAAGCCCGACAACCCGGGGCATCGGGCTATCGGTCAGCAAGGTCATGCGGGTGATCCCCAGCGCCGACAGGATCTGCGCGCCAAGCCCGTATTGCCGCAGCGTCTGCGGGTGCACATCGCCGTCAACCGACAGGCGCATCGACGGATCGCGCAGCAGCACCACGGTGCCGCGCCCGGCTTTGGCGATGGTTTCCATGGCGCATTGCAGTTCATCCGCCGGGGCGGGGCCGATGCCCAAAGCGTCCTCCAGCGGGTTCAGCGCGTGCATCCGCACCAGCACCGGTTCATCCGTGGTCAGATCGCCCTTGCACATCACGATGTGCTCGGCGCCCTGGGTTTCGTCGGTGAAGATCTTCAGGATCCAGTCGCCGCCATAGGCCGATGTCACCTGCTTGACCGCGCTTTGCCGCACCAGATTGTCATGCCGGTGGCGATAGGCGATCAGGTCCGAGATGGTGCCGATCTTCAGCCCGTGGCGCTGGGCAAAGGCGATCAGATCGGGCAGGCGGGCCATGGTGCCGTCGTCATTCATGATCTCGCAGATCACGCCCGACGGGTTGAGGCCGGACAGGCGCGCGATGTCCACAGCGGCCTCGGTATGCCCGGCGCGCACCAGCACACCGCCATTGCGCGCGCGCAACGGGAACACATGGCCCGGCGTGGCAATATCCGCCGCGCCCTTGGTCGGATCGATCGCCACCGATACGGTGCGCGCGCGGTCATGCGCGGAAATGCCCGTGGTCACCCCTTCGCGCGCCTCGATGGAAATGGTGAAGGCGGTTTCATGGCGGGATGAATTCTGCGTCGACATCAGCGACAGGCCCAGCGCGTCGATCCGCTCGCCGGGCAAGGCCAGGCAGATCAGCCCGCGCCCGTGCGTGGCCATGAAATTGATCGCCTCGGGCGTGGCCATCTGCGCGGGAATGACCAGATCGCCCTCGTTCTCGCGATCCTCGTGATCGACCAGAATGAACATGCGGCCGTTGCGCGCGTCCTCGATGATGTCCTCGATCCGCGAGATCGCGTCGCTCCAGTCAATTTCGACCGGGCCGGGCTTGTTGTATTCCATGCAGCACTCCTGTCGGCTTGAGGGTCCAGATACCGCAACGCTGCTGCCGGGAAAAGGGGCGTGGTGCAGGTTGTTGCCAGACGCCGCCTGACAGCGGGCGGCGCGGGCTGGACAAAGCGCAGTGCGTGGTGCTCAAGTCATCCGACAGGGGCGGCAGGGGCGGGGACACCATGAAACCGGCAGGGAAGTCAGCGCATGAGTCGCTCTATTTCGACTATCCGCATTTCGAGCCACCGACAGGCCCCGCGCGTGACACGCTGCGCGATCCGGTCACGGTTGCGATCATTGGTGCCGGCCCGGTCGGCCTGACCGCCGCGCTGGCCCTGGCGCAAGAGGGCGTGCGTTCGGTGCTCTTCGACGACAAGGCGAGTTTCAACGACGGAAGCCGGGCGATCTGCTTGTCGCGCGCCAGTTTCCATATCTTTCAGGCGCTAGGCATCGTGGGGGCGTTCGAGGGCAAGGCGCTGGGCTGGACGACGGGGCGCAGCTTCTACCGGGGTCGGCAGATTCTGGAATTCGACATGCCCGACAGCCCGTCCGAGCGGTTCCGCCCGATGTATAATCTGCAACAGCAGTATATCGAGCAATTTCTGCACGATGCCGTCGCCGCGAACCCGTTGATCGAAACACGCTGGCAAAGCGCGCTGACCGGGATCCGTGATACGCCCGATGGCGCGGTCCTGACCATCACCGACCCGGTTGAAAGCTATGATCTGCCCGCCCGCTGGGTGCTGGCCTGCGATGGCGCGCGCAGTGCCACACGCGCCCTGCGCGGATTGCGCCTGAAAGGCGAGAATTACGAAGGCCGCTACGTGATCGCCGATATCCAGATGGATCACGAGTATCCGACGATCCGCCGCGCGCTGTTCGACCCCGATTGCCGGCGCGGCGGGACGGTTCTGATCCACAAGCAGCCGGACGATCTGTGGCGCATCGACTACCAGCTGCGCGATGATGAGCGCACCGAGGACGCGATGGCGGAAAGCGCCGTGCGCGCCGGGGTTGCTGCGGTGTTGCGCGACATCGGGCATGAGGGCCCCTGGGAATTGGAATGGTGGAGCGTCTATTCCGCCAACACGCTGGCGCTGGACGACTACCGCGACGGCGCGGTGTTCTTCGTTGGCGACAGCGCCCATATCGTGCCGATCTTCGGCGTCCGGGGCCTGAATAACGGTCTGGCCGACGCGGCGAATATCGGCTGGAAGCTGGGCTGGGTTCTGACCGGTCGCGCCGGGCCGCAGCTGTTGGACAGCTACACGGCTGAGCGGCGGAGCGCGACGCTGGATGTCTTCGCCAACGCGACCAAAAGCGCGCGGTTCATGACCCCGCCGAGCCCGGGCTGGACACTGATGCGCGACGCGGCGTTGTCGCTGGCGCTGGACCATCCCTTTGCCGGCGACCTGGCAAACCCGCGCCAGTTCACCCCTTTCACCTACGCCGGCAGCCCCGCCGTGCTGGCCGATGATCCCGCCTTTGCGTCCGGCCCGTGCCCCGGCGATCTGATGCCCGAGGCGCGGCTGGATGCTGGCTTTCTGACCGACCGTCTGCAACCCGGCTTTAGCGCTCTGTGCCTGGATCCGGCGCTCACCCGGGCGGTGAATGACGCGGCCGAGGTCGGGCTGAGCGCCATGACGCTGCCCGCCACGCCAGGCGACCACCTGGATGCCGGCCCCGCAACCGCCTATCTTCTGCGCCCCGACGGGCATGTCGCCGCGCGCTGGAAATCCGCCAGTGCCGCGCTTGTGCTGGAGGCCTTTCGCGCGCTGACATTCCGCACCGGAGACCCGTCATGACCCAAGCGGACCTGGAACGACTCTACGAGGCCATGGCCCACCAGATTGACTCCGTCGGAGTGGATCACGCGCCGCTCTACCTGGCCAAACTGGCACTGCTGCTGGCGCATCACCTGGATGATCCCGAAACCGCGCTTCGGTCCATCGCCGACGCCGCCCGGTCCCTGGATGCCGGACCGGCCCGGTAAGCCCGCCCGCCAGTCGAATTCGGCGCGTTACGAGGAAAGCATCCGTTGCAGCAATGGCTGTCAATGTGCCTTGACACCAAAATCTGCAGAGATCCCGGAAGAGGCAGGAACAGCCCGGAAGATCCCGGAAGGATCAACAAAAAAAGGGGTTTCAGCGCGTTGCGGGTGGCCTCACAAACCGCCGAGGCAATTTTGCAGAAACGGGCAGGATTGGCGAGAAACCGTTCAAGGCGTCCGCGTGAAGCCGTCCTTCAAGGGGGCGTAAAAGCCTTATTTCATTGGGGTGAATAGCGCCTAGAATTGTAGATGCCTTGCTTGGTGATTTTGGAAGCAAGGAGGACGAGATGTCCACAAACAAGTTCACAGACGAGTTCACGGGCGTTCGATTGACTTTGGCCATTCAAGGTCGTCGGCCCAGTTCTGATCGAACCAGGTCAGCACCCTGGCCACCGTGGCAGTCCGGCAATCGCGGCCCGCCAACAGTTAGTGAAAGAAGTCGCCTTTACCCAGGGCGCGCATCGAGATCGCAAAATGCGTCACGCCCTGATGGGCGGCGAGCGTTTGCGCGTCGAAACGACGAGCTCTTCGCCAATGTCTTGCATGACGGGCGTCATATCTGTGACCGCGCGCGCCAGCCGGTTCAGGGCCGCGCCGATCTCGCTGTCATTGATTTCGAGGGTGATCATGCCTATTTTACCCTCAGGTGATGACCCTGGGAAATCGGGTTCCAGGATGCCGCAAACCGCGCAAGCGGAGCGCCAGCACATGAGGGGGTCTCCCGTCCTTCCGTCACCTCAACCCACCCAACAGCAGTTGCAAGAGCCCGCAGGCCAACCGTGACAAGAGGCTTTCAACGGGCACCTGATAAGCCGAGACGAGGGCATTGGCGATCTGGCTCAGACGCCCCGATTTCAAGGTATAGTCGAGGCGAACGACGACCTGACCGACGCCTGCATTTGCGTCGATAACAAGCAAGACACTTGCGTTCTGATGATCGAACAAGACGGCCCTCGGGTGCCTAGCATCATCGGCAACGACGCCCATTGCTCAGGCGTCAGGGCGTCGCCGGTACGCAAATGCCGGTTTGCCTTGGGGCCGCGTAGAACGCCGGGGCCGGACAACGATTTCACTTGAGCCCGGGGCAAAGCCGCGCCCGGCTAGCGCGGTGGGCAGCTCGTCGCTCAGAGCCCCGGCCAACGCTGGTTGATGCCTCAGACCGGCACGCGTCTCGGTGACCCAGAGCGGCCAGTGCCGGTCGATCACGGCGTCCAGCGACCGCCCGTAGGCAGTGCCCAGGTTGGCGGGCAAGGAGGCGACTTTTTGTGCGGCCAGGGGAGGTTCATCTTGTGCCGCCGCATGAAGGGCGACGACGGCGAAGGTCACGCTTAGAGCGAAGGTCCGAATTGTCATTGGTCAATCTTTCTTTTGAGGGCAGAGGCTTCGAAAACGCGTGTATGTTCAGCTCCGCCCAATCATCGCTTTTAAAACGCCAATATTGTTTGTGTTCAATGACTTGTGCCGAACTTACACACCGCAAGGACAACTTACACGTCCGCGTGTAGGTTCCGATTCCCTTCTTTTCGCTTCCTGCCCTTCAAGACCCCTTTGAAATAAGGCTTTATCGGCCCTTTGAAGGGCGGCTCGTTTGAGCCTGTTTGAACGATTTCAAGCCAATCTTGCCCGTTTCTGCAAGTTTCCCGCTCTGCCTTTCCCGCCCGCCCGCCACGCGCAGAAACCCCTTATTTCATTGACCCATTCGTCAAAGCCCTTCCACTTTCGGCCTCTTCCGGCTTCACTGCAGATATTGGTGTCAACGCACACCCAGCGTGTGTTTTCACTTGTCCACAGGAAATATTCCTTTACAGGGTTTCGCAAATCCCCCACCATATCTAGTAAGAGCGGGCACCAAGTTCCGCCGTCCCTTGCCATTTACCGCTTTCTATTGTGGATGTGGCAAATGTTGAGGCTAGATCAGAGAGAGCCAGGACATGCCCCTGTCCGAGGACCATATCCTGACCGACGAGATCCATCCGATCGATATCGTCGAGACGTTGGCCGCTCATCACGCGTGGGAATTCGACCGTGTCGGCGACGATCAGATCGCCATGGCGGTCGAGGGCCAGTGGCGCGGCTATTCGCTGACGCTGGCCTGGTCAAGCGTCGATGAAACGCTGCGGCTGATCTGCACCTTCGAGATGGAACCACCCAGCGAACGGATGGCCGAGCTTTACGAGGTGCTCAACCTGACCAATGACCTGGTCTGGGCGGGCGGCTTCACCTATTGGCAGCAGCAGGGCCTGATGGTCTGGCGTTACGGGCTGTTGTTGTCGGGCGGGCAGATGGCCGCGTCCGAGCAGATCGACCAGATGATCCACGCGGCCGTTGCCGCCTGTGAGCGATTCTACCCGGCGTTTCAACTGGTCGCCTGGGCGGATAACGCCCCGGAAGATGCGATGAAACTGGCCATTGCGCAGGCCTACGGGCGCGCCTAATCTGCCCCCGGCAACGATGGGGGCATCATGGATTTGAGCGATCTGAACACCCGCGGACTGGTTCTGCTGGGCTGTGGCAAGATGGGATCGGCGCTGCTTGCGGGCTGGCTGGCCAACGGTCTTTCAGTCGGCGCGGTGACGGTGCTGGACCCAGATCCCTCTGCGTGGCTTTCGTCAACGGGTGTGCGGTTGAACACCGATCTGCCACCCGCGCCCGCCATGGTCATCCTGGCGGTGAAGCCGCAGATGATGGGGCAGGCGCTGCCCGGATTGCAGGCTTTGGGCGCGGGATCCACGGTGTTCGTCTCCATCGCGGCGGGCATTTCGCTGGCGTCGATCGAACGGATCCTGGGCGCCGGAACGCCCCTTGTGCGCGCCATGCCCAACACGCCCGCGGCGATCGGACAGGGGATCACCGCGCTGATCGGCAACGCGCGCGTGTCCGCCCCGGCGCTGGAACTGGCGCGCAGCCTGATGGCGGCGGTGGGCGACACGGTGATGCTGGACGACGAAGGCCAGATGGATGCGGTCACCGGCGTGTCCGGCTCGGGCCCGGCCTATGTGTTTCACCTGATCGAAACCCTGGCCGCCGCGGGCGAAGCGCAGGGCCTGCCGCCGGCCATGGCGCTGCGCCTGGCGCGCGCGACCGTGGCGGGCGCCGGGGCGCTGGCGATGGCGGCCGACGAAAGCCCCGCGCAACTGCGCGTCAATGTCACCTCGCCGCAGGGCACCACCGCCGCGGC
>Ga0316205_10003166_pt1 | contig 15948 bp, 13 predicted proteins | sample 3monthpyrite_MG_FD_204941 | JGI IMG/M metagenome (GOLD analysis project Ga0316205, IMG submission 204941) | Microbial mat bacterial communities from mineral coupon in-situ incubated in ocean water Damariscotta River, Maine, United States -... | ecosystem: Environmental > Aquatic > Marine >... | reverse complement strand
CTGGCCAGACTGTGACAGAAACAGGTGGTGCGGGTAATGAAGCTGCAATTCAGGTTGGTAACCTAACGGTTCTGATGGAAGATGCAGGCATCAATATTCAGTCTGATGAAGTTCTGGCTACAAGCATAATTAATGCAGCTGCAGGTGTAAATGCAACACTAACTGCTGGTTCTGCTCAGAGTGATATAAGTGGTGGTAACTTTACTTCAGCTCAAACATTAACTATCACTGGTGATGCAAGTGGTACAGTTGATGTGGCGAAAGATAGCACGGCTGCTCAAATAGTTTCATCTATTAACAAAATTTCTGATTCAACTGGTGTAAATGCTACGGCAACTACAACTGCAACTATCAGTAACGTAGATGCAGACGGTATTGTTTCACTAACACTTAATGGCTCAACCGTTTCTGCTAATGTAACTACAACTGATTTGAGTGAACTGGCAACAGCGATAAACGATAAATCAGGTGCTACCGGTGTTAGTGCTGCAATTAGTGTAGATGGCTCATCTATCGAATTGACTCACTCAACGGGTGAAGATATTGATTTTCTTAACTTCTCTCATTCAGCGGCAAATGTAAATACTGCAACTGTAGTAAGTGCGAGAGTTACAGGTAGCGAAGGAAGCCATGTAACATTACAGGATGGTACGTCACTTGATCTGGATTCAACGGTAGTCGGTGGTAATATTGAGATACAGTCAAATGGCTCATTCACTATTGCATCTAATGTTGATTCATCTGCTGGCGGTCTGTTCTCTGGTAATGCTAATGACATTAACGCAAGTGCATTACAGACTGTAAATACAATTGATATTAGTACTAAGTCAGGCGCTAATTTAGCAATTGATATAACTGACGGGGCACTGGCGAAAGTTGATAGTATCCGCGCAGATCTGGGTGCGATTCAAAACAGATTTGGTTCAACCATTTCTAACTTGAACACTGCGGTTGAGAACTTCAGTGCAGCTCGTAGCCGAATCCAGGATACGGACTTTGCTGCTGAAACAGCTAACCTGACACGATCTCAGGTACTGCAACAGGCAGGTGTAGCGATGTTAGCTCAGGCCAACTCACTACCACAGTTAGTCTTGAGTCTTCTTCAGTAGGAGTTGACGGGTGACAATAACCAAAACAGGTTTTGGTAAAGCGGCCGGGGAGTTTCTCCCCGCCGTGTTTTGGTGCTTGTTTGAAAAGATTTTTAATACTGTGAATAGGTGTGAACATGTCTAGTGATATCATGACAAATCAGATTTCAAAAGATGTTCTAAGCTCATCATCAGTTGCTCAATCTAAAGCTACAGCTGTTAGCCAGCCTCAAAAGCGGCAGGATCTTGCTGCCCAGGAAGCGAATTTGGAAGGCAAGACTTTACCGCCTGAAACCAAAAAAGCAGAAATAAGTAGTGAAGATATACAGCAGGCCGTATCTGAACTGAATCAACACATTCAAAATATAGAACGTGATTTGTTTTTCAGTGTTGATGACAGTAGTGGCCGCACGATAGTACGAGTGGTGAATTCTGAGACAGAAGAAGTTATTCGGCAGATCCCTTCTGAAGAGGTGTTACGAATTTCTCGCAGCATTCATGAACAGATGGGTGATATTTCAGGTTTAATTTTTGAGACTTCTGCATAATTGGCCTTTTAATTGCAATAAGTCTTTCTGACAATATTGTAATTAGTTTTAATATTTGTGGGTATTCAGGTGTATCCTGAATACCACACATTATCGAGGTTTTCATGGCAACAATTTCGGCAGCAGGTATAGGTTCTGGACTGGATGTCAGTGGCATTCTGGAGCAGATCGTAGAAGCTGAACGTGCGCCTACAGAAAACCGTTTAAATCTTAAAGAAGCAACTCTACAAGCTGAACTCAGTGCGTTTGGAACTTTAAAAGGCGCTGTTAGTTCTTTTCAAACTTCATTCGGAAAATTAACTTCTGCGGCTTTATTTAATACTAATAAAGTGAGTGTGAGTGACTCTGATGTTTTAAGTGCATCTTCATCCAGCATTGCAAAACCAGGTAATTATTCTGTAGAAGTTAAAAGTCTGGCTAAGTCGCATACACTTGCATCAATTGCATTTACCAGTGTGGATGATGTCATTGGCAGTGGGACTTTAAACTTTAATTTTGGTACGACTGTTTATGATCCGGGTACAGACTATGCGACCGGTGATGATACCTACACCAGTTTTACAGCTAATACAGAACGCTCTAGCGAATCAGTGGTTATTGATAGCACTAATAACACCGTAAGTGGAGTTCGTGATGCAATTAATAATGCAGATATCGGGGTCACGGCTTCTATAGTTGATGATGGATCAGGTTTTCGTTTATTAATCACCTCAGATGAAAAAGGCCTGGATAATAGTTTAGGTATTACTGTTGATGAAGGTGGTGGTGCAGCGGATACAGATATGACGGGTTTATCTGTTTTAGCTTTTAATGGTGTGGCTAGCAATGCGGAACAAACACAGGCTGCATCGGATGCAGAATTAACAATAAACGGTTTAACTGTTTTTAGAGAAAGTAATACGGTAACCGGTGCGATTACAGGTGTTACTTTTAATCTGAAATCAGCAGATGTTGGTAATCCGGTTCAGGTTGATATTACCAGTAGCAATGCAAGTGATGCTGAAAAAAACATAGGTGCGTTTGTTGATTCATTCAATGAAATGGCTGAAGTTTTTAATAGCTTAACCTCTTACGGTGGAGAAGGTGGGCAAAATGGAATTTTACTTGGCGATACAACTACACGAAATGTAATGCAACAAATTCGCAGAGAGTTAGGTGGTTTTGTTGATAATGCAGGTAGTTTTAATAGTCTCAGTTCAATTGGTATTACAACTGAAAAAGATGGCACATTAAAACTGGATAGTGCAACACTTAAAGATGCATTAAGTGATGATTTCGATTCGGTTGCACAACTTTTTTATGCTAACGGAAATTCATCAGACAGTGAAGTTATTGTCACTGATAGTAGCCTGCAGACTCAGGAAGGTCGCTATGCTGTTTCTATTTCTTCTTTGGCAAGCAAAGGTTTATTTACAGCTGCAGCTGTAACGGGACCCGTTACTATTGATTCTAGTAACGATAGTTTTTCATTTACTGTTGACGGTAAATCAACCAGCACTATTTCTATTAGTCAGGCAACTTATACTGATATGGATGCTCTTGCGCAAGAGATTGAAAACCGTATCAATGATTCTAGTGCATTACAGAGTGATGGAGTGGGTGTTTCTGTTGCATATGCTTCGGGGGCATTCCAGATTACTTCAAACTCGTACGGTTCTGATTCCAGTGTTTCTGTATCATCTCAAAACAGTAGTCTGGGTTTTGTAACCAGTGGTAGTGTTTCAACCGATGGAACTGATGTTGTTGGATCTATTGGCGGTTTACCTGCAACGGGATCTGGTCGTTTTCTTACGGGCACGGCTGCAGCTACAGGTCTTAAACTAGAAATTACAGGTGATGATACCGGTAATCGAGGCAGCATTACTTTCTCACGTGGCCTGGCATCCAAGTTAAATTCATTATTATCAGCATTTCAGAATGAAGGCGGCCAGCTAACAGCTAAAACAGACAGTATTAATGATCAGATTCTTAGTATTTCACAGGATCGATTGGATTTAATAAAACGTGTCGCAGAAATAGAAGAGCGTTACAGAAGACAGTTTTCAGCACTGGATGTTTTAATTGCACAACTAAACTCAACCAGTGATTTTTTACAGCAACAACTCGACTCCTTACCGGGTGTCACTTTTAACAATAATTAAAACCCCGTTTGTGGTGTGCAGTCTGTACTGCAGTCTGCTATATACAACAAATGGATAAAAACAAACCAAAAAACAGGAATGTGCCAATGCAAAATTCAGCAGCAATGAATCAATATAAGCAGGTGGGCGTACAGGCAGCAGTCGGTAACGCAGATCCACATACTCTTATCCAGATGCTTATTGATGGAGCTATTCAGCGCTTAAATACAGCCAAAATGCATATGTCGCAGAATAATATTCCCTTAAAAGGAGAGAGTATTAGCAAAGCTATTTCTATTATAGATGGTTTACGCACGTCGCTTGATATGGAAAAAGGTGGCGATATTGCTACAAATCTGGAGTCACTTTACGACTATATGCAACGTCAGCTACTAGCTGCCAATATAGACAATAAGGTAGAAAATATAGATGAAGTACTTTCATTGATGAATGAAATTCGTGCGGGCTGGACAAGTATTCCTCAGGATGTAAGGGATAGTAAAACTCAGGAAAGCTAATCTGTATGTTACAACCAAGACAACAGCAATGGAAAAATATTCTGCAGATGACTGAAATGCTGCATCAGTTATCGGCAGAAGAAAACTGGCAGGCTATGACCGAGCTGGAATCTGAGCGTTTTGGTCAAATTGAGAGCTTTTTTTCGACACCCGTTTCAGAATCTGAAGTAGATGAGGTTGGAGAGGGTATTCGTCAGATGTTACAAAGTGATGAGTTGTTAAAACAGCACAGTCTGGCTCAACAACAGAACATGTCAGACGGTATCAAGAAAATATCTACCGGACGTAAAGCGGTAAAAGCATACGAGCATTTTCAAAAGTAGTAAGTTCTAATATTCTAGTTCGGTAGATCAATCATAAATACCTGAATTTATAGGTAATTTCAAACGACAATATTTTGACATTCAGTAAATATCTGCTTTACTCATCTTAAATGAGTTATTTTTAAAGCAGGATTATTATGTCGAGCACCTCGCCACAACCGGGAATTTTACTGGTTGAAGACGATTCACAGATATTTAATGAAATAAAGTCACTTATGGGCTTTATGGGTTTTGATACCTTTTACGTTAATGATCTGGACGCACTAACCGGTGCTTTAAATAGTGGTGAGTTTAAGTGTGTTTTATTAGGTGATTTTCAGAGTGATCGTGCCAGATTAGAAGCCTTAGAAAAGATACAGTCATCTGCTGTACCTGTCATATTGTTTAATCAGGATAAAATCAATTTAGAAAAATACCGGACTCAGTTCGAAGTGGTTTCATGTCATCTGGAAATGCCGCTTAAATACGAGCCTGTTTCATTAGCCTTAGAAGATATTAACTCTTCTGAGAATGCATCAAGTGCTACAGCCGTAGGCAAACTGGTTAGCCGAATTCCTAAACTGGGTGGCAGTAGTGCTGCCATTCAGTATGTTAGAACTATGATTGAACAAGTCGCGAAAACAGATGCGAGTGTTTTGATCCTGGGTGAGTCAGGTACCGGTAAAGAAGTGGTAGCGCGTAATGTTCATGCTTTATCAAATCGTTGTAAAGCGGGGTTTGTCCCGGTTAATTGCGGCGCTATTCCCGCAGATTTATTAGAAAGTGAATTGTTTGGTCATGAAAAAGGTGCATTCACCGGTGCCATTAATTCACGTCAGGGACGCTTTGAACTTGCAGAAAAAGGTACTTTGTTTCTTGATGAGATAGGTGATATGAGTTTACCTATGCAGGTAAAGCTATTACGTGTATTACAGGAGCGTACATTTGAAAGAGTCGGTAGTAATAAGAGCATACAATCTGATGTGCGAATTTTAGCAGCGACACATCGTAACCTTGAAGTTAACATTAAAGAAGGCAAGTTTCGCGAAGATTTGTTTTATCGTTTGAATGTGTTTCCTATTGAGCTACCTTCACTGCGAGAACGTTTAGAAGACGTGCCCTTTTTATTGCAGGATCAAATTGATAAATTAGAAGCTGATAACAGGGGAACGGTGCGTTTAACCGCCGAAGCAACAGAAATGTTAAGCCAGTATTCATGGCCGGGTAATGTGCGTGAGCTGTCTAATCTGATAGAACGCCTGTCTATCCTGTATCCCGATAGCATAGTGGATGCACAGCACCTGCCGCCCAAGTATCAACCGGCTTCTGCATTTAAACCTGCTGTTAATAGCTTCAAATCAAATCCACCATTCAATCCGGCATTGATGTTTGCAGACCTTGATGAAGATGATGAAATAGAAAGAAGTTTGCTGAAAAAGTTGCCAGCCGATTTACCTCAGAAAATATCAGATGGTTATTCTGAGGCGGCAATTACTAAACCAGCCGCGACCCTGGATGATGATGGACTTGATTTAAAAGAGCATCTTGCCGGAATGGAAGTAGAGCTAATAACACAAGCATTAGGTAAAACTGATGGTGTCGTTGCACATGCTGCAAAATTATTGAAAATGCGTCGCACAACATTGGTCGAAAAACTTAAAAAATATAATATTAAGGCTTAAAATTTCTTTTTCTTCTAACGCTTTGATATTTTATGCCTGAACAGTACAACCTCTACCAACTCATGACAATCTGTCGTTTACTAGTCCTGAGCAGGGCAATTTCTTTCAGATCATAAGAGCCTGTCGTTCGTCTTGCCATCTCGTTCCCACGCAGTAGCATGAGAACAAGATAAGCACCCTCTCACAGCCCATCTCCATCGGGGACTGAGCATCTTTCCCGCTCTGTCACCTGTGGTAATGCCATCAAGAGTTTTACGGAGTCGACTCACTACTCTTTCAGATTTTGGTGGTATGGCTTAAGGGGACAGGGCAGAAAAGCGCTGACCATTCCCCGAGGGAGATGTGCCTAAACAGTGCAATTATATTTCACGGCAAACTCCTTCCATCCTAGCCGGTTAATTGACTCCCAATTGCCACTGTCAATCTAACTATATGAAATATATAGAAAATATATTTTGGCATATTAAATGCAATGTTACTGCTAAGTCGAACAAAAGTGACATAAACACGACATGCAGCAAACAACTAATATACAAACAACAACGCAGGCGCTAAGTATTGACCCTAAGACTTTGCAAGACCCAACACAATTAGTGGCGGCGTTTGAGCAATTTGGGAGACTCTCTGATCAGTTACAGCAGTCTTATCAGGAGCTTGATAACCGCGCAGCTAAATTAAGTGAGCAACTAGCCTGTGCTCAAGATGAACGATTAAAGCAACTTGCTGAAAAAGAGCAGCTAGCTCATCGGCTGCAAACACTTTTAAATGCCTTGCCTGCAGGTGTTTTACTGGTAGATGAAAAGGGTGTGATTAACACGGCTAACCCTGCTGCAGAGTTATTTCTGGAACAGAGTCTAATAGGTAAAGAGTGGCGACGAGTTTATGCTCACAGTGTATCCAGACATACCGAACAGGATTTATACTTAAATTCGGGGCGAATACTTAGTTTAAAAAAACAGCCTCTTGATGCATCTAATGATGATAATAATCCAGGTGAAATTATTCTACTGGATGATATTTCTGAACAAAGAATGTTAGAGGGACTCGCTGATAGACAGAATCGTCTTGCTGCTATGGGACAGATGGCTGCTGGTCTGGCACATCAGCTACGCACGCCTTTGGCCTCTGCCGTGTTATATGCATCTCAGTTAAATCATTTTACCGCTAATGACCCTAAACAAAACAAAGCAGTAGAAAAAGTTCGTACTTGTATGCGTTACCTGGAAAAATTAATTAACGATATGTTGTTGTATGCAAAAGGTGGTGAGTTTGCGGAGCAGAAATTTCAGTTAAATGATTTGTTAGTCACATTTAATTCGCGTATAGAAAACAGTATTAGAGAAAATAATATTCAGTTAAAAATTATTAGTCAGTTAAACGATATTCAGTTAACAGGTAGTCTGGATGCGCTGGTCAGTGTTTTGATAAATCTGGTCGAGAATGCCATGCAGGCTTGCGATGAAACCTGTGAAGTAGAGTTAGAAGTATATGAGCAGGCAGATTATTTAATTTTAGCCGTTCGTGATAATGGTCCCGGATTGACTGTGGATCAACAAACTAAAATATTTGAACCGTTCTTCACTCAAAGAGAAGGCGGGACAGGTCTAGGTCTTGCAGTCGCACAATCTATAATACAAGCGCATCACGGTGATCTTCTGGTCAGGTCTCAACCGGGAAATGGTAGTAATTTCTATATTTGTTTACCTCTGAATAGAAGTGAGCAGTTTCTGGCGAGTGGTCAAACTAACTCGTTTAATCCTGAAAATAATAAAAATTCTGGAAAAGTTAAAAGTCCGTTCAACGGCTGTCAGAATGGAGAAAAGCATGAGTCAAAATAAACAACAATGTATTGATATTTTAATTGTTGAAGATGATGAACAACTTCGTGAGGCAATCTGTGATACCTGTGAAATATCGGGTTACTCCGTTGCTAGTGCTGAGCATGGACAGGCTGCACTAGTTCAATTAAATGAGCAGTCATTTAAACTGGTTATTAGTGATGTGCAAATGCAACCAATGGATGGGGCTGAATTATTAACAAAAATTAAAAGTAAATACCCAGACTTGCCAGTCGTTGTAATGACGGCATATGCGAGTATTGAGAAAGCGGTTAATTTTATGCGTCTGGGTGCAGCAGATTATCTGGTTAAACCTTTTGAAGTAGAAGCTTTACAACAGGTTATTAAAAAAATTATTAATAAAGAAGTTTCTGTTAAACATGAAACAGAATTGTTAGCAGAAGATGAAAAAATGCGGTCACTTAAATTGCTATCCAGTAAAGTGGCACAAAGTGATGCTACTGTATTGTTGTGTGGTGAAAGTGGTGTAGGTAAAGAGGTTTTTGCGCAGTTTATTCATAATCAGTCTAAACGTTCAGATCAGGGGTTTGTTGCGATTAATTGCGCTGCAATTCCGGAAAATATGCTTGAAGCAGTTTTGTTTGGTTACGAAAAAGGCGCCTTCACAGGTGCAGTTCAGGCAACACCTGGAAAATTTGAACAGGCACAAAATGGCACATTATTATTAGATGAAATATCTGAAATGGATGCGGCTTTACAGGCTAAATTATTACGCGTACTACAGGAAAAAGAAGTGGAACGATTAGGTGGGCGTAAAACCATTAAGTTAAATGTTCGCGTGTTAGCAACAACCAATCGAAATTTAAAGAAAGAAGTTGAAAATGGTCGTTTCAGGGAAGACCTGTTTTATCGATTAAGTGTTTTTCCTATTCAGATACCACCATTACGTGAACGACTGGCGGATATTATCCCAATTGCAAACAAGTTATTAAATAAGCAGGCCGGTAATACGTCTCCTGTATTAACGTTAACAGCAGATGCGCAGCAAAAATTACTGAATTATTCATGGAGAGGCAATGTGCGTGAGTTGGATAACGTCATGCAGCGAGCGCTTATTTTTAAAGAAGGTAATGAAGTAACTGCTGCCGATATTCATCTCGAAGCAGATGAATATGAACTAATAAACAAGCAACAAAAAATAGAGTCGTTACAGGACTCTGAGTTGGTGAACGGCCTTAAAGATCGTGAGCAACAACTCATACTTGAAGCCTTAAAAGCGGGAAATGGAAGTCGTAAGTATGCAGCAGAAAGACTAGGGATTAGCCCGAGAACATTAAGATATAAATTAGCCAGAATGCGTGATTCTGGAATTACTGTTTAGCTGTTTATAGCAGGAGATAATTATGAGTGATATGAATATTAATCAGGTATTAGCGCAAATGCGTGCAATGGAAGCTCAGGCTAAAGCACCAACAGGTCCAGAGTCATTATCAATTAATGAAGTGCAAGGAGCACAAAAAACGGAGTTTTCTGAAGTTTTAGTTAATTCAATAAATTCTGTAAACGAAGCCTCAATGAATGCTAGCGCTATGGCTAAAGCATTTGAGAAAGGTGACTCAGGTATTTCTATGGCTGAGTTAATGATAAATATGGAAAAGGCCAGTGTTTCATTTCAGGCGATGACCAGTGTTAGAAATAAATTATTAACGGCTTATCAGGAAATTATGAATATGCCTGTTTAGAAAGATAGTCGTAAGTCTTAAGATTTACGACTTAATAATTAAGCAGAATAAAATTTGAATGTTTCAAAAGGTTAAAAAATGGCAGAACAGGCAGCAGTACCCAGCGCGACAATGATGATTCCCGTGCCCCGATTTATCGGTGCAATTTTGGGTGTTGTGGTTACTGTATTGGTGAGTATTGGTATTTATACCTGGGGTACGGCCCCCAGCTTTTCATCGTTATATACAGGTCTTGAACCTGGCGACGCTGCAGAAGTGGTCTCTGCTTTACAGTCGGCGGCAATCCCATATGAGTTGAATGCAGCATCTGGTTCAGTAATGGTTGAGTCAGGTCGGGTACATGAAGCGCGTTTGAATCTGGCTGCTCAGGGATTACCAAAAGGTACGGCCATTGGTGTTGAAATGTTGCAGCAAGAGCAAAGTTTTGGAACGTCTCAATTTGTTGAAAGTGCACGTTATCATCATGCAATGGAAACTGAGCTAGCGCGAACCATTGGTACCATGCGAAATGTAAAATCAGCGCGGGTACATCTGGCGATTCCCAAGCATTCCGTATTTGTAAGAAAGCAGCAAAAACCCAGTGCGTCCGTTGCACTTAGTCTTTATGGTGGTCGAGCAATTGAGCAAGGTCAGGTAAACGCGATCATTCATATGGTTGCATCAGGCATATCTAATTTGAGCGCCGAAAATGTAACCGTAGTTGACCAGAATGGTCATTTATTATCGTCTGGCGATATGTCAGGTAGTGTCGCTATGACAGGACGTGAGTATGATTATTCACGACAGGTTGAACGTGATTTTGAGCAACGTATAGAGCACTTGCTAGAGCCTATTATTGGTGCTGGTAAGGTGCGTGCCACTGTTAATGCCAATATCGATTTCACGCAACAGGAAAGCACAGAAGAATTATATAATAATGCTAATCAAACATTGCGCAGTGAACAGTCTTCAAGTTCCAGGCGCTTTGATAACAGAGATGGGAGTGGTGTTCCAGGTGCTTTAGCCAATCAACCACCAGAGGGTGGTCAGCTGGTTGAAGGTGCAGGTGGTGTCGGCCAGGGTGGCCTTACTAAAGCACCGACCAATTCTAATAATAATTTAGTAAAAAATTACGAAGTAGATCGTACTATTCGCCATTCTCGTCAAAACAGCGGTATTATTAAGCGCCTTACGGTAGCGGTTTTAGTGGATGATCGTATTGTTGTGGAGGATGGCGAGTCAACACGAACGCCATTAACAGACGATGAAATTGCCAGGGTGACAAGTCTTGTTCAACAGACAGTTGGTTTTGATGAACAACGCGGTGATCTGGTTAATGTAATTAATGCTTCATTCACGCCACTGGAAGCAATAGAAGCCTTACCTGAGCCATCCATAATGGATAATAAATGGGTACAATTCGCGCTAAAATGGATATGGCCGTTTATACTTATATTAATCGTGATTTTCACAATATTAAAACCATCGATTAAAGGTTTAACATCGTATGTGCCGCCAACACCGGTGCTAGCTTCCGGTCAGGGGGCTGATGGCGAAGGAGGAGCTGGTCGAGCAGGTGGTGGAGAAGGCGGTGTTGCTCAACTTGAGCATCAAGATGAATCTATTCCATTACCCAGTGACTCGGATGAAAAAATAGAATTTGCTAAATCAATGGTACAGCAGGACCCTAAGAAAGTAGCTAATGTTGTTAAAGACTGGGTTGGCGCAGAATCATAAAGACATAAAATAATGGCTGAAGAAACTAATTTATCATTAACCGGTGTACAAAGAGCAGCTGTCTTACTCATGGCTATGGGCTCGGAAAATGCTGCGGAAGTTTTAAAACATTTGAACCCTAAAGAGGTGCAGAGTCTGGGTGCGGCAATGGCTAACCTGGAAAATGTGAATAAGGTGACTATGTCTAATGTTATGGATGAGTTTATTTCTGAAGTCAGTAATCAGACATCAGTAGGTATAGGTCAGGAAGATTATATTCGCGAAATGATGGTTAATGCATTAGGTCAGGATAAAGCCAATAACATGATTGACCGTATATTACTGGGTAGTGGTAATAAAGGGTTAGAGTCTTTAAAGTGGATGGATGCACGATCGGTTGCGGAAGTGATTAGATTAGAGCACCCGCAAATTATTTCTATTGTTTTATCTTATCTTGAGCCAGACCAGTCAGCAGAAGTTTTGAAAATGTTACCTGAACGTGCACGTCCGGATATTTTAATGCGAGTCGCAGCATTAGAAGGTATTCCTCCGGCTGCATTACAGGAATTAGACAAGATTATGGAAAAACAGTTTTCCGGTAGCCAGAATGTTAGTCAAAACAGTATGGGCGGTTTTAAAACGGCAGCCAATATTCTTAACTTTATGGAGTCTTCCATTGAAAGCGCCATAATGGATTCAATTGCAGAGCATGATCAGGATATGCAGGAAAGTATCTCTGAATTGATGTTTGTATTTGATAATCTTAACGATGTAGACGATCGTGGAATTCAGGCGTTACTTCGAGAAGTGTCTACTGATAGTTTAACGCTTGCTCTTAAAGGTGCCGACGAAGGCCTTAAAGAGAAGATACTTAAGAATATGTCTAAACGTGCCGCTGAAATGTTACGTGAAGATATGGAGGCACGAGGACCTGTTCGTTTAAGTGAAGTAGAGCTTGCACAGAAAGACATTATTAGTACAGCAAGGCGTCTGGCTGATGAAGGTGATATTGTTCTTGGTGGTAGTGGTGCCGAGGAAATGGTTTAACCTCCAGGAAATTATTTTATATGACTAGTCGATTTACAGTTCCTGAAAGTGATATCCAGCATTACGTGCCACCTGAGTTATCGGGCAAGATCGTAGGTATGCATGATGAAGCTATACGCCCGCAAACTGTTGAAGAGATTGAAGCGTTACAGAAACAGGCATATGACGAAGCAGTAACAGCGGGTCATGCCGAAGGTTTAAAGCAGGGGCTGAAAGAGGCAGGTAAATTACAGAATATTTTTAATTTTCTACAACAACCTTTAAATGAAGTAGATAAGCAGGTAGAACATCAATTAGCTGATATGGCAATTTTGCTGGCAAATTTATTACTGCAAAAAGAATGTAAGCTGGATGCAGAACATATTCAAAACCTGGTGCATCAATCCTTAGAATATTTACCCGTTAAATCACGAGATATTCAGGTGCGTTTAAATTCAGCAGACATTGCTTTATTAAATCAGGCAGAAATCAATACTGCAGAGCAAAGCTGGAAGTGTGTAGCGGATAATTCAATTACACAGGGTGGCTGCATTATTGAGTCAAGCACATCGCATATTGATTCAACGGTTGAAAATAGAGTTCAACAGTTAGTTGATCAACTTAATCTGCATCAGGATGTTGAATAAACATGTTGCAACAGAGTGATTATTTTCAGCGCTGGGTAGATAACCTGGCAAAAAAACAATCTAGAATAACAGCACCTGAACCTGTTGTTGAAGGACGATTAACCCGTATGGTGGGTTTAACTCTGGAAGCAGTTGGTTGTGAAGCTGCAGTCGGTACCAGTTGCAATATTATTGCTCCGGGCAATCACTGTATTGAAGCTGAAGTAGTTGGTTTTTCAGGAGATAAAACCTATTTAATGGCAATGGGTGAAAGCCGTGGTTTAATTCCAAATGCAAAAGTTATTCCTGTCGGTCATTCAAGTTCAATAGAAATTTCAGATGGTTTTTTAGGGCGAGTTATTGATGGAAGAGGTCGCCCGTTAGATGGCAAAGGACCTATAAAAGTAAATCATGATTTATCTGCCAATATGCCTTTGGCGGGTAAACCCATAAACCCTTTAATGCGAGACCCCATTAAGCAACCTCTGGATGTAGGTGTGCGAGCAATTAATTCTTTGCTTACAGTCGGTCGAGGCCAACGTATGGGTTTGTTTGCCGGTACGGGTGTCGGTAAAAGTATTTTGTTAGGCATGATGACAAAATATACCGAAGCCGATGTCATTGTGGTTGGTCTGATAGGTGAGAGGGGACGGGAAGTAAAAGAATTTGTGCAGGATATATTAGGTCCGGATGGAATTAAACGTGCCTGTGTTGTTGCTGCACCAGCAGACTCATCACCCCTGGTGCGAATTCATGGTGCGATGTTAGCGACCAGTGTCGCTGAATACTTTCGCGATCAGGGTAAGAAAGTACTGTTACTAATGGATTCTCTTTCGCGTTTTGCGCAGGCGCAGCGTGAAATTGGTTTATCAATATCTGAGCCTCCAGCAACAAAAGGTTACCCACCTTCAGTGTTTGCACGTATACCGCAGTTAGTTGAAAGAGCGGGTAATGGAGAGGCGGGCCAGGGGTCGATTACGGCTTTTTATACGGTGTTAACTGAAGGTGATGATAATAATGATCCGATCGCCGATGCCGCGCGGGGTATTCTTGATGGACATATTGTACTGTCACGTCAGCTGGCTGACATGGGGCAATACCCGGCTATTGATCTGGAGGCTTCGGTAAGTCGAGTTATGCCGATGGTAACCACCGATAATCAATTGAAACAAAGTCAGCAGATAAAACAACTATACTCAATATATGAGCAAAACCGAGATCTGATTAATGTTGGAGCTTATCAACAGGGTACAAATGCTGAAATTGATAAAGCGATTGCAATGCAGCCTCTAATTCAGGCGTTTATGTGTCAAAGTATGAATGAAGCTGTGCCATTTCAACGAAGTCAACAGATGCTCGATCAGTTGATAGCTTCGGCAAGTCAGCCTGCTCAAGCAGAAGTTAATGATTTTTAAATCTTAGAAAATAATCGTCGCAGGATATTATGTCTGCCTTGATATGCTTTTAATTAAGTTGAGACTCAAGAATAAGTTTTATGCGATCTAAACGAATTAAGCCTATAGCAAAACACGCAGATCAGCTGCAGCAGCAGGCAGTGCAAATTTTTGTGGTTGCTCAACAGGCCGTGGTTGATGCACAACTTCAGTTAGAGCAGTTAATTGAGTACCGTAGTGAGTATAACAATGGGCGTGTCAGTGTCAGTTTAAACGCTATTCAGTTACGAGATTATCAGGTGTTTCTAAATAAACTTAATCAAAGTATTGACCAGGCTCGTATCAATATAGTTAATAAAAAACAACAATGTGAACAACAGAAATTAAACTGGCTTAAAACCCGCTCACGAAGCAAGGCTCTCGACGCAGTGATTGTAAAATACCAGATACAGGAAGCTCAGATAGAAGCAAGAATTGAGCAGAAGGAGCAGGACGAATTCTCAAGTAGGCCTAAAAGGTAGTCCCCGTTATAAGCTGCTTTCAAATGTTGGCCCGCCATTTGCTCCTGTATATCTAACACAATCAACCCTGCTACAGGTGGACTATGGAATTACGGCAACAATTCGATATAAACACGACGCCAAAAATGCAAAAAACGACTGATAAACAAGCTCATTTTAAAGAAAATGATGAGATTGATTTGAAGCATGATAAACCGTTTAAAGATCAGTTTGATGAGCAAATTGAACAGGTAAAAGCTCAGGAAGAAACTAAAAAAACTGATAAAAATCAAGATGATGCTCGTCGTTCAAATGAAAGTGATCAGGTTAATGGTGAGCGGGATAGCGATACTGAAACAAACAATATAAAAGCAGACGTTGCAGGTGACAAAGAGGTTGAAACGCAGGAGCAACAAGATTCATTGAGTGGTCGTCAGACTGACGATGTTACAAACCCATTTATTGCCGTTAATTTGCCGGAAACTGGCAGTGCTTTGCCGCTTTCTAATATTAACTCTACTGTGCCAGCGCCAGTATCTACAGTGCTTCAACAAGCTATATCAGCTGAAACTTCTGTGAAGACAAGCCCTACAGTACCGGGCACAGTATCTGATGTGGAAATGAACTCACAGAGAATCAGTGATCTTATTAATAAAACACCACTTACATCGACAAATCAGAATTCAGATTTAATTAATGCAGATGTACGCACAGCGAAAGCCGTTACTGTGCCTTCTAACTTAACCTCTATCTTATCTGAGAAAGCAAATATTCAAGATGCAAAATATAGTAAAGTTATGGGTGAAATGCCGACTGCTGATGTTATAACCCAGTCAACTAGAATGCAGCAAGTTCCGCTGACTACGGCTATCTCGGCTAGTCATGTATCAGTACAAAATATATCAAAT
>Ga0316205_10003161_pt1 | contig 15959 bp, 12 predicted proteins | sample 3monthpyrite_MG_FD_204941 | JGI IMG/M metagenome (GOLD analysis project Ga0316205, IMG submission 204941) | Microbial mat bacterial communities from mineral coupon in-situ incubated in ocean water Damariscotta River, Maine, United States -... | ecosystem: Environmental > Aquatic > Marine >... | reverse complement strand
TGTCAGTGATTTTTGGTTCAGTAAATGAGTAGTTGAAGAAAAAATTTACGCCAATTAATAATAATGTGATAGTTTTCATTTTATTTCCTTTAAAGTTAATATTTCGTTTTTATATGGTTGCCAACGTGATTGTATAAGATTAGTGGCGTGTTTAAGCACCTAATTTAGCAAATAAACACCGAATAGAAAATCTGCTAGGATTTTCGTAAGTAGGCGAGAACTAGCCATTAATTTTATACGGTGTTGGCAACTGGCATTATTCCAGTATTTCTTTTAATTTTTGATTTAATTTCTCTCCTCGTAAATTACGTCCAATTATTTCTCCGTTTTCTGCAATTAAAAAGTTGTCAGGTATTCCGTTAATTCCATAAATAAGTGAAGCTTCATTTCTTTGACCTTTTAAATCACTTACGTGTTCCCAATTTAAACTATCTTTTTCAATTGCTTTTAACCAGCTTTCTTTATCCTCGTCCAATGAAACCGCAAATATTTTAAATCCTTTTGGATTAAATTTTTCGTAGGTTTTTACAAGATTAGGGTTCTCTTGGCGACAAGGACCACACCAAGAAGCCCAAAATTCCAGAAGTACAACTTTTCCTTTTAATTCAGACAATTTCTTTAGTTCTCCATTTTGATTTTCCGATTCAAAGTCTGCAAATTGTTCTCCAATTTTAGGTTCTTTATTAAGCTCAATATATTTGGTAATTTCGTCGCCGAATTTTGAATTTTTATTTTCTTCTGAAAACTGTTCATAAAGTTCTTTGGTTGTTTCTTTTCCCCAAGTTGTAGAATAAAGCGAAAGCATTGAGGCACTTACAATACTATTTGGATTGTTTTTTACAAATTCCATTTCCGCTTTTTGTCTTTCATTTCTAGGTAATGTGTCTATTTTTTGATGAAGACTGAAACTTAAATTTTCTGATTCAGAACCTGTAATTTTTGCATTTCTAAAATCAGTTTTAGTTGCGTCAAATGTCATTGGATTATTCTCTGCCCATAAAAATCTATATTGTGAGAAGTCTTTTGTTCTTATTATAACTTGTAAAGGTGAACTGGATAATTTTGTTTTAAAAACAAAGATGTTATTCTCAATTTCAGTTGAGTCAATTGATTTATTCTCAACGTCTAAATAAAGAGTTGTTCCATTTTCAAATCCGTTTGTTGTTCCAGACATTGAAAATTCCATTTCAGGTTTTTCGGTGCACGAAACTGCTAGTAATGTGATTATTCCAAATATTATTCTTTTCATCGATGTTTGTTTTTGCTTGTTGCCAACGTGGTTGTATATGGTTTGTTGCGTGTTTCAAGCAACTAATTTAGTAAATAATTACGGACAAAGAAAGTCCGCGAGGACTTTCGTAAGTAGGCTAAAACTAGCAATAAATTATATACGGTGTTGTAAAACGTTTTTTCTATATATTAGTTAACGTGTAAAGTGCTGTAAATTGAACCCTTTTCTTATTAGCCAAATTGCTAATACTATTTCTTGAAAAACTAGAGGTAAAGTCATAATAGCAAAAGAAGTCGAAATAACATCTATAGCTTCAAATAGAATTAAAAAACTTGATAGCATTGCTAATAAGTTTCCAAATATTCCCCAAATAGTTAGCCATTTAGGGATTAATTTTGTTTCATAAAAGATAAAATAGAGGATTAAATTCCCTAGACCTGTAGCTAACATTACTCCAAGATGATTTGATAAATCACGTCCCAATTTTAACAATGAGCCTAGTGTTTCAAAGTAGAAAATGTTAGAACTTTCAGAGTTTATATATTGTTCACTTAACAATATAAAAATTGGTATTATTATAACTCCAATTAACTGAAATACACTTGATATTATACGAAATCCAACAAATCCAATTGCTAGGTTTTCTTTATATTTTTTTACTACTTGATATAATATAAGTGAAAAGCCAAGATAGATGGGGATTAATAAAAATTGGAATACTGCTCCAATTGATACTTGAATTCTTTTTGGATAAACCTCCGATAGGTAATTAGTACTTTCCACAGCTGGAACAATACTTAAAATTCCAGCAACCATTCCAAGTAGGATTAATATTCCTGCAAAAATTGCGTTTTTCTTATATGAATTCATACTATTTTAAATCTTCAATTAATCCTTTGACAGTTTTCATTAGCTTATTGGCTGTGTCCAAGTCACTTTGATTTGTAATTACAGAAATACCTAAATCATATTTTGGAATAATAAAAAACCAATTTTGACTTCCAAAACCTCCTCCGTGCATATTATAATAAACTCCATATTCTTCGTCGTTTTTGACAGGTAAATAATAAGCCATTTTTCGATTCCCGTTTTCATAGAGAACTCTGTGAGATTCTATAACAGTAGGTTTCTTTTTATCTAACTGAAACTCCATATAATTTACTAAATCTGGCATTGTTGTTTTTACACCACCATCTGCTCCATACAATACAACTTCGTGAGGAACAAGTTTTCCTGTCATTCCGTAACCATTTGCTAGATATTGTTGTTTATTTTTTGGAAGGTCAATTTTGGTATTTTGCATATTTGCATTTGTCTGGAAATAATCTTTCAAAATATTGTTAAATGACTTGTCATATATGTTTTCTAATATTTGAGCCATAATTTCTGTATCTACATTTGAATAGCCATATCGTATACCAGGAATAGTATCTAACTTAATTTTATGCAAGTCAGAAAAGAAATCTTTTTTGTTATAATTCTTTTGAATTTCATAAACCTTAAACGGTAAATCTTCATTAAAATCGGAAAATAATTCATTAATACTTTCAGGTAGAAACTTTCTCATTTCACTTGTGTGTGTAAGTAAGTGCTTTACTTTTATAGGCTCTTTATTGTATTCGAAATTTTTAAAATCTTCTTTTAAATACTTACGAATATCATCGTCAAGGTTTAGTTTTCCTTCTAGCACAGCATTTGCAACAAGAATTCCAGTAAAAGTTTTACTTACAGATGCTATTTCATAAATAGTATTATCGTTTGGTTTGTAGCCTTTTCCTTTATCTAATTCGCCATAGTGAGAAGTATACTTTTTGCCATTTTTATAAATTCCGATTGAAACAGCATTTATTTTCGAATCCAAGAGAAGGGAATCTGCGTTTTTGTCCATCGAAAGTTGGATTGGGTCAATAGTTTCAATTTCAGGTTTCTTTTCTGAATTTTTGCAGTTTGAAAATGCAATAAGGCAAATTAAAAGGATTAGTTTAAATTTCATTTAATGAATTATTGGTTATTTAATGTAGACGAACAATGATTTAAAATGTTACTTTATAGAAGATATTTGTGTCGTTTCTAAATGTTTTACAACGTGTTTGTGCATGATTTGTTTGCGTGAATTTAGCGAATAAATAGTTAATAATTACAAGCCTTTGAAGTCCACGAGGTTTTTCCGAAGGAAAAACTTATTAAGCAATTAATTATGCACGGTGTTGTGCAACGTATTTTTTTATTCAAAGTAATAATTTTCATTTCCAGCAAAATATTCTTCTCTTTTCTCAAAATCATATTCCGTTATTTTTCCATTTGTTGCGTTCATTTTGAAATGATAATTTACTTCAGGAAAACAACTTGGTCCAAAAATACTTCCTTCTCTAATTAATGTATTAGTTGACCAAATAAACGATTCAGTTTTTTTGTCAAACCACAAGTGAATATTCAATTTTTTGTATGGAATTTTTCTGCGAATTAATTCAGAATGGACTGAATCAATTGGGATGATTTTATCGATTAATTCAACTTTTGGAAAATCAATATCCTTTATTATATTTCCGTTTTTGTCAATCATTAAATTTATTCCGACTTTTTCAATTCCGATTTCAGGTTTTTTAAATTGGTAAAGAACTGAATAAATAGGAAAAGCAATAATTGTGTCACAATCAGTTTTCTCTTCCTCTTCTCCGAAAATTGCTAATAATTCCTTTTCGCTTTCGGTTCTTTCAATTTTAATTGGTTTGTCAGAGAGAACATAACCATCTTCAAACTCCAATTTTTGATAGTTTATATTTCCTATTCTATTTTTTAAATAACTGCTTATTTTATTCTGAATTATAGATGGAATTTTATTTAAACTATCAAAATCAGCAGAATAGCAACTATTTATTTCTTGATATCTTGCAGTCTTTGAAATTAATTTCGGATATTTTTCACGAGAATACTTATCGCAAGAAGCGAATAGCATAATTAAGAACAAAAAACTTAATATTTTAATTTTCATTTCAATTTTAACGTGATGTTGAGATATGTTGTACAACGGTCTCGTATAAGAATAGTTGCGGTTTTGTGTGCGAGGATTTTCCGCAGGAAAATCAGACGTAACAAAATTGCAACTACCTTTGTTTAAGCACTAATGTAGCAATTATTTTTATACATTGTTAGCCACAGGCTTTTTCTCTTTCGTTAGTTTTAATTTCGGTTTTCAGAAAGTTACTTAATTCATTAAAAGGAATTTTTATTATTTCCTTTTTTAAATGTTTTGCTCTTTCTAATTCTACTTTTACCCAATCTGATTCATAAACACTTTCAGTTTCTAATAATATAATTTGGTCAGCAGATTCCAATTCGTCAAAAACTCTTTTTTGTTTATTTTCAGAATCGTTGTGAATCAAATCAATATAAACTGTTTTAAATTCCGAAAGTTTATTATAAACTTGAATTAACAATTCTTTCGTGATATTTCTATCTCTTGTTGTATAGCTGATAAAAATTTTCATCCGATAATTCCTTTTTTGAAAAGCACAAAAGCTATGGTGTTTAATAGAAAGAAAATCTGGTAAATTCTTACTGATGAGTTTACAAAAGCTCTAAACCATCTGTCGGATTTTTTTCTATTGTCAGGCAAAGTATATTCGTCTATTTCCGAATTTTCAGTTTCAGTTCCGGTAATTGTATTTTTCAGTTTCAGTTTTTCAAATCTTTCATCCATTTTAGCTCTTAAATTTTCTTGATAGAAATATGTAAAACCATCTAAATACCAAAAGGTAAAAGTCAAAACGTAAATAGTTACAAATAAAGATTCGTCAAGTGTTGAGTTTGTTAATTTTATTATCGCAGGAATTGATATTCCAATTAAAATAATATACATTTTTTTTAATTCAATACTTGCGGTACTAAATCTTGATGTTGCAGAATGAAGTTGGTCAATTATTGCCCAGTCAACTTCGTCATCAAATGTTTTTTTATATTCTGGTTGTTGCATTCAGATTGGTTTTTCAGCTTGTGGCTAACGGTCTTGTATATGGTTTGTTGCGTGTTTAAGCACGTAATTTAGCAAATAAAAACCGAATAGAAAATCCGCGAGGATTTTCGTAAGTAGGCTAGGACTAGCAATAAATTATATACGTTGTTGTGCGTAGGCTTTTTATTTCTAGTTAATGTTTTCTTTATTTTCTATCAACTTTATTTTTTTACTATTCCAGTTTAGAATAACACGATAATTTTTAAAAAAACCGATACCAAATGTCTTAGCTAAATATTGTTCTGAGTATACCTTTTCATTTTTTAGAGTAGCATTTCCAAATTCGATTTCATTAATTGTTCCGGTATAAGATTCCCTAGTTGTATTTTGTTCTCCGTAAATTCCAATAATACCTTTAGTATTTGATTTTTTGAAATCTGAAATTTCACCATTTTCTGTCTGCTTTTTAAATTCAGAAAAAGGTACGACTATCCCTCCATTATACCCTAAATCGATAGTGAAATTCCAGACTTTTTTTTTATTTATTTTACAAGCAATAGCAGGTACTCCTGCAACACCAATAAATAACTTATTCTCAATTATTTCTTCAGGTAAGTCTAATTTTGATTCATTATCAGTTATGGTAATTTGTTTTTTACTAAAATCAATATCCCAAATAGCGTGTTGCATTAAATTTGAACCTATAAAGCCGTCAATATGTAAAGAAGACCATATTGGTAAAGCGTTAAAATCATTTATTAAGGCGGTTGTTCCAGCAAAATCTATGATTCCAATTTTAACTGTTTCTAGTCTTGTGTATTTATTTTGTTGTTTATTATTATAAACATCAGCTGCTTTTGCAGAATCAATAACTTTTAAATTTAAACTTTCAGCAAGTTCTTTTGAAACAAGAGTAGGTGATCCTGTATCTAAAATAAAATTATAATTCTTATTTTTTATTTCCACAGGCACAATTATCCATCCGTTTTTCATTTCGAAAGGAAAAGTAACTTTAAAGTTTTCTTGGTTTGTTTTTCCCTCTTTAAGATTTTTTACGGCTTTACTAAGTGAACAACTGGATACTATTAATAATACAATTAAGAAAGCTAATTTTTTTATTTGTTGCATAGAAATTTGTTTTCAATTCGTAAGCAAACATAGATGATAGATGCTTCTTTAGATGTTAAAATAACTCTAAATCTAGTTAAATAAAACATAAAGCTTGTTTCATTCGTGCTGGTTTTTAGCTTACGCACAACGGTTTTGTGTATGAAACGTAGCGTATAAATAGACACTAACTTTTCGGATTTAGCACGAGCCGAATTTTTTATTTTTATGTTTAAATTTCTTTTATAAATAAAACCAAATAAAAAATTTGGCGTACTTTGTAAATATACAAAAACCTCTCGGAAAGCCTATAATAGCTATGTTTTATACACGTTGTTGTACACTGGCTTTGTTCCGTTCAGCTTGGTTTTCCGATGTTTTTTATTTAGTTCGGAAGTGAGCGTTGGCAAGACATACTCTTTTGCAATTTTGGGCGTAGCGTTGGCTTGAGCGAATTGCAAATGTGTATGGCTTTAGGATTGATTTTCTTCGTTAATTTTAGAATAAACCTTTTTCAGCATTAATTCTTTCACCAGATTGCCAAAAGATTTGTTTTCAATTATCTTGTCAAAAATATCCTGATTTTGGTCCATTCTCTCAATTAGTTTATTCAAGAACATATCCTCAAAAGCGTATTTAAAAGTGTCAATTTTATTTGCCTTCGCTTGAGCTTGTAATTTTGCATCATCGATTAATTCAGCTTCTATTTGTTCAAAAAATAATCTGTCAGCTTCTTCAAATTCAGTTCCGAAACGTTCATTTAGAACATCAATTATTTCTGAAAGTAATGCCTTTTCTTCTTTGGCTCTTTTAATTCCAGCTTCTGTTAATCCATCTAATTCTCCATCTTCTCCTTTTACTAAATCAATTGAGCCTTCTTTCACTTTTTGTAAGCGATAATATTCCATTGCTATTTCATCAGATAATTGCAAGCTTTCAGCTAATTCTTTTTTCGGAAGTTTGGTTTGCAAAAGTTTAGAGTAAGCATAGAATTTTTCAAATTCAGGTTCCTTAAATGGCATTATTTGAGCAAGGAAAGAATATAGATTAGTCCAAGTCCTCAAACTCTTTTTAAACTCGTCCTTTTCGTCTTCTGTTTCCATAGCTTTGTATCTGTCAATTGCAGGGTCGATAAAAGCATATAATCGTGACTGGTCTTTGGAATTTAATTTACCAGTTGGCTTAAAATACACATTAGCAAAAGCATTTACTTCAGATTCTCGAATGATTTGTTTTTCGTCAATTTTTAATTTTAAATCAAATAAATGATTGATTTCTGGTTCTTCTGCAACCATTGTTTTTTCATAATAAGGTTGAAAAGACTCAAAAATTGTTTCTCTGTCATTTGCGAAATCCAATACAAAAGTATCTTCCTTTCCTGCTGTCATTCTATTTAAGCGTGATAAAGTTTGAACTGCTTTAACACCTGACAACTTTTTATCTACGTACATTGTATGCAAAAGAGGTTGGTCAAATCCTGTCTGATATTTATCAGCAACAATTAATATTCTGTATTCATCATCATTAAATGCTTTGGGAAGTTCCTTTTCTCCATAACCTGTTAATTGAGGTTCTGTAACTCCATCAGGATAATTGTCATCTACGACTTTACCTGAAAAGGCGACAAGTACTTTTAATTCGTTTGTGTATTCGTTTTCTTTGATGTATTTGTTGAATTCTTCAAAATATCTTTTAGCTAATTTTCGTGAAGAAGTGACAAACATTGCTTTTGCTCTACCTCCAATTTTTGTGGCAACAATTTGCCTAAAATGTTCAATTACTATTTCTGTCTTTTGAGCTAAATTATGTGGATGAAAGTTCACAAAATTACCTATTGCTCTTGCTGCTTTTTTTCTATTTAAATTTGGGTCATCTTCTATTGCTTTTGAAAGCTGAAAATATAATTCATAATTGGTGTAATTTTGTAAAACATCTAAAATAAAACCTTCTTCAATTGCTTGTCGCATTGAATACAAATGAAAAGGTTCAGGTTTCCCATCGCTACCTTTTTTACCGAAAATTGCAAGTGTTTTATATTTTGGTGTTGCTGTAAATGCAAAAAACGAAATATTGTTTTGCTTTCCTCTCGCAGTAGCTGATTTTTCAACTTGTTCGCTTATAAAATCTTCTGCCGAATATTCTTCGTCATTATCATTTTCAGTTTCAGTAGCTCCTAAAACTTCTTTCATTTTTTTATGTGCTTCACCACCTTGTGAACTATGAGCTTCATCAATAACAACAGCAAATTTACGTCCTGAAAATTCTTCTACTTTCTCTATTACAAACGGAAATTTTTGTAATGTAGTAATGATAATATGCAATCCTGAATTTAAAGCTGAAGCCAATTGAGTACTGTCTTTATCAATTTTTTGAACAACTCCTGTTTTATGTTCAAATTGATAAATTGTATTTTGTAATTGTTGGTCTAAAACTCTACGGTCTGTAACCACAATTACACTATCAAAAATGCGTTCATCTTGTACATTATGTAAACTTGATAAACGATAAGATAACCAAGCAATGGAATTACTTTTTCCTGAACCAGCAGAATGTTGAACCAGATAATTTTTTCCAACTCCGTTTTCTTTTACATTTTTTGTAATATCTCGAACAACATCTAATTGATGATAACGAGGAAAAATCATTTTCTCTTTTTTAAATGTTTTTCCATCAATTTCAATTTCTTCTGTTTGAAGATGCACAAAACGATGAACAATATCTAACCAACTGTCTTTGGCTAATATATTTTTCCACAAATAATCAGTTTTGTAACCATCTTTGTTTGGTGGATTTCCTTTTCCTCTGTTGTAACCTTTGTTGAATGGAAGCCAATAAGTTTTTGTGCCATCCAATTTAGTTGCCATAAATACTTCTTCATCATCTACAGCAAAATGTACTAATGCTCTTTTTTTGAATGCAAATAATAGTTCTCTATTGTCTCTTGAACTTACATATTGTCTTTTTGCATTGTCTGTATTTTGACCTGTAAAATGATTTTTTAACTCAATTGTTGCCAATGGAATTCCATTTAAAGACAAAACAATGTCAACTGAATTCCTGCTTTTATGTGTGTAATAAACTTGTCGAATTACTTTGAGCTGATTTTTGTCGTATAATTCTTGAGTTTCAGGATTTAAACCTGTTTCAGGTTTGAAAAATGCTAATTTAAAGCGAACTCCATAATCTGTAAACCCATTGCGTACAACGTCTAAAGCACCTCTTAAATCCATTTCTTTGTAGATGCGTTGAATAATACGATTTTCAACTTGGTCTCCGTGAATTCCTGATATCTTACTCCAATTTTTTGGTTGTGTTTCTTGTAGAAAACTTAATATTTCATATTTAAACATTCCCAATTCAGGACTATAATCTGCTGAATTTCCTTGTGTGTAACCTCCATTTTGAATTAATGATTCAACTATGGCAGTTTCAAATGTATTTTCTGTTGTTAAATTTGCCATAATTAATCGGTTTCTTTTTCTAATTGTTCACCTTCAACAAAACGAGCATAAGCAATATCGCTAAATATAGTTTTCAACCTTGATTTTTGTCTTTTTGTTAAATCTTGTTTCAAGTTACGACTTTCAATTCCATCTTCTAATGGATAACAATCTTCAACAAATTTGGTATTGATACCATAAACATCTGAATCAATTTCTATCAGTTTTTCAGGCAATTCTTCACCAACAATAGTTGCAGTATCTGGGTCAATAAAATTTACATTTGGATTGTTGTCAATACTTACGTCTTTTCCTAAAAAGGTTTTGTTACCTTTTATTGAAGGCCAATAAACTCCTAAAAATTCTGTTGTTCCTGGTGGATGGATTTTAGCGATTTGTATAGCTCCATCAATTGTAGAATATTCTTTTTCTCTAATCATTGTCAATAAAACCTTGAAAGGTTCCATATCGAAATTATTAGAAAAACGCTTCCCATTGTTTTTCTGTTCTTCTTCAAGTAATTCTTCAGCTTTCTCAATTTCGTCACCAATGAAACCAAAGAACATTTTGTTTTCATCAATTTCGTTGTGAATAAAAGCATTTGTTTCTGAAAGATAACCTATTTCCCAAAGCTTAAATTTGCTTTCTTTCCAAGAATAACCACCAAAAAGAAATTTGAAATCTTCAACTTCATCACCTTGTGCTCCTCCATAATCTATAGAATTGTACAAAGTTGTAAAAAGGTTGCTCAAGTAATCTAAAACTTCATTAATATCTGTGTGCGAGTTGGCTAAATGTTCATCAAATTTAATAGATGAAATTAAGTTTAGAATTAGTGGATAAGTACGACTTGTTTCTCCTGCAAAACTAATTAAGCAATCTTTTCTGGGTAATTCAAACAGTTTTACACCGCTGTTCCATCTTTCTCCACCAGAAAGACAACTATCTGTTGCGAAGATTAATTCTTCTATATTATTTACTTTTCTTATCCAAGATACACACAATGTCATATACTTAAATCTTTAAGTTACTTTTAATTTTCCAGTTACTACATCACTTATTAGAACTGTTTTATATTCCTCTAAAAAAGAGATAAGTTTTTTAGTTTTTTTGGCTTTGGCATTTATCTTTTTTAATTCATTTTCAATATGATTTCCAATTTTAGTTTGTTCTTCTAGAGAAATATTGAAAACGATAATATTTTTTAATAAACTCAATGACACAAAATCTTGGACACCACCTCTAGATTCTAACTCGAATTGTTGCTTAACAAAATCGCTATCTAGTAAATACTTGATGTATAATTCATTCACACTCCTGACACTCGTTTTAAAAAGAGCTACATTTTTAATCGAAAATGGTCTTTCAGTTCTTACAATTACTGCTCCGCCAACAGTTCCTATCATTGGCATTATTATATCATCCCTAAAAACATTAGAACGTTTATTAATCTCCAAATAATCTTCACGGGAAATATATTTACATTCAGCAAACTTAATTATACCAGTTTTTAAATCTTTTGAAGTAATTAAAGGAAAGCTGTCCTCTGATTCAACAACATAATTGGGCGTATCGTGTGTTCCGTCTTTAACTTCTAATAGATACTTTAATTTTGAAATACCCCAATGTTTTGGAATATTACCTAACCAATCAATTCCGCTAAATTTTAATTCTATTTCTGGAATAATACCTTTGGTAATTGCTATGTTAATAATAACTTTACTTTCATCTTTATAAAATTTTAGTAGCCTCTTTTTTTGTTCAATTAAACTATCTATTTCATTCGTTTTTTTATCAAGATATTTTGCTATTAAATCCTGTTCTTTTTTTGGTGGCAAAGCTGTATAAAAGTTGTTAAGCGTATTTACCGTTAATTGATTAATTGTGGAAGTTAAAAACAAACCTGACTGTCCTGAAAACACTTGGGAATTAAAATATTTAGATATGAATTCGTATTGTTCAGTCCTAAAAACTGTCATAAATGCACCAAAAGTTTCACCTTCAGTTTTCTCATCGATGGTTATATTTTTACCTATTAACCTTCTGCTTCCGTTTCTTGAGCAAATTAAAATATCTCCAATTCTTGTTTCTAATCTTTCAGGAATAACTTTGTTAATGTAAACTGTATCCTTTAAGCTCAATTTTCCATTTTGAATATTGGAAGACCTTAATACTAAAGTTCCACCTTCTTGCACAACCTCTTTTGGACTATATGTTATTCCAATAATAGAATCACCAATGTATTTTAGTCTTTTAACCTCCCAATGTTCTGGAATCTCTCCAATCCATTCAATGCCACTGTCTTTATATGTTTTGTACCTTTCCATTAATCCAAAACCTTTTTTTCTAAATCCAAAGAACTTTTTTCTAATGCAAAAATGTCTGCTTTAATATCTTCCAATGAACGTAATGGCTTAAATTCATAGAAATACTTTGTGAAGTTTATTTCGTAACCAATTTTGGTTTTACTTTCGTCAATCCAAGCTTCTGGCAAGTGTGGCTTTACTTCTCTGTTAAAATATTCTTGAATTGTTTGTGGTACTAATTTCTTGTCTTCATCTAATTTTAAAAATGGTATGTTCTCGTAATCTCTATTAGATGTATCAGGTTTTATTTTAATTTTTTTTCCTTTTTCAATTGTTAATTCGTTTTCATTTAAAGACCATTTTCCTTCTTCAATATGTATTTTACATAGTTGCTCAAATTCATCAGTTTGTTTTTTGATTTCTTCTGGTGAAGCAGTATTTAAAAAGTCGGCAAGTTTTTGTTTATCGTGAGCAACTTTTGTCATTAAATCAAACCAATCTGGTTGTTCAACACTAATTCTCCAATAACCGAAAAAGTCGTTAGTATATATTTGAGAGAATTCATTTTCTTCAAAATCACCATAAATTTTGGTTATAAATCCGATTCCTTTTTCTTCTCCGTTTTCTATAATTCTTTTCCGTTTGTTCCCTAAACTTGGTGTTTGTTTTTCGTAAAAACGATTAAAGTCAATTTTCCCTTCGTCAATTAATTCATCATCTTTAGTTCCAGTTGCATTTATAAGTTGGATTTTACCTTTACGTTCAGTGCTTTTTTTATTGTTTACAATCCACACATAAGTAGAAATTCCAGTATTGTAAAATAATTGGTCTGGCATTGCAATAATGGCTTCAAGCCAATCATTTTCAATAATCCATTGTCTAATATTACTTTCACCACTTCCAGCACTTCCAGAAAATAAAGGCGAACCATTAAAAACAACTGCTATTCTTGTTCCATCAGATTTCATTTTAGAAATCATATGTTGTAAGAATAAAAAAGAACCATCGTTAATTCTTGGTAAACCAGCACCAAATCGACCAGAATGTCCTTTGTTTTCGCTTTCGGATTTTATGATTTTTTGTGCTTTTTTCCAATCTACTCCAAAAGGTGGATTAGAAAGCATATAGTCAAATTTTTCATCTTCTAATCCGTCAACTGTAAAAGTGTTTCCAAATTTTATATTTGATGGATTTTGTCCTTTAATCAACATATCTGATTTACAAATAGCGTAGGATTCAGGATTTATCTCTTGACCGAAAACTTCCAGTTTTGCTTTTTTATTAAAACTGTTTAAGTGTTGTTCTCCAATTGAAAGCATTCCACCAGTTCCACAAGCTGGGTCGTAAAGCGTTTTTACAATTCCTTCTTTTGTAAGAGTTTCACTGTCTGAAATAAACAAGAGATTTACCATTAGTTTTATTACTTCTCTTGGTGTAAAATGTTCTCCAGCAGTTTCGTTTGATTGCTCCGCAAACTTTCTAATTAGTTCCTCAAAAGTGTAACCCATAGACATACTGTCCATATCAGAAAGGTCAATTTCAGAGAATTTTTTTACGATTTGAAATAGAATATCAGCTTTTGGGTCATCCATTCTTTCAATTTGGTCATCAAAGTTGAAATATTCAATTATCTCTCTTGCACTTGAGGAAAATCCGTTTATGTAGTTTCGTAAGTTTGCAGCTATTTTATCAGGTTCAGCGACTAACTTTTCAAAATCGTATTTACTTCTATTATGAAAATTATGACCTGCAATTTTGTTGAGAATTATGTCTTTCGATTTGTCTGGTTTGTCCGAAACTTTAGGTAAGTAATCCAGAACTTTTTCTTTGGTCGGTTCGAGTACACAGTCCAATCGTCTTAAAACAGTTAATGGCAATATAACTTTTCCGTAATCTGATTGCTTGTAATCACCTCTTAATAAATTTGCTACGTCCCAAATTAGGTTAGCTTTTGCCTTAAAGTCTATCATTCGCTTTTAATGTCTTTTTGTTCAGTCTCAAATTTATGTTTTTCATTTTGTTTATTTGGTTCAGCGTTGGGAAATTTTAGCTCTTTTGGTTTTTAGAGCGTTGGCTCGTGTTTGGGAAAAACCAAATGTGCTAAAATATGCGGCTGGTTTCAGCTTGTGTACAACGTGTTTGTGTATGATTTCGTTGCGTGTTTCAGCAATTAAATTAGCAAATACAAACCGAATAGAAAATCCGCGAGGATTTTCGTAAGTAGGCGAGTACTAGCAATGAATTATACACGGTGTTGTAGCACGTTATTTTATTCGGTTTTTTATTTCGTTTAATAATTTATTCTGTTTAAGATTTTTTTCAAATTCCGCTTCTTGGTCAAACACATTTTCCTTTCCAAAAAAGAGTTGACTTTCGTGATAATAAAACAATGCCCAATTCAGACTGCCGTCAAATATTGTCAAATCAGTTGCCCAAAACATTCCTTTCCAATATTTAATAACCATTTTCCAAGTCAGCATAATTGCTTGTCCAGAATTGTCAGAATCAACAAACACGTATTTGTCAAATGGAATTCCAAGATTATATAGCCATTTTTTAATTTCAGAATCACAGTTTTCGGAAATCCAGAACTTATTTTCAGTTTTGAAATAGCCTTTCGTAAATGGACTCCAATCAGTTCCAGTTGAGTAACCCAACATTTTAGAGGAATTCAAGTATTCGTTTACGATTTCAGTTCCTTTTTTATTCAGAAAATGAATTTGGTCTTTATGTTCTTCAGAAATTTTTTCAGCTTCTTCAGGCGACCAAAGAAATGACCAAACTTTTGGAAAGTCCGTTTTATATTCCGCTAAATTTTCTTCTAAAACGTTCATTTTTTTAATGTGCTACAACTTGTTTGTATATGGTTTGTTGCGTGTTTAAGCACCTAATTTAGCAAATACAAACCGAATAGAAAATCCGCGAGGATTTTCGTAAGTAGGCTAGAACTAGCAATAAATTATATACGGTGTTGGCAACTGGCTTTTTATTCCCACCACTTTTTAATTTTTTCTTTTCCTTTATTCCTAATGATTGCCTTATTTGGCGCTTGATTTTTTAATGCAATATCAAGCCAACCTTTGTCCCAATACTTTTCAGACACACTAAATTCACCAGCTCCAATGTCAAAATCTTTATTTGCTTGTGGGACTCTATAATCAGCCCAATTACAAATCTTTTCTTTTCCAGAAGAATAGCTTTCCCAAATTCCGACAAACGCATTATTTGTATAACTGTCTGAATACCATTCAATATCGTCATATTTAATTTGATTTTTGGAATTCAAATACCATTTAGAATAGAATTTGCCGTTATAAATTCCGCTATTTTTTTGTTTATTGTTTTCTTTGAATTCATAATCCGCAATTAATATTCCTTGTGATTTAATTTTCTTGTCAGCATATTCATCGTCAACTCCAAAGTGTAATTCTTTAACTTCTTTTATTTCCGTCAGAGTAATAATTCCGTTGAAGTCACAGATTGTGCCTTTAACATTGGATTTTCCAAACACAAAATATTCATTCGGGTTATTTGGATTTTTCTTTATTGATATCAGTTTGATTTGAATTCGTTGATGTTCTTCTCCTATAATTCCATAAACATTATCATTTTCAGTTTTACTCCAAATTTTTGAAAAGTCAAATTGATTGTAATTGTCTAAAACATTTTCAGCCTTCAGTTCACTTTCAAGCATAAAGTCAGTCAGAAATTTTTCATTCGATTGAGCTATCGTAATGTTGGTAAAAAGTAATAATGTCCAAATTAATAACTTCATTTTCTTGATTTGTTCAGCTTGTTGCCAACGGTTTTGTGTATGATTAGTTGCGTGGTACGGCTTAAAATTAGCAAATAAAAACCGAACCAAGAAAAAACAAGAGTTTTTTCGTAAGTAATCGATGACTAAGCAATTAATTTTACACGTT
>Ga0316205_10003158_pt1 | contig 15972 bp, 10 predicted proteins | sample 3monthpyrite_MG_FD_204941 | JGI IMG/M metagenome (GOLD analysis project Ga0316205, IMG submission 204941) | Microbial mat bacterial communities from mineral coupon in-situ incubated in ocean water Damariscotta River, Maine, United States -... | ecosystem: Environmental > Aquatic > Marine >... | reverse complement strand
AAATCCAGCGACATTCAACAACGGCTTGCGCTGGATATGCGCACCGCCAGCGAGGCGCTGGAATATGAGCGGGCAGGGGCAATTAGAGACCGGCTCGCGGCAATGGCACAAGTGCAGGTTTCGCAAGGGATCAACCCTGCGGGGGTTTCGCAGGCTGATATTATCGCGCTGCATCAGGAGGGTGGGCAGGCCTGCGTGCAAGTGTTTTTTATTCGCGCCAATCAAAATTGGGGCAACCGCGCCTATTATCCACGCACCGGCGGCTCTGCTGATGCAGCCGAGATACTGGAAGCCTTCATGGTGCAATTCTATGACAACAAGCCGCCGCCGCCCCTGATATTGCTGAGCGAACCCGTGGAACGCCCAGACCTTTTGGAGGAGGCGTTTTCGACAAAGGCCAGTCGGAAGGTTGCCCTGATGGTGCCAAAGCGCGGCGAAAAAGCGCAATTGGTGGAAAACGCGCTGCGCAATGCGCGGGAGGCGCTCGGGCGCAAATTGGCGGAGACAGCTTCCCAGGCGCGGCTGCTTGAGGGGCTGGCAAAAGCATTTGGCCTGCCAGCACCGCCGCAGCGGATCGAAGTGTATGATAACAGCCATATTCAGGGCGCGCACGCGGTGGGCGCGATGGTTGTGGCCGGGCCCGAGGGCTGGGTGAAGTCATCTTACCGGAAATTCAATATTCGGGGAGAGGAGCTAACCCCGGGTGATGATTTTGGCATGATGAAAGAGGTGCTGGCTCGGCGTTTTCACCGGCTGGTAAAGGAAGACCCCGACCGCAGCAAAGGCCTGTGGCCCGACCTTTTGTTGATTGACGGCGGTGCCGGGCAGGTGAGCGCGGTGCGCAACGTGATGCAGACGATGGGGGTGGAAGGTATTGCAATGGTTGGCGTTGCCAAAGGGCTGGACCGTGACGCTGGGAAAGAAGAATTTCACGTGACCGGCAAGCGGCCGTTTGCGCTACCGCACCGAGACCCCGTGCTCTATTTTGTGCAGCGCTTGCGCGATGAGGCGCACCGGTTTGCAATAGGAACCCACCGTGCCAAGCGCTCAAAGGCCATAGGTGTCACGCCACTGGATGGCGTTCCCGGGGTCGGGGCTGCGCGAAAGCGGGCTTTATTGGCGCATTTTGGCTCAGCCAAGGCGGCTTCCCGCGCAGATCTGGCTGATTTGAAGGCGGTTGACGGGATTTCTGATAAAATGGCCGAAACCATCTATTCATATTTCCATGAAAATGGTTAAACTCGCCGAAAATTTAAGGACACCCCGTGAATATTCCTAATATCCTGACCATCTTTCGCTTGATCGCGGCCCCGGCTGTAGGGCTTGTTTTTGTGTTTTTGCCATCTCCCTATGCAGACTGGATAGCGATAGCGCTGTTTGCCGCTGCGGCAACGACCGACTATCTGGACGGCTATCTGGCGCGCAGGTGGAAGCAGATTACGAACCTTGGCCGGATGCTGGACCCGATTGCCGATAAGGCGATGGTGTTGATTGCGTTGCTGGTGATCGCCGTGCGCGGCCCCTATATCGGGCTTGATCTATTGGCGCCGATTATCATCGTCACCTTCCGTGAAGTGTTTGTTTCGGGTTTACGCGAGTTTCTCGGGGCCAAGGCGGGGACATTGAAGGTAACTGGCCTTGCCAAGTGGAAAACCGCCAGTCAGATGCTGGCAATATTGGTGATTTTGGCGGCTTTCCTGTTTGCCCACTATTATTGGGCGCTGTCCTCGGGCATGTCAGACGAGATTGTAACGGGGATCATGGCCGGAGAGGTGGATGATATTTTCGGCTTGCGCTGGATCATTTGGGGCTTTGACTGGAGCAGCTATATCGGCACTTGGCTATTGTGGATTGCGGCCGTGTTAACACTGATTACCGGGCTGGATTATTTCCGCAAAGCTCTGCCGCTATTAAAGGAAGTCTGATGCAGGTATTGTATTTTGCCTGGATGCGTGAGCGCATTGGGGTGCCCAAAGAAGAGGTCGAAACCTCGGCAGAAACCGTGGCGGAGCTTGTGGAAGAGCTAAAATCACGCGAGCCGCGCTATGCCGCGGCGTTTGAGGATATGGCTGCGGTCCGGGTCGCGGTTGATCAGGAGTTGGTTGAATTGACTGCACCACTTGAGGGCGTGCGTGAAGTGGCGTTTTTTCCGCCGATGACGGGGGGTTGAAATGTCGATATCGGTTCGGGCGGAAGATTTTGATGTGGGGGCCGAAATGGCAGCCATGACAAAAGGACGCGTGGATATTGGCGCTTTGGTCAGCTTTACCGGCCTTGTGCGCGACATGGCGGCTGGTTCGGAAATGGTGCTGGAGCATTACCCTGGTATGACCGAAAAAGCACTGGCCAGCATCGAAACAGCAGCACAAGACCGCTGGGAGCTGCAAGACTGCCGGATCATCCACCGCTATGGCCCGCTGGATGCAGGGGCGCAAATTGTGCTGGTGCTTACGGCGTCGCCGCACCGGCAAGCCGCGTTTGAGGCGGCGGCGTTTATTATGGATTTCCTGAAATCCCGGGCGCCGTTCTGGAAGAAAGAAGCCGGCAGCGGCTGGGTTGACGCCCGTGAGGCAGACGAGGATGCGCTAGACCGCTGGAGCTAAGATTTTTGCGCGTGAAGCAGCCCAGCCAGAGGGCGGAACCAGCGCTAAATCTGGCTTGCGCAAAGCAGGCCTCGCGCCATAAAAGAAGTGAAACACTTTGGGGCATAATATGAAGACTCCTGATAGCGGTGATGGCCGCGTGGTCGATGCGCCAGCGCGCAACTGGGTTGATATTTACGCCCCTGCCTCTAGCCGCCCCTATTTGCGGCTAAGCCGGGCCGACCGGCCGGTGGGCACCTGGCTTTTGCTTTTGCCGTGCTGGTGGGGGCTTGGGCTGGCTGTCGCGGCAGACCCAATGGGCGGGTCTCTATTTGATCTCTGGATCGCACTGGGCAGCGGGCTTGGTGCGTTTTTGATGCGCGGTGCGGGCTGCACATGGAATGATATTACCGACCGCCATATCGACGCCCAAGTTGCGCGCACCCGCTCGCGGCCCTTGCCATCCGGGCAAGTGAGCGTGAGAGCCGCGCTTCTTTGGCTGCTCATTCAAGTGGCTTTGGCCGCCATGATTTTGCTGAGCTTCAACGGGTTTACGATTGTGCTCGGCATTGCAGCGCTTGTGCCTGTTGTTATTTATCCATTTGCCAAGCGCTTTACATGGTGGCCGCAGGTTTTCCTTGGCATTGCCTTTAACTGGGGTGCGCTTCTGGCCTGGGCGGCGCATTCAGGCAGCCTTTCGCCGGCGCCGGTGCTGCTTTATCTTGCGGGCATAGCCTGGACCCTGTTTTATGACACGATCTATGCCCATCAGGATAAAGATGACGACGCCCTGATCGGCGTAAAATCAACCGCGCGGCTTTTTGGTGCGGCGACCAAAAAATGGTTATTCGGCTTTCAGGTGCTGAGTGTTTCGTTGATGGCGCTTGCCGTAATTGTGGCGATTACTCTCAAGGATAATCCGGTGCCGCTATTGGTTGCGCTTCTTGCTGCCTGGGGATTCGGGATGCACTTGACATGGCAGCTCAAGCGGCTTGATATCAACAATGGCGACAATTGCCTGCGCCTGTTTCGCTCTAACCGCGACGCGGGATTGATCGCATCGGCGCTCCTTGGCCTATCGGCACTTTTGTGAGGGTTGAACCGGCGCTTTGAATAGCCTATCAGGCGGCATAACAAATGAATAATCGAGACAAAATGCGCCCTATCGCGATCGTTTTTGCAGCAGTTTTTCTAGCGCTCGGCACCGCCGTCGCATGGTTGATTGCGGACAATACCATCAGTTGGGTTGAAGCCAGCCAAAAGGCCGAGCTTGAGCAGGTATTTTATGCCGGCGGAATTGACTGGGCGCAGGCCGAGGCGGATGGTTTTCTTGTAACTGTGCGTGGGGAAGCGGCCAGCGTTGCCGACAAAGAGCGCGCCGTGAAAATCGCAGGGTTGATCCTTGGTGATAACCTGATAGATGAAACCACCGTGATCGGCGCGGCAGCGTCAGCAGTGCCGGCCGAGTTGCCTTTTGTCGAGATTTTGAAAAACGGCGATGATTTTTCCTTTATCGGGCGGATGCCGCAGGGCGAAACCACACAAGTATTTGCACGATATGTGGACTCTCTCGGTGCGGCGGTCAATGTGACCAATGTCACCGAGCCAACCGAAGCCACCCCTCAAAACTGGCTGCCTGCCTTTGAATTCGGGCTGCGGCTCGCGCCGCTTGTTGATCAGGCAATTCTCAATATTTCGCCGGGCGAGGTTTCGCTGGAGGCGGTGGCAACTTCGGCAAATTGGCAGCTGGGCTTTGAAGAAATGGCAGAAAAGCTGCGCCCCGAAGGGGTGGCGCTGCGGGTGGATATGTCTGCGCCGCGCCCGGTGATTTCTCCTTATGTGTTTATTCTTGATGTGGCAGACCCTTCGGCCACCGCCTGCTCGGCGCAAGACGAAGTCGAGGCCTCACGGATTCATAGCCGGGTTGAACAGGTCATTGGCGCGACGGTGAAATGTGATATCGGAATCGGGGCACCTTCCCGACAATGGCGCGAGGCGGTTGAGGCTGGTGTAAACGCGCTGGCTGGAATTGGCGGTGGGCGGCTTGAAATTGTGGATGCCGATGTGAAGCTGACCGCGCCAGAGGGCACTGATCAGCAGGATTTTGAAATTATTGCGCAGGTTTTGCGCTTTGGGCTGCCCGACGGGTTTTCGCTGGAAGCCAAGAGCACCGAAGCGCCGCCACGCCGCGCGGTCGAAGAAACCCTGCCAATTGCCTTTTCAGCCCGCCTTGATGCGGAGGGCGATGCCGTGATCGAAGGCGCGGTTAAAGATACACTGACCCGCGAAGTTGTGATGCGGTTTTCGGAGGCCAAATTCGGCTATGGGCGCGTGGAAGACCGGCTGTGGCTCGACGGGTCGCTGCCCGATGGCTGGCAGGTGCGGGTCTTTAAGCTGATCGAGGCATTGGCTTTGCTGAATGAAGGCACTGCAAATATGACAGCCGAAACTTTTGAGCTCACCGGTGATGCGTCTTTTGAAGACCCCGAGACCGAGCTAAAGAAGCTGCTTGGCACCACTTATAGCCCAAACGAGACCAGCATTTTGATCAGCTACACAGAACCGCTTGGCGGTGAAGATGGCAACGGGCTGGACCCGCGCCTTTGTGTGAGCCGGATCACCAAACTTCTTTCGGAGAACAGCATTATATTTGCGCCTTCAAGCGCGGTTATTTCTGATCCGAGTATTCCGACGATCGAAGCAATTGCCGCGCTGCTAACCCAATGCCGCGATGCGCGAATTGAGATAGGCGGCCATACAGATAGCCAAGGCCGCGAAGAGATGAATCGCAGTCTTTCGCAGGGCCGGGCGGATGCTGTGCTTGATGCATTGTTAGCGCAAAATCTGCTGCTGGGGGAAACCACAGCCAAGGGCTATGGCGAAGCCGAGCCAATTGCCGATAATGGCACCGAAGAAGGCCGTGCCCAAAATCGGCGTATCGAATTTAAACTATTGCGTGATACCCCCGCGCCTGAGCCTGAAGCCGCCACCGCCCCTGAGCGGGATGTCATCGAAAAATTCGCGCGCCCTGCCTTCCGCGCACCCGCCAATTAGGATACCCGCCCCATGAACAGAACCGATCTGACCCTGATTATCGTCTCCGCGATTGTGATAGCTCTGGTGCTGGGGTGGTCGGCCCGCTGGCTTTTTGACCGGTTAAATCACATACCGCATGGCAGTGATGACGATTCTGAAAACCCGTTGGAAGTGGCAGAGGCGGGGCTGGCCAGAGCGGAGGCGGATCTAACCCGTATCCAGCTTGAATATGCTTCCGAGTATAATCAGATCAAGGCCGAGCTAGAGGCGACTATGGACGGGCTGCGAAGTGCGCGTCAGCGCTCCGAGAGCCTGCAACAGGAACTGGATGCGGTCACGCGCGAAGATCAGCCGAAAACCGAATAGGCCACTGGAAATCGATGACTTAAGCGGTCATATTGGCACTGGAGGTTTCTAATGCCCGTTTTTTTTCGTGTCTTGAGCATTGTGTTGATATTTGTGGCGGGGCCGGCAAAAGCTGAATGGCCCGCTCAAAGCGCCAGTCTTGGTGCAAAGGAGCATCCGAAAGTTTTGCAGCAATATGGCGGTGCGGTGCAGAATTCCGGCCTTTCCGCCTATGTTTCCGATATCGGGGCGCGGGTTATTGCTGTGTCTGACCGGCCTAACGAGATATGGCGCTTTACCGTTCTTGACAGCCCGCAAGTAAATGCTTTTGCCCTTCCGGGGGGCTATGTCTATGTAACACGCGGCCTTTTGGCGCTGGCCAATAGCGAATCCGAATTGGCGGCTGTGTTGGCGCATGAGGTGATCCACGTCACCGAGCAACACGTGGAAGCGCGGCAGGAAGCGCAAAAAGATGCCTTGGTAAATGGTGCGCTAAGTGCGTTGGTAACCGGAATAATTGGTGGCGGCGAAAATCGGGTCGGTAATGCTGTGCGCTCGGGTGTTGAATCCGCGCTTGGAGATATCGGCAGCTATTCTAAAGAGCAGGAATTTGCGGCGGATGCGGGCGGGATCGCCCTGTTGCGTCGCGCCGGATACCGCCCTGCTGCACAGGCCGATTTTCTGGCCTCAATGTCTGCCAATGCGGCCCTCAAGGCCGAGATAGCCGGGCGCGATTTTGACGAATCCACCACTCCGTTTTTTGCCAACCATCCGGCCCCTGCCGAGCGGCAGCTGCGCGCACTGGCACTGGCAGGTGACGAGGACGGTAATCGCGGGATCGAGGAATATCTGGCGGCCATCGATGGCATTATTTTTGGCCAGAGCGCACGGGGCGGCTTTGTGGACGGACAGGTTTTCACCCATTCCGAGCTTGGATTTACCTTTGAGGCGGCCGAGGGGCTTCGCATCCAGAATGCGGCGCGACAAATCAATATCCTCGGGCCCGACCGTTCGACCCTCATTTTGAGCGGCGCGCCGGATAGCGGTAATTTGTCGAATGATCTGGCCGCATGGGCTGCGCAAATTCCGCGCACCGAGAGGATCTCCCGCCGGATCGATAACCAGCGGCGTTTAACCATCAATGGCTTGGAGGCGATCACAGGCACGCTTCGGCTGCGCAAGCGGGGCAAGCGGAGCACATTGCAGATGACCCTGATCCGGTTTGAGGGCAATTTGATCCGCTTTGCCGCAACAGTGCAGCGGGGAGACACTGTCTCTGAGGCGCTGCATTGGCAAACGGTGCAGAGCTTCAGGCCGCTGGCAGCACGCGCATCGGCGCAGAATCGCGAGACCTATATTCGCATCCACCGCGTCGCGCGCGGCGAAAACGCCAGCGGCTTGGCGCGTGAAATGGCGATTGCGGGCTATAATGAAGCGTGGTTTAGGGTTCTGAATGGTCAGAGCGATCACTCCGAAATTCTGGTTGGCCAGCTGGTAAAGCTGGTTTCTCGTTAGCGGGCTATCCTTTTAAACATAATTGCGTCAAGCTGGCGTTGTAACTCCGGCTAAGCATCGATAAGTTGGGGTTTACTAACTTATTTTTTCGCGCTGTGTGGCTGCATTTTTATAAGGATTCACGATGAAACCGGGACTGAAACTGATTTTGATCACCTTGCCGGTCGTTGTGGCGGGTGCGCTTATATTGGCAAACATAGTGGCTAATAAAGCCCCGCCCGCCAAGGTGGAGCTTACAGAGCGCGCGACTGCGGTGCGGGTGATTGAGGCACGCGAAACTGCGGTTTCTCCGACCCTTTCGGGCTATGGGCTCGTATCTCCCAGCCATACATATGAGGCCATCGCGCAGGTTGGCGGCACGGCCGAATATGTGAATCCGGCTTTGCGCAAGGGCGGGATCGTTCCTGCAAATGCACTGTTGCTGCGGCTTTCGCCCGAAGATTTCAACCTTGCCATCGCGCAGGCCCGCGCCAATACCCGCGCTGCCGAAGCAAAGCTGGCCGAGCTTGCGGTTTCTGAAGCCAATCAACGGGCGGCGCTGGAGATCGAGCAGGAAGCGCTGGCATTAAAAGCGACAGATCTTGCGCGCTCGGAATCACTTTTTGCCAGTCAGGCCATTTCCCAGACGGTGCTGGATAACACGCGCTCCGCGCATTTGGCGCAGCGGCAAAAAGTGCTAAATATCGAGAGCACGCTGGCGCTGCTCCCGACGCAGCGCGCCTCTCAAAACGAGCAGATAGCCGTGTATCGTGCAAATCTGGAAAGCGCGGAGCTGAATTTGGCGCGTAGCGAATTGCGCCTGCCGTTTGCGGCGCGCGTATCAATGATTTCAGTCGAGGCAGGGCAATTTGTAAAGGCTGGTCAAACCATTGCGCGCTTTGATGGCATCGATTCCGCGGAAGCGGAAGCGCAGGTATCTGTGGCTGATTTGAGCGTTCTGTTTGGTGAGGCGCGGGCGCAGGCGGGCATCTCTGTTTTTGATCCCGAGACTATGTCCGACGTGCTCAAAAACCTGGGGATAGAGGCAGTGGTGCGCTTGCGGCTTGGCAGCGAATTTGCCGAGTGGCCGGCCGAGCTTGACAGGGTCAGCGATGTGATAGACCCGAAATCAGGAACGATCGGGGTGATTGTGCGGGTAGATAGCGCCTATGAAAACGACGGGCCAATCCTGCGCCCGCCGCTCACAAAAGGTATGTTTGTGGAGGTGGTTTTTACCGCACCATCTGTGCGCGGCCTGTTGATCCCGCGGGCGGCGCTGGTTCAAGGACAAGTGCTGTTGGCTGACACGGACAATCGCCTGCAACGGCAGCCGGTCGTCGCGGCGCTGGTCCAAGGTGATATCGCGCTGATTAAAAGCGGCTTGTCGGCTGGCCAAATCGTGCTGGCCAGCCAGCCGCGCCCGGCCATTTCGGGCATGCTGCTTGAACCGAGTATCGACGAATCCCTTACTGAAGCGTTGGCTGGTGCTGCGCAATGATCCGCTATTTTACCGGCCACCCAACCATCGCCACATTGTTAATGCTGATGTTTCTCGGCGCCGGTATATTGGTGAGCCCCAGTTTGCTGCGCGAGACCTTCCCGCGGGCCACCCCTGATCAGGTTGAAATCAATGTGCCCTATCCGGGGGCGCGCCCCGAAGATGTGGAAACAGCGATTTGTGAGCGCGTCGAGAATGCACTTGATGCGGTGACAGGGATAAACCGGCAATCCTGTGAAGCGCGAGAAGGCTCGGCGCGGGCGGTTGTGCAGATGGTGGAAGGCACTGATTTTCAAACCTTTAACGCTGATATAAAATCCGAAATCGAAGCGATCTCCGATTTTCCGGCGCGGGCGGAAGCGGCGAAAATCAAACCTTTGGGGCGGACCGATTTTGTTGCATCTGTGGCGATAACTGGGCCCGAAAACCTGACCGACCTTAGAGACTACGCCGAAGAAATCCGTGTCCGCATGCTGCGCTGGGGCGGGATTCCGATTGTAACCATCAAAGGTTTTTCGACCCGGGAATTGCATATCGGACTCGACCCGCAGGCGCTTCAACAGTTCGGAGTTTCTGTTTCGGACGTAGCCAAGGCGGTGCAGGCCGGTAGCCTTGATTTGCCCGCCGGCAGCATCGAGACAGATAGCGAAACATTATTGATCCGGGTGGCGGAAGAGCGGCGCGAAGTGAGCGGATTGGGCGAGCTTGTTGTGCGCTCGTCGAGCACCGGTGGGCAGGTATTGCTACGCCAGATTGCCGATATAACCGAGCAATTTTCTTCGGATGACAACACAATCACCTTTAATGGAGCTGTTGCCACCGTGCTGGACATTACCAAAACGCCAGCAGAGGATTCGTTGGATATCATTGCCGCGATCAATGACTTTCTGGAGGCAGAGCGCGCGCAGGCACCGCCCTCTGTGGAAATGGAAATCACGACCGATGGTGCATCGGTCGTGCGGGACAGACTAGCCTTGGTGGTGGAAAACGGGCTGCTCGGGCTTGGGCTTGTGTTCCTTGTGCTGTGGTTGTTCTTCGGATTTCGGTTTGCGTTTTGGGTGGCGATGGGGCTGCCGGTGTCGTTTATGGGTGGTGTTGTGCTCATGGGGGCGGTTGGCTATTCGCTCAATTTGATGACAACACTTGGCCTGCTGATTGTGATCGGGCTGTTGATGGACGACGCAATTGTGATTGCCGAAAACATCGCCGCGCGGCGGGAAAAGGGTGAAAGCCCGAAGGACGCGGCAATCAACGGTGCACGGCAGGTTTTCCCCAACGTTCTGGCGTCTTTTGCGACCACGGCAATGGTTTTTGGTTCGCTGGCCTTTTTGGAGGGCACCCTCGGTGCGGTGCTACGAGTTGTGCCGGTGGTGATGCTGTTTGTGCTGACCGTGTCGTTAGTCGAAGCGTTTTTGATATTGCCGCACCACTTGGCGCACGCGCTTGAAAAATCGGCCAAGCCCCGTGGGGTCCAGTATTATGTTGACCGCGCGATGAAATTTGCCACCGCTTATATTGTTGGCCCTGTGGTGGATGTTACGATCCGGTTTCGGTATGTCACGGCCGGCGTGTCAATTGCGGCGCTGCTGGTCGCGGTCTCGATGCTGGCCGGTGGATATATCAAGTTTACAGCCTTTCCTGACTTGGATGGCGATACAATTGTTGCGCGCGTTTTGTTGCCACAAGGCACGCCAATGTCGCGCACCAAAGAGGTTGTGGCGCGGCTTGAAGACGGGTTGCTTGTGGTAAACGCCAATCTTCCGCAGCCCGAGGAAGAAGACCTGATCCGCAATGTGACTGTTTCTTATGGTGTGAACCGCGACGCATTTGAAAGCGGCGCAAATGTGGCCACAGTGAGCGTTGACCTTCTGCCATCGGGCCAGCGCAATATCCGCCCCGATGGAATAATGGCGGCATGGCGGGCCGCTGTGGGCAACGTGCCTGATGTGATTTCGCTTAAATACGCCGAGGCAACAATCGGGCCAGCCGGCGTTGCGATTGATTTGCGCTTACAGGGCGATGATTTATTGATGCTGAAATCCGCCAGCCTTGAGCTACAGGACTGGTTATGGCGCTATGACGGGGTCACTTCTGTGCTGGATGATTTACGGCCCGGCAAACGCGAGCTTCAAATAACGCTGACAGAGGCGGCCGGGCCGATGGGGATAACGGCGGCGGCAATTGCCGAGCAGCTTCGCGCTGCCTATTTTGGCACAACCGTAAGCGAGATGCTGGTGAATGGGCAATTGCTCGACGTAAGCGCACAGATGACAGACGCGGGGCAGGGAAGTCTTTCACAATTTGATGATTTTATCATCACCCGGGCCGATGGCAGCTTTGTGCCGCTCTCGCTGGTGGCTGCGGTGGGCTATGGGCAGGGGTATAACCGGATCAACCGTGAAAACGGAATCAGAACCCTGACCGTGCAGGGCACAATTGACACCAGCATCGCTAACGCCAATGCGATTGTCGGGGATACGCTTGCGAATTTTGTGCCGGATCTAGAAGCGCGTTTTACCGGGCTGAACGTCGGGGTTGAGGGCCAGCGGGCCGAGGCGACAAAAACGCAGGTCTCGATGGTGCGGGGCTTTGGCATTGGCATGGTAGGGGTGTTTTTGTTGCTTTCATTCCTGTTTCGATCCTATGTCGAGCCTTTGGTCGTGATGCTGATTATTCCGTTTTCGCTGATCGGGTCGATTTTCGGGCATATGGCGATGGGCCTGGATTTTTCGATGCCGAGCATGCTGGGCTTTGTGGCGCTGGCCGGAGTGGTGGTGAATAACTCAATCCTGCTGGTCGATTTTGTGAAGCATGGGCATGGCGCGAGCAATACGGTGGCGGAGGCTGCGGCAAAGGCAGCGCGGGCGCGGTTCAGGGCGATTTTTTTAACAACACTGACCACTGTGGCAGGGCTGCTGCCGATTCTGACCGAGACCAACTTGCAGGCGCAGGTATTGATCCCGCTTGTGGCGAGCCTTGTTTTTGGCCTTTCGGCGTCCAGCGTGATTACGCTGTTTGTGCTGCCCGCCTTCTATGCGATTCTCGATGATTTCGGGCTGAGCACGCTGGCACGGGAACGGCGCGAAGCGGTGGCAACAGCCGCCACCTTCTAACAAGCTGTCAGCGGTGGCCTTTTTGCCGGGGTCGGCAAAAAGGGAGCTGCGGCGCTATTGCCTCGCTTCGCTCGGCGGTCGCGCAGCGCTGACACAGCTTCGCTTTTGGGCTGGACAGCGCGGGCTGGAGCAGGCTTAAAAGGGGCTCAGATTTTAGGGAGATTCCGATGGCCGCCAAAATTCCAGCAACTGTCATAACCGGCTTTTTGGGTGTGGGCAAAACCACACTTGTGCAGCATATGCTGGCACATGCTGACGGCAAGCGCATCGCATTGATTATCAACGAATTTGGTGATTTGGGCGTGGATGGCGATATCGTAAAGGGCTGCGGAATCGAAGGTTGCGAGGATGACGATATTCTGGAGCTTTCCAACGGATGCATTTGTTGCACGGTGGCAGAAGACTTTATACCGGCGATGGAAAAGCTGATTAACCGCGCTGACCCGCCGGATCATATCGTGATCGAGACCTCGGGGCTGGCCCTGCCGCAACCGTTGGTGCGGGCTTTTAACTGGCCGGAAATTCGCAATAAAGTGACCGTGGATGGCGTGGTTACCGTCGTAGATAGCGCGGCTGTGCAGGCAGGACGATTTGCCCATGACGAAGCGGCGATTGATGCGCAGCGGCAGAGTGATGACATGTTGGACCACGAAACGCCGCTTTCGGAATTGTTTGAGGACCAATTGGCCTGCGCGGACATGGTTATCCTGAACAAAGTGGATTTGCTGACAGCAGATGATGCTTTGGCGCTTGAGGCCAGCTTAAAACGCGAAGCCCGCAGAGGCGTGCAATTTGTAAAGGCGGAGATGGGGGCCGTGAGCCCGGCAACATTGCTTGGCCTCGGGATTGGAGCCGAAAACGATATGGCCGAGCGGCACGCGCATCATCACCATGACCATGACCACGATCATGAAGACGAAGGCGAACATCACCACCACGAACATGACCACGATGATTTCGAGACTTTTCAATTGGAGCTTGGCGCCATTGACGAAGTGGCTGAATTTATCGAGCGGCTCAAGCTGGTGATTATCGACCACAATATTTTGCGCTTAAAAGGCTTTGCGCAAGTTGGTGGCAAGCCGATGCGGCTGGTTATTCAAGCCGTCGGGCCTCGGGTGGATCATTATTTTGACCGGCCTTTGACCGAAGCAGAGAAGGGCAAAACGGCTCTGGTTGTGATCGGTCAGAAGGGGCTTGACGAGGGCGCGATTGTGACCGCGCTGCGGGGCTAAAATGCACCTGCTTCAAGCACAGGCTGGCGAAATCACCGACGGTTCCGAGCCGGTTGACCTCGGGCAGTCGCCGGCCGAAGTGATTATGATCAGCGCAGCTGATACCGAGATCGCCGGGCTTTCGGCAGCCTTTGCCGACCTTTCCGATGGGCCGGAAAGCTTGCGTTTGGCGAATCTCGGGCATTTGGCTCACCCGTTTACAATTGATAAATATCTGGAAGATACCGCCACAAAAGCGCGGCTGGTTATTGTCCGCGCGCTCGGTGGCGCGGCCTATTGGCCCTACGGGATAGAGCAGTTTTCCATTCGGCTTCGCGCGGCGGGCGTGGCGCTGGCAGTATTGCCGGGTGACGATAAACCCGATGCCGAGCTTCGAAATATCTCTACGGTTTCTGACGAGGATTACGATGCACTCTGGGCCTATCTTGTGGAAGGTGGCCCTGAAAACAGCGCGAACTTTTTGCGCTATTCACAGTTTATGTTGGGTGCGCGTGCAGCACCGGCAGCAGCAAAAACCCTGCTTCGCGCAGGAATTTTTGCGCCGGGTGAGGCGCAGGCCTCGGTTGAGGATTTGCGCAGGTCGCTTTGGGTTGAAGGGCAACCGGTCGCGGCATTGGTATTTTACCGCGCGCTGATGCAAGGGGCCGGGCTGCATCCGGTCAATCGGATGATACGAGCGCTGGCGCGGCAGGGGCTGAACCCGCTGCCGATTTATGTGGCTTCGCTAAAAGACCCTCTTTGCGCGGCGACACTGGAGAAGATATTCGAGCAAGCGCCGCCTGATGTGGTGCTGAATGGCACCAGCTTTGCTGTGTCGAGCCCGCAATCGGGCGGGCAAGAAAACCCGCCAACCCCGCTGGATGCGCCGGGCGCGCCGGTTTTTCAGATCGTTTTTGCAGCCGGCACCGAGGCTGCGTGGGAGGAAAGCGCAGCCGGCCTGTCGGCGCGCGATATCGCGATGAATGTGAGCCTGCCGGAGCTAGACGGGCGGGTGCTGACCCGCGCGGTAAGCTTTAAGGGCGAAGCGTATTTTGACGAGGCGACCGAGTGCCTGATCACCGCATACCGCGCCCATGGTGAGCGAATTTCTTTTGTGGCGGAACTGGCCGCGAATTGGGCCAAGCTTGGCAGCACACCCGCCGCCGCGCGCAATGTGGCGCTGGTATTGGCAAATTACCCCAACAAAGACGGGCGGCTGGCAAACGGCGTGGGGCTGGATACGCCGGCCGCTACGGTTGGTGTGCTAAAGGCCCTTGAGGCCGCCGGATACAGAACCAGAGACCTTCCCGTAGATTCTGCCGATTTGATGGATCGTATCTTGAAAGGCCCAACAAATTGGCTCACCGATCGCGCTGCGCGAGAAGGCGGGGAGCGGCTGAGCTTTGCCGATTATCAGCTCGATTATGGCCGGCTTCCGGCCGAACTTCGCAGCAGGGTTGAAGACCGCTGGGGGCCACCGGAGGCAGACCCGTTTTTTACAAAAGGCGAGGTGGACTGCGGCTATTTCAGCCTGTCGATATTGAGCTTTGGCAATGTGGTGGTTGGGGTGCAACCGGCGCGCGGCTATAATATTGACCCAACCGAAAGCTACCATTCCCCCGACCTCGTGCCGCCACATAATTACTTCGCATTTTACTTTTGGCTGCGCCATCAGTTGCGGGCAAATGCGATTGTGCATATGGGCAAACACGGCAATCTCGAATGGCTTCCGGGCAAGGCGCTTGCGCTCTCCAATGCGTGCTTTCCGGAGGCCCTGCTCGGCCCGACTCCGCATTTCTATCCGTTTATTGTCAACGACCCGGGTGAGGGCACGCAAGCCAAGCGGCGGGCGCAAGCTGTGATAATCGACCACCTTACCCCACCGCTTACCCGCGCTGAAAGCTACGGCCCGATGCGGGAGCTCGAGGCGCTGGTTGATGAATATTACGAGGCGGCCCGTGTGGACCCACGGCGCACAAGTGTGCTGCGCGAAGCAATCCTCGATCTTAGCCGCGCCACGCGGCTGGATGAAGAAGCCGGGGTTGACTGGAACGGGGATGACGACAGCGCACTGGGGGCGATAGACACTTACCTTTGTGAGCTCAAGGAAAGCCAGATCCGCGATGGTCTGCATATTTTTGGTGCGGCACCAAAGGGGCGGTTGGCAGAGGATCTGATTGTCGCTCTTACGCGTGTGCCGCGCGGGGGCGGCAAGGGCGGGGATGCCTCGCTTATTCGTGTGCTGTCCGAAGATCTGGCGCTCGGCTTTGATCCGCTGGATTGCGAAATGGGGGCGCGCTGGGCGGGGCCCAGGCCCGAAGCGCTGGTAGGCGACAGCGTGTGGCGAACGACCGGTGATACCGTGGAGCGGCTGGAAAAGCTGGCATCGCGCTTGGTGGCGGGCGATAGCTGCCCGCCGCATTGGGCAGCTACGCAGGCGGTGTTGGCCGAGATTTCAGAGCGGGTCCGGCCTGCGGTCGAGGCTTGCGGGGCCGCCGAAATTGCCGGCCTGCTTGGTGGCCTCAACGGCCGGTTTGTGGTGCCCGGTCCTTCAGGAGCGCCGACACGCGGGCGGCTTGATGTGCTGCCCACAGGGCGAAATTTTTATTCGTTGGATAGCCGCAGCTTGCCGACACGCACCGCGTGGAAGCTCGGCTGGAAATCTGCGAACCTGCTGATCGAGCGGCACT
>Ga0316205_10003157_pt1 | contig 15973 bp, 9 predicted proteins | sample 3monthpyrite_MG_FD_204941 | JGI IMG/M metagenome (GOLD analysis project Ga0316205, IMG submission 204941) | Microbial mat bacterial communities from mineral coupon in-situ incubated in ocean water Damariscotta River, Maine, United States -... | ecosystem: Environmental > Aquatic > Marine >... | reverse complement strand
TGGGCAATCATACGCTGTACCTATGCAATCGTTCACACCATCTCCATTCGGTGAAAAAGCACTGGGGATAGGCAATAATGTGCAAGTATCTTCTTCCATGTCGTTCTCATATTGCGCATAGACTTGGGATTCGATGATGAGTAACACTAGAAAAAGATAAATCGGCTTCATGGTAAAATAAACGAATGGGCTTAGACAGGTTGCTTACGAATTTGTATGTGCCGCATTCTTTCCGAGCATGGGCCAACCCGTAATTGTAGCGTCACCGGTATTGATTCCAATTACTTTTCCATTGCTTGTACCCACATAAATCCAACCATCCATAGCGACGGGTTGGGTCCGAATATTTTCTCCTGTAGAAATTTTCCGTACCTGATCTCCCGTTTTGGAATCGATGATTAAGATGTCTCCGCTATACGTGGCGATGAGAATATTATTTCCAACCCGTATGGGTGGAGTCCCCAAAAATCCTCCTGTCTTTTTTAAGTCGCCAAAAATGCTGCGCTTCCAACGAACGTTTCCATTCATTTCATCAGTACACACCAGAGTATCTCCCATTGTATTGAAATTGTTTCCACCAAAATTTAAGGCGCGAGAACCGATATATGATTGCAGTGAAGAGACATTGGATTGTCCAACATTCGCCATTGCGTAATTTGCTCCAGAAGATGCAGGAGCGCCTCCACCAAATCCATTTTCAGCGTCATCACCAGCCGACTTAGTTTTTAATTCTGATTGTGATTGAACGGATGCATCAAGATAAGCAGCTTGATCTCTCTTGTACCCCTCACTCCATCCTCGTCCTGAACTGTAGGTCATGATGCTTTCACTCACATTCCGACTTCCTTCTTCATCTGACCGACGACTGACGATCATTCCATTTTTACTAAAGACAGGTGCCGATGTTCCTCTCAAACGTTCGGCCGATTCAAATTCACCCGTCTGCTGATCGAGAACGAAATACGTTCCAGGAAAACTAACCACATGCAATTTGCCTTCGTTCGCAACAGGCGCCATGATAACATCGCCATCAATCCACTTTTCCCATTTGATTGCCCCCGTGTGCAAATCCATCGCGATTAATACGTGAGAAGGGTTGAACTTCCCCTTTGTAATTTCTGCAAAATTTTGAACTGATCCAAAGGCTCCATAAGCGGGAAAAGCTGTGTAAACTAACCCATTTGCAACTGTCGGTGTTGACATCAAGGGATCACCCAGAAAATAGGACCACAACTGCTCACCTGTATTCTCATCACAAGCAAAAATGGTACACGATTCTGTATTGAAGACCACTACTCCGTCTTCCACTACACCTGAAGAAGGACCGTCATCATCAAGATCTACGCCCCATTCTTTCTGACCGCTCTTCGCATCGAAACAGAAGTATTGCTTACTGCCAAAACCTCCGCTGACATAGATTTTCCCGTTGTGAACAGTCGGCGTTGGAACTCCGTTTGAACTTGGGAGCTTCACCACAAAGCCGTCATCCGTTTGAGAACTGGTCGCGTTGGCATTGGTTGGTGAAACGTGTCCTTTCTTAAATTCCGTCGGTGGTTTGGGCATCCCCTCTCCATTCACGGCGAGTACGATATCCAAAATATTTTCCAATGCTGTTGTATCAATCGAAAGACTGTCTTCGTCAAATATGACTTCATAAGATGGAACATCGCTGGTTTTAACAATGAGTGTTCCGCACCAACAGGTCATAAAAATAAGTGCAGCTGAAAAGATAACTCCTGAATTTTTCATAATGAATCGTGCTTTAAGGGTTTGATTCTTTTTCGCTTTGCGCGAACGAGACTATGTACAACCCCTTTGGAAATTGGTTCAATAAAAAACAAGGCAGACCTTCTACAAATCTGCCCTGAAGATTCTATTAATTCAAGTTACCTCGCAATTACTACTCGATCCCTGTCAAGTATTTTATCATCCGCTGTTACACGGTATAGATACACACCTGATGGAAGCGTTGATAAATCAATACTGAAGTTACCATTGTCATCAGAGAGTTCTTTACTGAATAGGACTTCGCCAAGCACAGTAACTAACTCAAATGTACCGCCTTTGGACAAGCCGCTATACTCGTAAACTGCTGTGTTCGTGGCAGGGTTTGGATAGAACAAGGACTCAAATGGCTCTTCATTTTGACTTACCATCCTGTCATTATCTCCTCCTCCAGTAAAACATTGATTGATCCCAAACACAATAACAGTAAATGTGTACGTACACCCATTAGGCTTGGTAAATGCTATTGTATGTGTTCCTACACCCGCAAGCGAAGGATCAAAGATTGCAGGATTACTGCCAGTTACTCCTGGACCAGAGAATACACCATTTCCTTTGCATTTCATAAATACCGGTGGTTCCGTGACACAATATGAACCGTTCACAAACGTACATTTTGGGGTAAATTTGCTCTCAACTGTTACTGTAATTTTCTCCGTGCATCCTGTTTCGATATCAGTAACTACAACAGAGTATGTACCTGGACATAAGCCTGAAGCTGTTGCGGTCGTCTGCCCTGCTGGATCATCCCACAGATACGCATATGTTCCGCTGCCACCAGTTACGGCCACCGTTGCACTTCCATTGCAATTTGCCGAACAAATTGCGGAGGTTGAAGAGGTGGTAAGAACCATTTGATCACAGCAAACTTCTACTACTATATTATGGCTAGTGCTACATCCTGCATCATTCGTATAAGTAATCATGCAATTACCCGTAGCAGATTGAGCAGGGAAGAACGCCCAAAGTGATAAATTCCAGATATTGATTGGTCCTAAGATTCCACTCGGTGAACACGAACTTGTAAAGGTTCCATTTCCTGAAACACTTCCTGATGCCCAAAGAAGGAAAGGAGGGTCTGTCGTACACACTTGTGCTGGTAGATTAAATATTGTTGGCGGAATAACATACGTGATAGTAACAGTTGTACTCTCCGAGCAGCCATTAGCATCGACAACAAGCACTGTGTACGTTCCTGGACACAATCCTGAAGCCGTTGCTGTTGTTTGTGCCGATGGGTCGTTCCATTGATATGTGTAAGGTGCGTCACCTCCATTTACAATTACAGTTGCCGATGCATCACATGCCCCCTCACATGTTGGAATCAACGAATCAATTGAAAGCGTCATTCTAGGGTTCAGGCAAACAACTACGGTATCACTATCCTTGCAGCCTGTAACTGTATCTGTGACAGTTACAACAAAATTGATACAGAGTTGTGATTGAAGATTCAATGCAGGGATATTAAACGACGGATTACAATCGTTTGGTGATGGACTGAAGAAGTTTGCGTTATTGACTAACCACGGGAATGGAGAATTACTCCACGTGCAAGTAGTTCCAGCAGGTCCCGTTGGACTTCCGCCCAGTGCTATTGACTGAGGCAAGTTGTTAGAACACACATGAACGGTATCAAGTAAACCTGCGTCTGCAACGATATTCTGAACCGTAACGGTTATTGAATCTGCAGCAATGCATCCAGCATCGTCTGTTACAACAACTGTGTATTGTGTTGTAACCGTTGGACAGGCAATCGGATTGTAAACTGAAGAATTGTTCAATCCAATCGATGGCGTCCAAACATAGCTCACAGCTCCTGCAATATAAGCATTGAGCTGAGTGCATTCTCCTGGACAGATTGTAACATCCTCCCCAAGTGAAAGATCAATGATACAAGGAGTTGGATCACAATCTACCATTTCCACGTACGCACTGTCTACATCCGTACCACAAGCATTGCTCATGTAATGGAAAACCAGAAAAGTATTTGCACTTGAGTAAGTATGAGAAGGGTTGACGGATGTACTGTTCCCTGCGTCTCCAAAATCCCAGAGATGCGAACCACTTGGGTCATTACTTGTAAAAAATACTGGACTCGCCATACATGTATCTCCCGAGAATGTAAATGAAGCATCTGGTAATGGGTTGACAAATACTGTCATACTATCAGTAGCCGAGCAACCCAAATCATTGGTTACAGTTAATACATATTGCGTTGTTACTGTTGGACTTGCTACTGGATTCGGAATTGATGGATTGTTTAGCCCTGTAGTTGGAGACCAGCTATAGAACGGTCCAGTTCCTGACCCTGCCAAGGTTGTTGAATTGCCAATACAAATCGTTTGGTCTGGACCCGCATTAACCGTTACTGAAGGAATTACCGAAACTGTTATTGTCTCTTTTCCAACACAACCGTTGGAGTCTGTTACTTCAACAACATAGAGTGTTGTACTTCCTGGACACGTTGTTGGGTTTGGACTATTTGGGTTGTTCACTGCAGCCACTGGAGTCCACGAATAACTCACTCCTCCGGTCGCCTGTAATGTAACACAGCTTCCTTCACAAATTGTTGTGTCGTTGCTTATAGTAATTGTTGGAGACCCAACGGTAACGCTCTGTATCAGCGTATCACTTCCGCAAGGTGAGGTAATGATGTGCGTAACGAAATACGTTCCAGCAGCCCCATAAATATTGAAGCTTGCAGAATCAACACTTGTGTTTCCATCTCCAAAATCCCATTCAGAATTTCCACAACTTGTACTATTCACGAATAAGGTATCATTCACACATATAGTTGCTGGAATAGTGAATTGTGCACTTGGCGGATCAACGTTGATGATGATACTGGTTGAATCTCCTGCAACACTTACCCAACAACTATCGCTGGTTGTTGCACAATACAAAGAATCTGAGGCGTAGGACGCTCCCAAAAATTCAAATGGACCACACCCTGAACTATCGGTTAAGACAATTTCAAACGTAAATACGCTCGAATCTCCAGGCGCAATGCCTGATGGTAAATCCCACGTGAGTGATGTTAATCCATTGTTCCCAACTTGGGTCGGAGACGTCACTATTGGCGGGTTTTTAATCCCCGCGAACTGATTATTGTAATTCAGATTGTCCGCCAGTGAAAATACAAATGAATCATCCGTTCCTGATGGCGCTGTTCCCGTATTTGTTACCGTAACCGAAATAACAGCAACGGAATCACAGGCTTGAATATCATCAGCTTGTAAATTCACGGAGGTAGATATCATGCCATTGATACCATTTAGCACCAGTGGAAGAGTTTGGAATGTTTCCGTGAGCGTATCACTACACGTATTTATTCCTGCAAAATTGAAGGTGATAAAATCGTTACTTGTAACACCACAAATAGGTGTAATATAAAAAGTGAATTCCATTTTATTGGTAGATGTATCGCCTACCCCTGTCAGTCCCAGATTACTAAAAGCAATGGGATCCATTGACCAGCCATCCAATAGTCCGCCTTGTCCAAACCCAGTTGTTGGAAGTGGAAGCAATGTTGGCGTTCCTGTATATGTAGGATAGGTGTACGTAGCAGAGTCTAGAACAAATCCATTCGGTAGATCGAAATACATCACTGGATCACACAAACTACCTACATCCGTATTTGTAACGGATAAGGTATAGACAGATGATTCACACAAATTTTGTGATGTCGGAACCGCTGCTATCATAGCAATACTTACTGGTTCAACAGTAAATCGGAAGGTAGCAAGCGTATCACCACAGCTTGTACTATCTGGATTATCTGGGAAAGCCAAACAGTCATATCCTCCAAAGACAATTACACTATCAAGTTCGTTTATATTGTCACAATTTAAATTTTTAGCGACTAGCGTTAAGTTTAAACACGTATTGTCGAGTAACAAGGTATCTACCTGTACAAATAGCTTTGAGGAGCCAGGTGGTCCGTAAGCAAAAGAAGGAAGCGGAGTTACACCGTTTAATAGAACATCTATCAATTGGAGGTCGGCAGATGGGTTCTCAATTCCTAACCATGTAAAATCGGCATCGGTATTTGTAAGGCTTAGGGTATTGCAGTATTGAAAATCCCAAGTGATGATATTCTTTACCGAAAGTACATCCGAAATTGGAGGAATATTCAACCCTGGTGTATTATGCACGGCTTGATAAGAACTAGGGTATACATCATAGACTGTAATCAGAGAATCAAAGCAAGCTGCATCTGAATAATGCTGTCTGATATGGTTTGCCGTGGTGGTATAAGGGCCATTAACTGCAACGCAAGTCGGTTGCAGTCTGAATTTAATCGTTTGAAAGTTACTTTGCACTGTATTTAAATAACAATCCGTCAACTCCCAGTCTCGAATCAAACGTAACATCGTATCACCGTAGTTATCCGAAAGAATGAGATTTGGAGTTATGGAAGTCGTGACTTGGTTCCCAAAGGGAATATTTCCATTGTTGAATGAATACGCCGCACTTGCCATTACATATTTCCAACCCGTTGGTAAATGAATATCAATCGTGTCCTGAATGGCTATACTGTTTCTAAATTCATTGGGAAAATCTTCAAGATCAAGCGCCTTGAATCCTGGATTTGTCTGATGCCGAAACTGAACTGGGAGCTCATTACATGCTGCCGTGGGACTGTAATAACTAATCCCTGTATAAGGCTTCAATAAGGTGAAATTTGAACCGAAGTGATCACAGGAAAGAATTGTATCGCCACCGCTCAAATCAATTAACATATATTCTGCTCTGAACTTATCCATAAAATGATAACCATGGCCATTTCCAAAGAGTTCCTGAGCAGCAGACTTTTTATACCGTAAATTAATTTTAGCCGTAATTGAATCCAATGCAGTCCAACTATTGCTTGGCATACATGATGTTGGTACGTAAAAATCCAAAAAGTACATTTTGTTTGGTGCCGCGCCCGAATCAGAAACAACCGGTGCTACAGCAGAACATGTGGTAATAAGTGCGCCGTTGGAATCGTGAATCTCAAAGGTTCCAGACAAGAAGTCAAACACCAACGAATCGGCTGGAGCCTGATAACGCAATTGTACAAAAACACTATCTGCACCTCCTACTGAACTAACATTTTGGATAGAGCCAATTGCTACGGCACATATAGAATCGCATGGATAAGCAGCATCTAGTCTTATTCCAGGAGTTGTTCTATTTACCCTTGGTGCTATTGCCCGTGCCGATTTCGTATACGACGGTGCATCAGCCCACCCAAAAGAATTTCGCTCGACGGAAAATGATGCCGTTTGAACTGGTGAACCACACGCCCCAAGACAATGGTGAAAAGTAGACTCAGTACCACAGGACAAAACCTCTCTACAACCACAACCTTCTTCGCATACATACTGCAATTCAAAATTAAATTCATCTGGAATACTGCCGTTGGTTAACAGAATAGGATTTCCTGTACAGATGAAGTCTAATGGAACATCAAAACACTCAATACTAATTGCTGGAATAGAACCTATTGGTATAAACAATGTATCATTACTTAACACAAGTGGAACCCTGATAGTATCCTGTAAGGACGTTGTAATATTGTAGGTAATCGTTATGCTGTCGGCACCAGCTGGAAGCGTGTAGCCCAATGGTAAATACACAACAGCAACCAATGAATCATCATTACATGGCATTTCATACGTAAAATCACCACCGTAACTCTGGCTAAAAACTGGACAAACTTCCAAGGTAAACGGAGTGTTCTCAAACACATCTGGAGGAAGAACCATTACAGCATCTTCAGCATGAGAAACATAAAACACTTTTATTCCATCCCCTGTCGTGATACCAAAAACTTCTTCCGCACCGCCACACTGATCTTTGTAACCAGCACCGACGTTCATAATAAAGAAATGATCAGGTCCATACAATAAGGGACACTCCTGAAGCTTTGGATCGCATTCAATTTCAAAATCTACATCAACAAGGAAAGTCGAATCGTTTGGTAAATCATCGTAAAATCCATCGTTGTCCAAATCAAAAATGATCCCTGGGGCGAAATCTACATTCACAAGCGAAAGGTCTATCACATAGATGGAATCTCTGCCGGAATATTGCCAACTTGCATCATCAATTGCGGGAAAACTAGCAACCAAAGAGGCTACAGATACTCCGGCAATAGTTGCGTCTTTAACATTCACGAAATCCTTTGTATAGCGGAAGTGAATCTTTAAATCAGTAGCATATGAATTGCCTGATGGTACCCCAATACCTGTGGCATCTGCTCCATTCCCTTGATATTCAAAGCTCAAGTGTCCCAAAGTGCTATCACAATAACTCGTTTGTACCGCATTTCCCGGAAGTTCTATGATATCCACCAATGGATTACCAGGAACAACATTTACCGTTGCATCATCAAATGAACTTTGACACAGCATATTACCACACGAGTAGCTAGCAGTATATGTCGTCGGTGCTCCTGTACAACTGTCCACTTTTACAGTTTCTGTAACGATGATGCATTCTCCAAGCCCAAGAAAATTGTCACCTGTTAATGCCATTAGTAATGCAGAGTCAATTAGAACAATAGATGAAGTGTCAGTGATCAAGACTGACCCGGCTGATCCTTGCAAATTATATTGGCAACGGATAATGTCTGCTGAGGGATCTGCGAACAGCGTAAGTTCATTAATTACCTGAAAACCATTGTTGCAAATCGTTACCTCTCGCTCGACTGTATCAGCCATATTTGCCACAACATTTGCATTGTTCGTTACACTTAAATTCAAGGAAGGTTTTAGAATATTGTAAGAACTTGAGACAGTTGGTGAAGGAGATTGAGGAGACCCAAGAAGATCATAAGTAATTGTTGTTGTGTTCACTGCCTGGCTGTTGGGGAAATCGCAATCCACCTGAACGGTCAGGTACAGCTTGGCTGTATCGCCAAATGCAAGCGCATTCGTTTGAAAAATTGGAGCATTTGGATTTATTAGGTTAAATGCTGTCGTGTTCGCTAGTGAATCTACGTTTACTAGGTTTATTCCTGCCTCAAATCCATGTGTGATTTCCAGATTTGTCATTGGATTACCACCTGGAATATTATTGACTACATATACTACAACTTGGAAGGTATCTGGACAGACGTATACTGTATCAGGAATTATCGTTTCTACAACTTGCGAATTTCCAGAAAATGGAATCGAAAAAAGTATGCAAAGTACGAGCGAAAATCGTTTCATAGTAGTCAGGTTTTCATGTGAAAGAATCTAAATTAGATATAATTCTGCTAAGAGAAGCTGATTGTCAATTGAATAAACCAATTTCGTAAATAGGTTAGAACTATATATTGTTAGTTTTGAAATGAAATGAATTCCAAACTGAATATCCGTTTTGCCGAGAAGGACGATCTATCAGCACTAGTAGAAATCTACAATCAAGCAATTCGTTCAAAAACATCAACCGGGGACATGACGGAATTCACAGTGGAAGAAAGAGTAGATTGGTTTAACAAATTCGATCCGAACACCTATCCTATCTATGTCGCAGAATTAAACAATAAAGTTGTTGGCTACGGAACCATTTCACCTTACAGGCCGGGAAGAAAAGCCTTGGACAAAACCGCTGAAATCAGTTTTTATGTTGACTACGCAGACCATAAGCAAGGAATCGGCTCGACCATTCTAAATCATGCGATCTCTGACTGTGAAAGAATCGGGAAAGAAGTTTTACTGGCTTTTTTGTTGGACATTAACACTTCCAGCATTGGACTCTTGAAGAAGTATGGATTTGAAGAATGGGGACGTTTCCCTACTGTTTTTGAGCTTGACGAAGTTAAGTGCGGTCATTTGATTTATGGGGTGAATTTAAGGGAAGATGATTAGATGGTTGGAACGCTTACCCTGAAGCTTCAGCGTACAGATCTTAGATGCGATAAATTCTGTTTACTTCTTCGGTGTCCCTTCCTGAACAAACTTTCCGTCTTGAAACTTCCAGCGTACCGTTAATTCATTCGACTTGTATTCATCTGTTTCCTCGTTGTAGATTGTTTCAAATTCGAGGTAGGAAATGGTGCGTGTGATTGGATCGTATTTCAATTCAACATCTTGTCCTCGTCGGGAAACAATTCCCAAAAGTGATTTCCCTTCGAAGCTGGGTTGCACAACGATTGAATCGTTCTCTATTCGGTATACTTTCACAACCCGATGATGATTTCCTGAGCCTTCGGTTCCGTAACCAAAAGCAATGTAGTAGGTCGAATCGTTGTGTTCCAGTTGCTCAATCTTGTAATACCCGACATCCAATTCATCGATTTCTATTTCCAACTGACGTGTTCGAATCACTTGGTTAGCATCGCATAATTGAATGTGACTGTCATAATTGTGCCATGATCCTCCGCCCAAATTATCGGATGAAATGATCCGAATCCGTTGATCCTCAGAATTGGTAACTACAAGGTTATTGATGAAGGAATACGCAAAACCTATTGCTGTGAAATTCTCCGTATCCATGTCAACGGCGAAGTAGCTATTCCCCTTCAACAAATTGTTATTGACCTTTTCTGTGCGATAAAAAAGCGCATTGAATGAAGCATCAAAACGCGTAAAGACGGAATCTCTGTTTGAACCAAAAATCTCTCCTAGGCGTGCTGCTTGCAACTTTCCTGTCTCAATCACCTTCTCTTCAATCTCTAGCGTTTGAGAATAGACAAGCGCTGAAGTCAGTAGTGCAATTCCTAGAAATAGTGAATTCCGCATGATGTGAGTTTTGGTACGCTAATTAGAATGCCCCGTCAGCAAATAGTAACGAAATTTCCGTCTAAAGAACGTCTTTGTATGCTGGTGTCTTATCAAATACCGATCGTGCGAAACTGCAAAGGGGAATTACGCTGATCTTCTTTTCCCGAGCGTATTCTACTGCCGCGTCAACCATTTTCTTCCCCGCTCCCGTTCCACGGAGTTCAGCACCCACTTCTGTATGATCAATAATGATCCGATCGTTCCCAGCTTTTGAATAGGTCATCTCCGCAAGAGTCTTTCCGTCCATTTCAATGAAAAATACGCCCTTTGTTTCCAACTCTGTGTGTTTAATGTCCATTCTATTCGTTTACTTTTTAAACCTACTGATAATTCTTGAATTAGTTTGATTCGATATTGGATGGTTCACTTCGACACACTTCGACAGGCTCAGTGTACGAAAGTTAGACGGTTAGACGGTTAGACGGTTAGACGGTTAGACGGTTAGAAAGCACAAAATTGCGGAAAGCACACTACTCTCCGCAACTTCATCTGCTCTAAGATTTGTGTTGTGCCCGCACGATTCTCCCTTTGATCAGGGTGAAGTAACTCTTTCCAAGCTTAAACTGCTTTCCGGGTTTGATTGATCGCATTTCCAAGTCTTCCTCTATTGTGTGTACAGATCCTCCTGAATCATAAGCGAGTTGGAGATACTCTATGTTGATGCCATAATTTGCACCACACAGAATAACGTGTACGGGCTTTTCCAATTGCTTGGCAAGACTTAGATCACGTGGTGTTGCCCAATTGTCTGCCATCATTACAATTTCGTCGCAGTTTGGATAATCGCGAATGCCGTCCAACGATGCTTCTACATTGTTCTCTGGGCAATCGCCTCCTCCACCTCTGCGCATGGTCTTTCGCATCTCTTGGTAAACACCGCCGAATGTGGTGTTGTGAACTCCGTAAATGCCGCCTACATGTCCAACGCGCTTCTTGTAATCGCTGGCATTGTCTCCATCGTTGAAGAACACAAAGGCATCTATCTGACTTGACTCCTGCGTAGCTTTCACCCAGGCCATTGTCTTTGCTATATACGGCGACATGCTTCCTGTAACGTCCATCACTACCAAGGTTTTTTCCCAGTTCGGATGACGCTCATAGGTTTCCTTCATGATGTTGAAGTCTGCTTCTGGAAGTGCGTTGTAGTTGTACGGAGTCCATGCATAAGCAACTTCACCGGTACTCACAACATAGCTGTCGGCTTCCGTAACTCCATACGGCGATCTCACTTCCATAGCGACTGGCTCAGTACTGAGTATTGGCGACGAATCATACACTATAGCTACACTTTCAATTGCCAATTCTTCTTCAGGAACAACTTCGTCCTGATTTGTAGCGAAAGCACTGGATGTTCCTTCACCCACATAGCCGTCGATAAAGGCAATTTCGCCTTCGATACTTTCTGCGGTTGGTTTGGGTCGGTAGTAGATTACAAAACCGTGAAAAAGCTTTCGGGCTGCATACTTATCTACCGCTTCGGATTGCCCAATTGCGCGCCATCGAATCAAAGGATTCTCAGCTACTGGCAATTTCTTAATTAACGTGTTCATCCGCCGCGTGTTCAGTGCTTCTTGATCGAACGCTGGATTTTCCTTAAAGGTGGTATAAACCAAATCGATGCCTTGAATACTCAGGTCTTTTAAATCGGCAGGAAGGGAACGAAGCAAACTCGCCTGATCAAAACTGACGGGGACTTCCAGTACACCCGCTCCTGGAACGATGGTTTCTTTTTCGTAAACTTTTACTGTTTCTTGAGATACGTGGTTCTGTGCCCATCCGATGTGTGCCAAGAATAGCACGGGGATAATTAATCGTTTCATGATACTTTTTTCTACTTAATGTCGGGATTTGGGAAAGGTAAATGGGGGGTTGGAATTTGGAAGGTGAAAGGTTGAAGGTTGAAAGTTGAAAGTGGAAGAACTGAGCGCTGAGCCTGAACCCTGAGGTTTTACATTGAGCTTTTGTGCTGAGCTGAACCCTGAGGCCCTCGAAGGGAGAAGTATGTCGAAATGCTCTCGAAGGGTGAAAGTTAGATATTAGTCGGTGGAAGGTTAGACCTTTCCACTTTGTACTTTGTACTTTGTACAAAACAAAAACCCCCACCGATTGAACGATAGGGGTTTACTTGACGGTGCTTTCGTAGCTGTTACTCTCTTGTTCTATGTTCTCACTTTATTACTTTCGTTGCTGCTTCGCGGTCAAGAGCTAAAGAAGAGAAGAGCAGATTTAGTTAGAAAATTCACTTTCATTTTTTCCTTGAAGAAAAAAGAAACAAAAAATTCAAGAAGAAATGATGCTCCAACGCGCTCTTAGCAAATACTATAAATCTATCAAAGTAGTATCTGAGCAGATAAACGCAAGCGCCTTTGATGATTTAAAAATTATTTGCCAAATTACCGCCAACGCGCGCCTGCCATTTCTTCAGGCCTGCACACTTGGGTTTGTGGTTATCGAAATTATTCTAGTTAACTTGATTTTATCTTCTTAAAAAAAGATCTACAATTGCGCTAGCTGTGTGCGCCTTCGCTGAAGCTTCAGCGTAAGCGTTAGGTTATACTTGAAAACATGTGGATTGATGATCCAAAGTTAAGGCCAAAACAAAACCCCCACCGATTGAACGATAGGGGTTTACTCGACGGTGCTTTCGCCGTTGTTACTCGCTTGTTCCATACGCATCATTTTGGTTTGGACTTTCATCTTGCTTTGGTTTTCTGTGACGGATTCCTCTGTCTATCACGATTCGGGCATCGGTGTACCCCGTGTAGAACTTTGGTTCCGAAGATCGCAATGAAAGTGCGAGCTTGTCCAGTTGATGGTTCAACACTGCATCGATGTCGCTCACGAGCTCTCTGATGCTTGCTGTTGCCAACTTTCTGGATAACATTGCCTGGCGCTCTGCCTTTAAGACTGCTTCCAGTTCGTCGTGCAATACAATCAGCTTGTTCAGTTTTGCTTCATTGACACCGAAGTCGTCGATTTGCTTCTGATACATTGCTGCTTTTTCAATGACCTGTGCAACGAAGTACAGGCTGTTGAATTTCGAGTTGTGGACGATTTTCCAGTTGGAAACCTTCATGTAGGCCATCAACTCGACGTTTTGCACACTTGAGGCGTAGGCAAATACGGCGCCCGCTACTTCGACAGCAAGTTCGGCGGTCTCCTCAAGTTTTTGTTGTTTGGTACTTCTTACACCTGTCAGCGCTGCGGCCTGACTGTAGGCATAAGTCTTCATTTTGGATAGTTTTTCGGTGAACACGTTGAACGTGTTTCCGAACGCTGGAATCCCAGACCAGCTTTGTCCGTTTGCCTCGAGGAACTCCTTTACGGCCTCATACATGGCAAACTTGTTTTTCTCCCTTTTTCTCATAATTCAGGGTGTTGTGTTCGCCGTGACTTGTACTGGTTCTTCCCCACTTTGGATCTGCTTCCAGATACGCACTAACGAACGGGTTATAATTGATTACAGTTTGTCCGAAAGTCGTGCCAAACCCGAATTTCGATTTCCCAACAAATGTTAACGGAAAATTGACTAACAACCGCCATCACACTACAACACAGGGATTCATGCCATTTTGAAAAGGGCAAAAAAAATGCATTTTGGGCGTTTTTGCGGGGGGTATTTGTGGGGTGTCGGGAGTTCTCCGCGCTTAACCCAGGACTCTCCGATCCTTGCCGGATGGCAAAGCGTGGTTACCCGAAGTTCTCCGTTCTTCACCCAGAGGTTTCCGTATGCCACCCAAAAGCTTCCGTTGGTTACCCAGTCTTCTCCCATTCTTGTCTGATGGTAAAGTGTGGCTACCTCGTGCTTTCTGCTTGATGCCCAAGATCGTCCGCTTGATACCCAGTGTTCTCGCGTCCTTATCGGATGGAAAAGTGGGATTTCCTAAGGCTCTTGGATGGTCGCCCAGTGATTTCAAGAGCTTGCTGCTTACCTTTCGCCAATGTTATATGGCTAGGTGTTCGGTTTTTTTTCGAAGATTTGGTGGGGATGGGGATGTTGGAGGGTGGCGTTTTTGTTTGTTAGATTAACGCAATCCAAAATGAAGTAATTGAGTAGTTTCCGCAAGTGTAAATCAGGTATTTGACGCAAAAATAATCGGGTATTTCTACTGTAGGTAATGCCGAAGAGAATAAATACCTTTATTGAATAATGACCACTACACTACTCTGTTGAAACAAATTAATAACCTATCGCTGAATAATTGGAGAAAATGACCGATCTTACCTATATTTGATAACATCAAATTTACCTGTCAAATCAATGCAGAACACTAGCTTAAAATTTTCTGGACACGAATCATTCCATTGTCGCCATTTCTGGTTAAAAAAAGGCTTCGACCATGTAAAATCTGGAAAATCATTTTCAGATAAATCTGGAATTGATCTTGGTGTAGGACGAAATATGGTTGCGTCCATTCGTTTTTGGTTGAAAGCATTTGACATTGTTGACGATAAAGGAGAGTTAACTGAATTAGCGGAAAATATATTTGGAGAAAAGGGTTGGGATCCTTTCTTAGAGGATGAAGCAACTTTGTGGTTGCTCCATTATACCTTGAGTTCTAAAAATTATGCGTCTGTTTATCACCTCATCTTCTCTGAATTAAGAAAAGTTAGACCTGAGTTTTCTAGCAAGCATTTCTTATCTCTAGTAAATGAAATTGATTCTAAACAATCTGTAAATATTGTCGGAAAAGACTTTGGCGTTTTCACAAAGACTTATTTCGCGAAACCTTCGAAAGATAAAGAAGAGAGTTTCTCTGGTTTATTGACAGAATTAAATCTGCTGCATGAAGTAGGAGAAGATAGTTTGAACAATAAATTATATCACATAAGTAACGAAAGTCAAGAATCCATTCCTTGGCAAGTCATTTTATATTGCATTCTAGACAATGAAACATACGGGGCTTCAATAAGCCTTAATTCATTATTTAATGGTGAAAAAGCGATCGGGAATCTATTTGCATTTAATCGCGAGGGGCTTGAACTTAAGCTTACTGAAATGAGTGAAATGCTTCCAAGCATTGTCTATAAAAATGATGCTGGGGTTAAAGAATTACAATTGAATAAGAAGTTGAACAGAATCAAAATACTTTCTGACTATTATGGGAAATAAATACACTCCTTCGGTGAATATCGTGCGGGATGCCCATAAAGAAATGGAGTACATAGTTACCCCGAATGCAGAAAAATCTGCGACCAAAATCTTTAATGAATTCAATAAAGGGCTGCACTGTTTTACCATTATCGGATCATACGGAACAGGGAAGTCTTCTTTCCTTTGGGCTTTAGAACAAACGCTCTCTGGAAATAAACTATTTGATGCCGATCTTATTGACAAATCCACCAAGTTGGAAATTGTAAATATTGTAGGTAGTTATAATTCCATGTTGGAAGTCTTCAATGAGCAATTTGATGTAAAAGGAGATTAT
>Ga0316205_10003156_pt1 | contig 15975 bp, 12 predicted proteins | sample 3monthpyrite_MG_FD_204941 | JGI IMG/M metagenome (GOLD analysis project Ga0316205, IMG submission 204941) | Microbial mat bacterial communities from mineral coupon in-situ incubated in ocean water Damariscotta River, Maine, United States -... | ecosystem: Environmental > Aquatic > Marine >... | reverse complement strand
TAGAAATGCTTGATCAGGCCGCGTTCGATGGCGATACCGATCAGCGCCATGACCGGAATAGCCACCAGCACCGAAATGGGAACCGCCCAGTCGATGATGAAGTTCCCCCATTCGGGGCCGAACCAGCCCACGACATAGGGTGTATCCACGCTCAGCGGATTGCCCAGAAAGTCGGTCCGCGTATTGTCAATTGTCTGGAATGACAGGTTCAGGACCCGATTCATTGTGACGGCGACGAACGCGCCCAGCATGAACAGCGCCCCATGGGCGAAGTTGACGACGCCGAGTGTGCCGAAGATCAGGGTCAGGCCGAGCGCGATCAGCGCATAGGCAGACCCTTTGTCCAGGCCATTCAGAATTTGCAGGATGATCGCTTCCATGGCTTTCCCTGTCCAAAGGATGGTCAGGCAGACTCTGCATACCGCAGAGTTTGCAAATCGCACCGACCCGGGCCACGGGGCCCGGGTCGGCAGTTGTCAATCTGGTATCAGGCGCCCGGGTTGCAGGTCCCCAGCGAACCACCGGCGAAGTCCGGGTGATCGACCGGATAGGTCACAGCATCGCGCGGCGTGACTTCGACGATTTCCAGAAGGTCGAAGTCGTTCTGCGGGTTTTCCTTACCCTTCACGACCAGCACGTCCTTGAAGCACTGGTGATCATCGGCACGATACAGGGTCGGGCCGTTGCCCAGGCCGTCGAATTCGAACCCTTCCAGGGCTTCGACGACGGAGCAGGGGTTGAAGCTGCCACCGCGCGTCACCGCGTCGGCATAAAGCAGCGTCTGCACATAGCAGGTATGCGCGGCCTGCGACGGCGGGAAGCCATACTTTTCACCGAACGAGCGGACAAAGGCGCGCGAGCCCTCGTCGGTCAGCGACCAGTGCCAGTTGGTCGAACCGAAGATCCCTTCGATCGCCGGACCTGCACCGCGCGCCATCAGACGCGAGAACAGCGGAACGATGATTTCCATGTTCTTGTTGTTGGCCATCATGTCGCGCAGACCGAACTGAACGGCCTGGGTCAGCGAGTTGACCATGTCCCCGCCGTAGTGGTTCAGGATCAGCACGTCGGCGCCCGAGTTCGCCACCGGCGTCAGGTAGGACGAGAAGTCGCCAGCACCCACCGGCGTCAGGACCGAGTTCACGGTCTCCCAGCCCATGGCTTCGGTGTAGGTGCGCATCGAGCGCTCCTGCGACCAGCCCCAGGTGTAGTCGGCGGTCAGGTGATAGGCCTTGCGATCCGTGCCGTAATTGGCCTCCAGCACCGGAGCCAGCGCGCGGCCGGTCATCTCGGTGTTGAAGAAGTGACGGAACCCGTTGGCGCGGCGGTCCTTGCCGGTGGTGTCGTTCGAGTGGGTCAGACCGGCCATGAAGATCACGCCGGCGTCCTGGCACAGGCCCTGGACAGCGATGGCCACGCCCGAGGACGAGCCGCCGGTAATCATGATGGCGCCGTCGCGTTCGATCATCGAACGGGCCGAGGAGCGGGCCGCGTCGGAAGATGTCTGCGTGTCGCCGGTCACGTATTCGACGCGGCGGCCCAGGATACCCGTGCCGTCCAGCGCGCGTGAGCTGAAGGTGTTCAGCATGCCGCCATCGCCTTCACCGTTCAGGTGCTCGACAGCCAGCTGGTAGGCGCGCAACTCGTCGGCGCCCTCATCCGCGTAGGCACCGGTCTGCGGCACGTTGAAGCCCAGCGTGACGCTGCCCGCACCAGGTGCGTTGGTGAAGCCGGTATCGGCGTTAGCCCAGACAGCTCCGGTGAAAATGGTCGGCATCGCCAGACCGGCACCCGTCGCTGCGCTGGCCTTCAGCAAGCCACGGCGGGTAAAATTACCTTTTGACATGTTTTCCTCCGATTTTGGAACGACCCGGACCTCCCAATCCAGGCAAGGGTAATGACTACCCGCCTAAACCGTTACAGCCTTTACAAAAGCTGTCAATACTATTGTTTTTCGGCAATTTTCTTATGTAAATAAATTTACTAACCTGTAAATCCAGCTGCAAAAAAAGTTGCAAAAAGGCGCCTCAACCGGTGATGACTTGCAAAAAACCTGCGACCGATCAGCGCACCACGAGTTCGCGGCGCGCGCCGATTCCTTTCGCAAAACCAGAACAATAGCAAACACGTCAATCAGCGAAATGGCCCAGCTAACGGGCCGCGCGGCGCTGCTCAGGATCCCACACCGGCCAGTGGCTTTGCGCCCGTTCTGCGGGCTCTCGAACAGTAGCAAACGCGGAATCGACCCGGTTTGCGGGCATAATCAGCCGGTCATGGCCAATCAGCGGGCCGCATGGGCGCGCAAAAAAAAGTTCTGATAGCGCTGACGGAACGCGGGCCCCGGCCCGCTGCGCCGCAGCATGCGCGGGCACGATTCGACCCGGCGCGGACGCGGCACCGCACAAAAGAAGCGGCGGCCTCCGAAGGGACCGCCGCCAGCTTGATTGCATCACTTCGCCAGAACCTCTCCGGGGCCGCTGGCGACGGGTCGGATCAGTCCGCGCCACGCACCGGGAACGTGGTATCCGGCGCCGGCCGGAACACCTTTTGCACGAAATAGACGCCGACCGCGGTGGCAATGCCGATCAGGTCGGAAACAAACCCGCCCTCGATCATGAACAGCGCGGCAAGCACCAGCGCCGCCCGGATGAACCAGGCCGAGCGTCCGCCCACGAACCAGCCCTGCACCCCCGAAGACAGCAGGAATACACCGAACACGGCGGTAACCGCGGCGCGCATAATTTCCAGCACGGTGCCGTCCATCAGGATGGCCGAGTTGTAGAAGAACATGAACGGCACGATGAACGCGGCGATGCCGATCTTGAACGACGCAACCGAGGTTTCCATCGGATTGGCGCCCGAAATCCCGGCGGCGGCATAGCTGGCCAGCGCCACGGGCGGCGTGATGGCCGACACAACGGCAAAGTAGAACACGAAGAAATGCGCCGTCAGCGGCGGAATGCCCAGTTGCACCAGGCCCGGCGCCACGACCGACGCCGCCACCGCATAGGCGGCGGTTGTCGGCATCCCCATGCCCAGCAGGATAGAGATCATCATCGCGAAAATCAGGGCAATCAGTTGGCTGGCATCGGCCAGGCCCAGCAGCACGGACGAGAACCGCGCGCCCACCCCGGTCAGGGAAATGACGCCGACGATGATGCCCGCGCAGGCGACGACGGCAATGATCTGGATTGCCATGATCCCGGCCATCTCGAAGGCCTTGAGGATGGCGAAAATCCCCATCCGGTGCGGTGTCAGCCAGCTGACCACAGCGGCGGCAACGGTGGCCAGGGTGCCGGCGCGGATGACCGAATAGCCCATGAAGAGCGCCGCGATCAGGATGATGATCGGGATAAAGAGATAGACCTGCCGGATCAGAATTTTGAGCTTGGGCAATTCGTCTCCCCGCATCCCGCGCATGCCCAGTTTAGCGGCCTCCAGATCGACCATGAAGTAGATCGAGGTGAAATAGAGGATCGCCGGGATGATCGCGGCGATGGCGATCTCGGTATAGGGGATGCCCGTGATCTCGGCCATGATGAAGGCACCGGCCCCCATGATCGGCGGCATGATCTGGCCCCCCGTCGAAGCCGCGGCTTCGATGGCACCTGCTGTTCTTTTGTGGTAGCCCACCTTCTTCATGAGCGGGATCGTCAACGAGCCGGTGGCCACGACATTGCCGGCGGAGGTGCCGTTGATCATGCCCATCAGGCCCGAGGCGAAAATCGCCACCTTGGCGGGACCACCGCGCGCGCGACCGGCGGCGGCAAAGGCGAAGTTTACGAAATAGTCGCCGACTTTCGAGGCCTGGAGAAAGGCCGCGAAGATGATGAACAGAATGATATAGGTCGAACTCACCGCCACGGTCGGCCCAAGGATGCCGGCGTCGGTATAGACGAAACCGAAAAAGCGCTGCCAGTCATAGGGGTTCTGGACGGCCAGGATGCCGGGCAGCAGATGCGCGGTGAAGGTGTAGACCAGGAACACGCCCGTGATGATGATCAGCGCCAGCCCCGCCACCCTGCGCGTAAGCTCCAGGATCAATGCCGTGCCGGCGGTGGCGGCAAAGGCCACGCCGATGGGCACGAAAGGGGTGCCGACGGAATTGCGCGCGGCGGTGGAATAGATCGGAACAAGATAAAGCGCCACAACGACGCCGCAGATCGCCAACACGATATCCGCGCTTGAAAACCGGTGGCGCGGGGTATTTTCGAACCAGCCGAGCACGATGGCCCCGAAGGTCGCGATCAAAAGGGGAATGCCAAACCAGTTGAACTCCTGGTCGTAGATCTCGGTGCCGGGAAACGCGGGCCATGTGGTCAGGCCGCCCATTTCCGGCAGAGTGCCGCTGTTGACCAGCACGGCGAACCTGATGGCCATATAGGCCGACACCAGGGCAGGGATCATCAGCGCATAACCCACCAAAGACAAACGCGGCGTCTGAGGTTTTTCCACGTCGGGAAACAGTCGCGCCGAATAGAGTAGAAACCCGAGCGCCAGCGCACCCGAGACGTGCACGATGCGGAAATTCCATGTTTCCATTGGGAATTGCGGCAGAAATGGAAGGTCGATCCCGGTCCAGGCGCTGATCGAGACGCCATTCAGCGCGGCCATGTGAAACCCGGCATAGAGTGTCGCGTAGGTCGCGATAAAGGCCAGGGAAACCCCGGTAAACAGGCGGCGGTTGCGTTCGACGGGCTCCTCATCGACGCCTTCGGCCAGAATAACCGGGTCGGATTGTTCAGGTGTGGTCGTCATTTTTCCCCTCCGCTCTGCCATCTTGGGCGATGCCCGGCAGATCCCCTCGCAAAATGTGCCGCGCCCGTTCTCGATGCCGGGCGCGGCGGTCCTGTGTCAGACTTGGGTCCGGCTCACATGTCGCGGTAGATCATGTCCGCCGGGATATCGGCACCGGCATTGTCGATGAACCACTGCGCGGCACCGGGGTGCCATTGCATCACGGTGTTCTTGTCCCAGTTGTCAGGGGTCGTCGAACGGGCGGCACGGTGGATGTTCACCATACGCTCGTTGTCGGACATGACCACATCGACCACGGCATAGACGAAGGACGCCGGCAGCTCGCAATTGGCGATCGCGAAGTTCCACATCGACACCGAACGTGCATCATCTTCCAGCGTGCTGTAAGTGTCCGCCGCAATGTTGAACGCCGACACCGGGAAGTTGGCCATGATGGTGGCTTGCTCGGCCTCGGTGAACTCGATGATGTTCACGTCGGTCTGCACTTCCAGCTGCGACACGGCGGGAACCGGCACACCGGCGGCAAAGGCGATCACGTCCAGCAGGCCATCCTGAAGCTGGCTGCCCAGGTCGGTCCAGCCACCGTTGCGGCGATCGAAGTCGACGCCCAGCGTTTCCATCATGCGCGGGAAATAAGTGTCCGATGTCGACCCGGCAGGGCCGAAACCGATGCGCGCGCCATCCGGGATGTCCGAGATCGAGGTGATGCCCGACGAAGACAGCGCCGTCACCGAGAACGGCGTCTGATACATCGGGAACATGGCGCAGGCGTTGTCCATGGCCAGACCCGGTGCGATCGGGTTTGTGCCGGCGATCGATTCCGCCGCCGGGCCCATGGTGGTCATGCCGAACTGAGCCTCGCCGGTATGCACCAGCGCCATGTTCTGCATCGGGCCGCCGGTGACTTCGCCACCGCCCGAAAGGCCAAGTTCTTCCGCCACCAGGTTGGCCCAGCCCGAACCATAGGCGAAATAGGTGCCGCCCTGCGACGCGGTGCCGACGGTGAAGCTGTCAGGCCAGCCGGCACGGTCGCCGTCGCTGTTGGCGATGGCGACGCTGGTGGTCAACACCAGGGCGGTGGTCGCGGTGAAAAGTGCGGTGAGTTTCAAATTCAGTCCTCCGGTTGATGGCCTGACCCGGGCATTGTGACCCGGGCCGGACCTGTCTCATGATGAAAGCTCCCCCTTCCACCACGGCGCCCCTTTTGGGGCATGAAGGCGTTAGAGCGTTCACGCGGACGTGTTTTCAAGCCGAAATACGGGCAAGGCCCGGTGAAAAGGGCCGATGATTTCAAGGTTTGGGTCAGCAGGGGGACATTTCTGCACCTGCGATGGGTCGAAGCCGACACATCGCGCGGGATTCTCGACCCGGCCGCGGTCACTCGGTGAAGCGGTCGCGCGACAGGCCGTGCTTTTGCATCTTCTCGTAAAGCGCCTTTCGCGACAGGCCCAGTTCTTCGTAAGTACCCTTCAGAACGCCGTTGTTTGCGGTCAGCCGCGCCGCGATCAGCGCCCGTTCATACTGCGCCATCTGTTCGGCCAGCGGCGCCGGTTTGTCTGTCGGCGGCGCATCGGCGCTGGACAATTCCAGCCCCAGCACGAAGCGGTCGGCGGCGTTGCGCAACTCCCGCACGTTTCCGGGCCAGTCGCGGGCCGATACGCTGGACAGAACCGTTTGCGGCACGTCCGGCAGCGCCAGCTTGTAGCGCGCAGCGGATTCGGCGGCCAGCTGCATGAACAGGCGCGGGATGTCATCGCGGCGCGCCGATAGCGGCGGCACGCGCAGGGTGGCGACATTCAGCCGGTAAAGCAGATCGGCGCGGAAATCCCCCCGCGCGGCGGCGGCTTCGAGATCCTGCTTGGACGCGGCAACAAAGCGCACGTCCAGATCCACCGGATCGTTCGAACCAAGCCGCGTGACCACGCCGTCCTGCAACACATGCAGAAGCTTGGCCTGCACCGGCAGGGGCAGGCTGTCGATTTCATCCAGAAACACGGTGCCGCCGCGCGCGTGCTCGAACTTGCCATAGCGCGCGCGCACCGCGCCGGGAAAGGCCCCGGCCTCGTGTCCGAACAGCTCGCTTTCGATCAGCCCTTCGGGCAGGGCCGCGCAATTGACATGGACAAAGGGCTTGTCGGCGCGGGGGCTGGCCTTGTGCAGGGCGCGGGCCACCACCTCCTTGCCCGTGCCGGTCTCGCCTTGCACCAGCACGCTGGCGTCGGTCTGCGCCACGGCGCGCAACTGCTGGCGCAGGGCCACCATGACCGCGCTGCGCCCGGCCAGCCGCGCCTCGATCTGATCTCGGCGCCCCACCTGCCGGCGCAGCGCCCGGTTTTCCAGCGTCAGGCGGCGCTTGTCCAGCGCCCGCCGGACAGAGCTGACCAGACGTTCCGGGGCATAGGGCTTTTCGACGAAATCATACGCCCCCTGCCGCATCGAGGCGACAGCCAGTTCCACATCGCCATGCCCGGTGACCAGAATGACCGGGAATTCCGGGTCGATCTCCAGCGCCCGGCGCATCAGTTCAGAGCCGTCGATCCCCGGCATCCGGATGTCGGTGACCAGGATCCCGGGAAAATCCCGCGCCACGCGGGCCAGCGCGGGTTCGGCGCTGGCGTGGCATTCCGCCGCCAGATCGGCCAGCGCCAGGGTTTGCGCGGCGGCATGGCGCAACTGCGCTTCGTCGTCGACGAACAGGATGGTCTCGACGCTCATTGCGCCGCCACCGGCTTATCGGCGGGCGCCGATGCGGCGCGCAGCGACATGGTGATTTCCGCCCCGCCGCCAGTCAGGTTGCGGGCCGTCAGATCGCCGCCGAAATCCTTGATGATGTTATACGAGATCGACAGGCCCAGCCCCAATCCCTTGCCCGGGTCCTTGGTGGTGAAGAAGGGATCGAACATCTGCGCCAAGGCCTCGGGGCTGATCCCCGATCCGGCGTCACCGACCGAAAGCGCAACCGTTTCCGCATCCACGGCAAGCGAAACGGTGATCCGGGGCTGGGCGTCCCCCGACATGGCGTCCAGCGCATTCGACATCAGATTGACGATCACCTGCTGCAACCGCACCCGCCCGCCGACCACCCAGATTTCCTGCGCCGGGCGGTCAAACCGCATTTCGGCGCCGGCCTGCTCCAGTCGCGCGCGCATCAGGTCCAGCGCATCGTCGATCACCGACACAAGCGGCACCGGCCCGGTCTTGTCCTGCGGCCTGCGGGCAAAGTTGCGCAAATGCTTCGAAATCGCCGCCATCCGATCCGCCATCCGGGAAATGCGCCCGACATTGTCGCGCGCCTCTTCCACGCGGCCCCGGTCCAGAAAGGTCGCCGCGTTGTCGGCATAGGCTTTGACGGCGGCCAGCGGCTGGTTGAATTCATGGCTCAGCGCCGCCGACATCTGGCCCAGCGCCGCCAGCTTGCCAGCCTGCACCAGTTCCGTCTGCGTCTGCCGCAGCCGGGTTTCGGCGGCGCGGCGTTCCTCGACCTCGTGTTGCAGGGCCGCCGTGCGCTCGGCCACGCGCCGCTCCAGCAGATCCCGGGTGCGGCGCTGCGCGCTCAGACTGTCCAGAAGCCGCTGCCGGCGCTGAATGACGATGGCAATAATCATGCACAGCGACAGAAGGACCAGCACGGCCAGCGCGAAGATCATCCGCGCCTGCGCGCGGGCAACGCCGGTGGGCGTCAGGATGGTCACAGTCCAGCCGGCCTCGAATATGCGTGTGCTGCTGGACACATATTCTGTGCTCTCGGTGCCGTCGGTCAGGCTCAGCAGGTCGATCCCCTCGGACAGCGCGCTGCGCGACAGCGGCAGCGGAACCAGCTGATCCAGCGGGTATTGGCGATTGCGCTCGATCTGCGCCAGCGCGGCAGGGCTCAAGGGCGCGACGGTCCGGAAATGCCAGTCGATCCGGTTGGACATGAACACCACGCCGTTCTCATCGGTGACCAGAATGTCCGAGGGCCCGCCGCGCCAGGTGCCCTCGAACCCGTCCACGGTGAATTTCAGCGCGACGACGCCGACGATAACGTCGTTTTTCTCGACCGGCGCGGCAAAGAAATAGCCGCGCTCGCCCGAGGTTATGCCCAGCGCGAAATAGCGCCCCAGGCCGCCCTCCAGCGCCTGGGTGAAGTAGGGGCGGAATTCGAAACTGCGGCCTATGAACGAACGCTCGCGCCGGTAGTTGCTTGCCGCCAGTGTCAGCCCGGCGATGTTCATCAGGTAAATATCCGAAGCGCCCAGCATCTGCGCGGTCAGGCGCAGGCGCTCGTTGACCGCGTCCGCCAGCTCCGGGTCAGCGGGGGCGTCCAGCAGCGCCACCAGATCCGGGCGCTCGGCAATCAGGGCGGGCGCCGATTCAAACCGCCGCAGGGCCCCGCGCAAGGCCTCGGACGCCAGCCGCAACGTGGCATCGTCGCGCTGTCCGGCCTGGGTGATCATCATCCGTTCCAGCGATGGCAGAACCAGCAGCCCGGCGACACCCGTCGCCACCGTGGCGAAGGCGACGAAGGCCAGGACAGTCAGGCGAAAACGCCGGTTTCTGGAGCCCGAGATCATGGCACGATTATGGGGATATGCGCGGCGCATTCAATCCTGGTGACTGGCGCAAGGGCGGTCAGACGGCCCCCAGCGCGATGGCAATGCCTTGCCCCACGCCGATGCACATGGTGGCCAGCGCGTTTTGGCCGCCCGATTGCTGCATGTCCAACGCCGCCGACCCGGTGATCCGCGCGCCCGACATGCCCAGCGGATGGCCCAGCGCGATGGCCCCGCCATTGGGGTTCACGCGCGGATCATCATCGGCGATGCCCAACCCGCGCAGCGTGGCCAGACCCTGCGCCGCGAAAGCCTCGTTCAGTTCGATCACCGCGAAATCGGCCTGGGTCAGGCCCAGCCGCGCCATCAGCTTTTGTGACGCGGGCGCCGGACCGATGCCCATGATGCGCGGCGGCACGCCTGCCGTGGCCCCACCCAACACGCGGGCGATCGGCGTCAGCCCATGCGCCTTGACTGCCGCATCCGAGGCGATAATCAGCGCCGCCGCGCCGTCATTCACGCCTGAAGCGTTGCCCGCCGTGACCGTGCCGTCGGCCTTCACGAAGGTTTTCAGCCTGGCCAGATCCGCGGCCGTGGTTTGCGGGCGGGGGTGTTCGTCGGTATCGACAACCGTCACGCCCTTGCGGGTCTTGATCTCGACCGGGGTGATTTCCCGCGCCAGACGGCCGCTTTGCATGGCCGCACCCGCCTTGTGCTGCGAGCGGAGCGCAAAGGCGTCCTGATCGGCGCGGTTCACGCCGAACTCCTCGGCGACGTTCTCAGCGGTTTCGGGCATCGAATCGACGCCGTATTGCGCCTTCATCAGCGGATTGACGAAGCGCCAGCCAATGGTCGTGTCATGCACCTCGTTGGCGCGCGAAAAGGCTGCCGTGGCCTTGGGCATGACAAACGGCGCGCGCGACATGCTTTCGACACCGCCGGCGATCATCAGGTCGGCCTCTCCGGCGCGGATCGCGCGGGCGGCCATGATGACCGCATCCATGCCCGAACCGCACAGCCGGTTGATCGTGGTGCCCGGCACCTGATGCGGCAGGCCCGCCAGCAGCGACGCCATGCGCGCCACGTTGCGGTTGTCCTCACCGGCCTGATTGGCACAGCCGAAGATCACGTCCTCGACCGCCGACCAATCGATGTCATGCGCGGCCATCAGCGCGCGCAGCGGCACGGCGCCCAGATCATCGGCGCGCACCCCGGACAGCGCGCCGCCGAAACGGCCAATGGGGGTGCGGGTATAGGCGCAGATATAGGCTTCGGGCATGGGGTTTCCTTGCGTTCCGGTCAGGGGCCAGGCGGCCAGCGACATCGCCGTCGGTTTTCGCGCAAATCCGGCGGCGCGTCTACTGCTTCGGTGCGCGGGTCGGCACATGCCGGTGTGGACATGCCGGTGTGGACATGGCCCCGCCGACCGCCGATAAACAAAGGCGGCCCGAAACCGGTCCGACGCAAAGGAGCCATCCGCCCATGACCGAACTTCCGATCAACCGTTTCAAGGCCGCGCTGCGCGACCGGCGCCTGCAACGCGGCATCTGGTGCACCTTGCGTGATCCGCTGGCAGCCGAGATGCTGGCCGGGTGCGGGTTCGACTGGATGATGTTCGACACCGAGCATGCGCCGATGGACCCGGTGACCGTGCTGCCCTTGTTGCAGGCCGTCGCCCCCTATCCGGTCAGCCCCATGGTTCGCCCCGGGTCTTTGAACGTGGCCGAGATCAAGAAACTGCTGGATATCGGCGCGCAGACACTGCTGGTGCCCTACGTGCAGAACGCGGATGAGGCCGCGCAGGCCGCCGCCGCCGTGACCTATCCGCCCGCCGGCATCCGGGGCGTGGCCGGGATCACCCGCGCCAGCCGGTTCGGCACGATCAAGGGCTATCACAAGGCCGCGCGCGATCAGATCTGCCTGATCGTTCAGGTCGAAACCCGGTCCGCGCTGGACCAGATCGAGGCCATCGCCGCCGTGCCGGGCATCGACGGCATTTTCATCGGCCCCGCCGATCTGGCGGCCAGCATGGGCTTTCCCGGCGAACCCAACCACCCGGATGTCACCGCCGCCGTGCTGGACGCCATCCGCCGGATCACCGCCGCGGGCCTGCCCGCCGGCATCCTGACGCTGAACGAGACCGTGCATGATCGGGCGATCGAGGCCGGCGCGGTCTTTGTCTCGCGCGATCTGGATGTCGCCGCGATGCGCAAGGGGTTGTCGGCGCCGCGATGATCGGCGCATCGTTCCACCCGGAACAGCGCGCGAATCGCCCCGGACCCAATCCGGGGCACAAAACCCGCGAAGCCGGGCCCGACGTCGCGGCGGCGTGCTGACGAGGATGGGGACATCGACATGTCCGGGATCGGCGGTCCGCGCGATCCGGGGCAGACAGGGGGACAGACCATGGCACGGATGAAGTATTTTCACGCACCGATGACCTGCTCGATCGGGCTGATCGTTCTGTTGGAGGAAATCGGCGCCGATTATGAGCTGATCACGATTCAGGTATCCAAGGGTGAACAGCACAATCCCGAATTCCGGGCGATCAACCCGAAGGGCAAGGTGCCCGCGCTGGTGCGTGAAGATGGATCGGTGCTGACCGAGTTTCCCGCCATCGCCATGTGGCTGGCCAAATCGGTGCCGCAGGCCAATCTGCTGCCCCCGGGGCTTGAGGCCGAAATCCGCGCGATGGAGTTGATGGAATTCGTCGTGTCCACGGCGCATATGCGCGGCGGCACCCTGGCGATGCTGCCGGGCAAGTTCTCGCAAAACGACGCCGCGCAAAAGGATATCGCCGAGCACGGGCGCAAGATCATCCATGATGCGTTGGACTTTCTGGCCGAGCGGCTGGGCGACAAGGACTTTTTCCTTGGCACTTTCTCGATTGTCGATGCGACGGTGTTCTATCTGCTGCAATGGAAGGACCGCGCCGGGCTGGATATTCCGCCAACGCTCGAGGCATTCCAAAACCGCATGAAGGCGCGACCCGCGGTTCAGCGCGCGCTGGCCGCCTGAACGCCCCGGTCAACCAAGCCCAAGCAGCAGATCCCAGATGGCTGGCGCGCCGGTGTCATCCTGCCCGCGCCAGCCGATGATCTGGTCTGGCCGGACCAGCACCAGCGGCGCGCCGTAGAGCGCGTGCAGACGGGGTTCGCCCAGGTCCAGAACTGTCAGGTCCAATCCCCGCTTGGCCGCTTGCGCGATCAGCGCGGCGCCCTCGGGCGCGTCACCCCCAAGCCGCAGCAGGGTCCAGTCCAGGCCAAACCGGTCGAACAGCGACGTGCCGTCGTCGAACCACCAATGCGGCGGGCGTCCGCCGGGCAGACCGCTGGGCTCATACCGGTTGGCCTGATCGGCGGGCACCGGGCCATCCGGCGCGGGCAGCACGGGCGATCCATCATAGCGCGTGCCAAAGGTGACACCGGGAATGTTGAATTCACGCCGCGCGTGGTCGGTCAGATAGGCTCCGGCAGCGGCGCGCAGGGCATCGCCTGCCTCGCCCGTGTCCTCGATCCCATCCTGCGGCACAAAATTGCCGACCGAATCGGCAAACTGCCGGGCATAGCCGGTGTTGCGCAGGGCCGATTTGCGCCGCTCGACCTCGTAGCTGTGCAGCAGCGCGTCGCCCGCCTGCCCCTTCAGCCAGGCGGCCAGTTTCCACGACAGGTTCACCGCGTCCTCGACCGCCGTGTTGTAGCCCAGCCCACCGGTCGGGGTGAACAGATGCGCCGCGTCGCCGCCGATCCAGACCCGCGCCGCGCCGAAACGGTTGGCGACCAGCGCGTGACCGGCGGTCCAGCCCATGTGATCGAGCACCTCGCAGTCGATCTGCATTCCGCAAGACTGGTGAAAGAAGCCCTTGGCGTCCTCGTCGTTGATTGCCTCCTCGTCCTCATCCTCAAGCAACTGGGTATGAAACGCGAAATCGCCCTGGCCGTCGACCGCAGCCATCAAGGCGCGGCGATCAGGGTTGAAGGTCCAATGCATCCACGCGGGGTCAACGCCGGTTCGGGCATAGAATTCAGGGCAGCGCAGATAGACGGCATACATCCGCCCGCCCATGAAATGCCGCCGCGTGCCGTAATCGCCGTCCAGCGCGTAGCCCTGCTTCTTGCGGATGAAACTGCGCGATCCATCCGCGCCGATCAGGATGCGGGCGCTTAACGCCTGCGGGTCCGAGCCGTCAGAGTTGCTGACCTGGCAGGTCACGCCGTCTGCGGTTTCCCGGTAGTCCTGAACCAGGCTGGAGAATCTAACCGATACGTTCGGCAAGTCCTCGGCCTGGCGGCGCAGCACGGGTTCCACGTATTTCTGGCTGATCCGGTGGGGCGCTTCCGCCGCGCTCCAGGATCCGTCATTGTTGCGGACCATATTCGCCGCATCGCGCGACGCGGGCAGGCGAAAGCGCCCCAGCTCGTGCGTGCCATAGCGCGTGAAATAGGCGATATCGGTCGGAAAATCGCGCGGCAGGCCCTGCGCGCGGATTTCGTCGGCAAAGCCCAGGCGGCGAAAATACTCCATCGTGCGGGCTTGCGTGGCGTTGGCTTGCGGGTTGAAGGCGGTTTCGGGTTTGGCATCGAACAGCGCCACGGATACCCCGCGACGCCCCAGTTCGATGGCCGCCATCAATCCAAACGGCCCGCCGCCCGCGATCACGACATCGACAGTTTTCACGCTGGCATCCCCTTCGGTCCGAACCGGGCGAGTAGACGGCAAAAGGCCGTCCCTTTGCAAGCACCGGCACCGGGCGCATGAAAAAGGGCCGGCGCGCGCTTGCACACCGGCCCCGTCGTCAGGTGCGACGTGACTTACTCCAGACGCTCCGCCACCAGCGCGATCAGCTTCTGGTGGTCGGCGTCAAAGTTGCGGATGCCTTCGGCCAGCTTTTCGGTCGCCATGGCGTCGGCGTTCATCTGCCAGCGGAACGTGGCCTCATCCATGGTCACAGCGGTGACGCCGCTTGCCATGTCGGGCGACAGCGCGCGCGGCAGCACCGCGTCCTCGCTGTCCAGCTCGTCCAGCAGCTTTGGGGCGATGGTCAGGTTGTCACAGCCCGCCAGCGCCTTGATCTGCCCGGTGTTGCGGAAGGATGCCCCCATGACGATGGTCCCGATCCCGTTGGACTTGTAATAGTCATAGATCGCGCGCACAGACTTGACGCCCGGGTCCTGATCGGGCGCATAGCCTTCGACCCCTTCAGCCTTCTTGAACCAGTCGGTGATGCGCCCGACGAAGGGCGAGATCAGGAACGCGCCGGCATCCGCACAGGCCACCGCCTGCGCCATGGAAAACAGCAGCGTCAGGTTGCAGTCGATGCCTTCATCCTGAAGGATCTCGGCGGCGCGGATCCCTTCCCAGGTCGACGCCAGCTTGATCAGGATCCGATCCTTGCCGGTGCCGCGTGCCGCGTAATCGGCGATGATCGCCCGCGCCCGTGAGACGGACGCCTGCGTGTCGAAGGACAGCCGGGCATCCACCTCGGTCGACACGCGGCCCGGCACCAGCTTGGCCAGTTCCGCGCCGACGGCCACGGTCAGGGTGTCGGTCAGCGCCACGGCCGACAGGCCGGCCTTGCGCCCGGCCTCGATTTCGCGCGCGATCAGGTCTTCGGATGCCGGATCCTTCAGCGCCCCCAGCACCAGCGACGGGTTGGTGGTGCAATCGACGGGTTTATACCGCTTCACCGCCGCCACTTCGCCGGTGTCCGCGACAACGGTTGTCATGTCTCTGAGTTGGGCCAGAACGCTTGTCATGTCAGTCTCCGAATCGGCGGTTGGTGGGGCTACGCGCCGGGATACCGATAACATCGGCATCGGTGCAACCTCCAGCCGTCAATCCGCGACACGGCGGTTGGCCCCGGCGTGTCAGGCCGGTTCAGGCCGTTTCCGCCAATGGCGGCACCATGGCGCCCCGAAGCCAGGCTTCGATTTCGGCGGCGTCCGGGGGCAGATACATGGCCAGACCGTCTGTGAACGCCTCGAACGCGGCGCGGTTCAGCGCGTTGATTCCCACCAGCACGGGAATGTCGCGCATCAGCGCATCGGCGATGACCGGGCGGAACCCGCGCCCTTCGGCCTCGTGCTTGCCGAATTTGTTGACGATCAGGCAATCCGCGCCGTTCGCCAGATCGGCCCCCACCAGCGCAACCGCCTCCTCCAGCGCCGAGGCGTCCAGCCGGCAGCCGCGCGCACCCGCGCCCAGCGTCTGCGAGATGCGGATCACGGGACCGGCGGGCAGCACCTGCACGTCCATGTCGCAGGGGTGATCGCCCGGGCGTTCGGTGTTGATCTGCACGGTGCCCGCCGGGGCATGGCCAGCCGCCAACAGCGCCCGCGCGACGCCGGCCAGCAGCATGTCGGTATCGCCGCGCCCGGGCGCCATCGTGTAGGCAATGTTCATCGGCTCTGCTCCGTGCTGGCTTGGGGCTTGGCGGCGTTCAGTGTTGCCCCGGAAATCTCGGCCCCGGCGACCAGCGTGTCAACCAGCGCGCGCGCCTGACGGGCCCATTCGGCCTTTTCCATCGCGGCGGCGATCTTGTCGCGCACCGCGTCAAAGGGCAAGGGCGCGCCTTCGGCCATCGCGTCCATCCGGATGACATGCCAGCCATGCCGCGTCAGCACCGGATCGGCGGTGATCTGGCCGCCAGTCATGTCGCGCAGCGCGGCCTCGAATTCGGGCACGG
>Ga0316205_10003155_pt1 | contig 15981 bp, 17 predicted proteins | sample 3monthpyrite_MG_FD_204941 | JGI IMG/M metagenome (GOLD analysis project Ga0316205, IMG submission 204941) | Microbial mat bacterial communities from mineral coupon in-situ incubated in ocean water Damariscotta River, Maine, United States -... | ecosystem: Environmental > Aquatic > Marine >... | reverse complement strand
TCGGTTGCAATGCGTACATACAATCATCAGGTGGCAGGAGGAAATGCCGTTGCAAGACCGCGATGACAGCTTCCTCGTCGCCGCTCAGAACCGCAGAACAGGGGGCTGTCGGCCCGGCCTTTTGATCCTGTACTGTCGCGCGCTTGCGCCACTTGAAAACCGTCTTCGGGTTTATTCCACAGCTGCGGCTCAGCTCCGGGACCAAGGCCTGCGCGTCCCGGGACGCTGCTACGCAATATCATGCCAGCCAGGGGATCGCTGTATTGCCGCTCTGGTGCGCGCCCTTACGGACATTCTGCAAATGCCCCGCCGGTCAGCGCTACGCGGCGCTCCCGTGAGGTAGCTGTCCTATTGGGCTTCCCTCCATACTCGGGAAAGATCGCACCGCCTAACTTCGGGATCAAACAGCTAGGCCGACTTCGCCAGACGTTCTTCCAGCACATCAAACGGCACGCCAGGGGCATCCTTGGCCTGTCGGATCACCAGCGATGTCTTGACCGATTCCACGTTCGGCGTGGTCAGCAACTCGCCCGTCAGAAAGCTCTGAAAGCTCGACAGGTCGGGGGCCACGCATTTCAGAATGAAATCGACCTCTCCATTCAGCATGTGACACTCGCGCACAAGGGGCCACGCGCGGCAACGCTCCTCGAAAGCGCTCAGATCCGCCTCGGCCTGGCTGGCAAGGCCCACATTGGCAAACACCTGCACCTCGAATCCCAGAACATGGGCATCCACATCCGCGTGATAGCCGCGAATGTATCCGGCCTCTTCCAGCGTGCGCACGCGGCGCAGACAGGGCGGCGCGGAAATCCCCACACGTTTGGCCAGTTCCACATTGGTCATGCGGCCATCTGCCTGCAATTCGGCCAGTATCATGCGATCAATCAGATCAAGGCGCGTGCTTGCCATCAATGGTCCCCCAAATTTGCGGAAGTTATAGCAGGCTCCACATCCTGCGCAATATTATTTCACGCGCGCGCAACAATCGGAAATTTCTTCCGCACTGTTTCATGCACTTCATGCAAGGCGGCCTGCCATAATCGGGGTTCAATCCCGTTTGCCCCGCGTCTATATCATGCGCGTCATTTCCCGCTGCCAGGAGAGCCCCATGTCCGACACCAAACGCACCAAAGTTCTGATCATCGGCTCTGGCCCTGCGGGATACACGGCCGGCGTCTATGCCAGCCGCGCGATGCTGGACCCGATCCTCGTGCAGGGGATCGAACCGGGCGGGCAGCTGACCACCACCACCGAAGTGGAAAACTGGCCCGGCGACACCGAGGTACAGGGCCCCGACCTGATGGTGCGCATGCAAGCCCACGCATCGGCCATGGGCTGCGAAATCATCGGTGACATCATCAGTTCGGTCGACTTTTCCAAACGGCCCTTTGTCGCCCAATCCGACAGCGGCACGATCTATGTGGCGGACGCGATCATTCTGGCCACGGGCGCGCGCGCCAAATGGCTGGGCCTGCCGAGTGAAGAGAAATTCAAGGGCTTTGGCGTCTCGGCCTGTGCCACCTGCGACGGCTTTTTCTATCGCGGGCAGGAAATCGTCGTGATCGGCGGCGGCAACACGGCGGTGGAAGAGGCGCTGTTCCTCACCAATTTCGCCTCCAAGGTCACGCTGGTGCATCGTCGCGACGAATTGCGGGCCGAGGCAATCCTGATCGACCGGCTGATGAAGAACCCCAAGATCGAACCGCTCTGGTTCCATGAACTCGACGAAGTGTACGGCACCGACAGCCCATTGGGCGTCGAGGGGGCCAAGGTCAAGCACACCAAAACGGGCGAAATCACGGATATCCCGGCCAAGGGCGTCTTTGTTGCCATCGGCCACGCGCCCGCCAACGAACTGGTCAAGGACGTGCTGGAAACGCATATGGGCGGCTATGTGGTGACAAAACCCGACAGCACGGAAACCTCCGTGCCGGGCGTATTCGCCGCCGGGGACCTGACGGATCACAAATACCGTCAGGCGGTCACCTCTGCGGGCATGGGCTGCATGGCCGCGCTGGAGGCCGAACGGTTTCTGGCCGAACACGGGGTCGCGGACGACAAGGACGTCAGCGAACCGCTGGGATACGGGGCGGTCGCTGAATAAATTCCCGCCCTGAACTGTTATGTGATGTGATCATCCCGCGCACGCGCCCCAGATTGACCGGAGCGATACCGCGCGCCACTGTACACGCAACGGACAGGATTGAGAGTTCAGGATGACTGGCACACTGTGGCGCGGCAGTTGGGCGACCCGGATACGGATCGGATCGGGCCTGATCCTGATGATCTATGTGGCGGCGCACCTGCTCAACCTCGCCTCTGTCCTGATTTCGCCCGACGTCTATGACAGCGTGCAGGCCGCGCGCCTGTGGGTGATCCGGTCAGGTCCGGGCACGATTGTGGTCGGGCTGGCGCTGTTTGCGCATATGATCCTGTCGCTGGGCAAGGTGGCACTGGCCCGGACCCTGCGCATGCCCTTTCGGGACGCGGTGCAGATCTCTCTGGGGCTGATCATCCCGCTGATCCTTGTCAGCCACCTCATCTATACCCGCGCCGCTTACAGTGCACTGGGTGTGAACACCATGCTGGGCTATGTGAATGCGCTGATCTGGACCACGTGGGATGGCTGGATGCAGGCCCTGCTGGTCGTCATCACATGGGTGCATGGATCCATCGGTCTGCACATGTGGCTGCGCGGGACGCGCTGGTGGCAAGCCACCCTGCCCTGGCTGACCGGGATTGCGGTGCTGGTTCCCACGCTTGCGATCCTTGGCTTCGTGGTCTCGGCGCGGGTGATGAACGGGCTGTTGCAGGACCCGCGCGCCGCGACACTGGCCCGCGACGTCTGGAACTGGCCCGACGGCGACGGTTTTGCCCGGCTGGCGCAAATGGACCGCAACGCGACGTGGTTTGTCTGGGGGCTGCTGGGGCTTGCGCTCATTGTCTTTGTCTCGCGCCGGGCGCTTGCGGCAATGCGCAGACCCATTCGCATCCAGTACATTGACGGCCCACAAGTCCGCGCACCGCGCGGGCAGACCCTGCTTGAAACCTCGCGGGCCAATGGCATCGCGCACACGGCGCTGTGTGGCGGGCGCGGGCGCTGCACGACCTGCCGTGTCATTGTCGAAGACGGGCTGGACGATCTGCCGCCCCCCTCGGAGACCGAGCGGCGCACCCTGGCCGCAGTGGGTGCGCCGCCAAATGCCCGCCTTGCCTGTCAGATGACACCTGTTGCGCCGATCACTGTGTTCCGCGTCTTTGCCCCGGACGGAAAGCGCAGCCGCGCACATGCCAGCCAGGGGAAAGAGGCGCAATTGGCGGTTCTGTTTCTCGATATGCGCGGGTTTACCGCGCGCACGGACGGGCAGTTGCCTTACGACGTTGTCTTCCTGCTCAACCGCTTTTTCGATGAAATCGTGCCGCCCATCGTCAAGGCAGGGGGGACAATCGACAAGTACATGGGCGACGGGCTGATGGCCGTCTTTGAAACCGACACGTCTCAGGCCTCCGCGCGCGCCGCACTCGATGCCGTGCAGGGTATCGGGCACGCGCTGGAACGGTTCAACCGCACGCTTACCGCCGAGGGCGCCGCCGCCGTCGCCATCGGCATCGGCGTGCATCTGGGCAACGTGGTTATTGGTGAAATCGGGGCGGTCGGACGCGCGCCCCGCACCCTGATCGGCGACACGGTCAACACCGCCTCCCGGCTCGAAGGGGGCACCAAAGGGCTGGGGGTGCAGGCCCTGATCTCGCTCGATGTGCTGGCGGCCGCCGGTGCAGAGGCAGATACAGACGCGATGGTGGACATGGACTTGCGCGGGCGCGACACCGCCCTTGCCGCCCTGCCCGTAAGGGATGCGACACGGCTGGACGCAATGCTGACCCGCGCCACCGCCTGAGCGTAGCGTGGCAGATTAACCACGTTGCGCAAAAACACCCGGAATTCAAAGTTTGTTCTTTTGTGAACATAGTTTTTGTGACATGTGTTCATTCGTGAACAATGACGAGTGATGCGATGCGCAGTACGGCATCAAAAACCAGCGATACCCACAACGACCAGATGTTTCGGTTGTTGCGTCAGCTCGACACCGCTCCGGATGCCTCGCAACGGGCCATCGCCCAGAATCTGGGCGTCTCGCTTGGCCGTCTGAACGCCCTGTTGCGCGCGGCGACGGACGCCGGTTTTGTCAGGGTCGGCGACAAGAACAACGCGGACAAACGCAAGCGTTACTCTTATGCCCTCACAGCCCGTGGCGCAGGCGAGAAAAACCGCCTGATCGACCAATTTCTGACCCGCAAATTTGCCGAATATGACGCGATCTATTCGGAACTGACGGGCACCACTTCTGGATTCAATCCCTTAAACTACAGGACCAAACTGATGGAAAACAACCTTGCCCCGATCCCGGAGCTGTTCGTCTCTTATGACAGCGCGCAGAAACTGAAGGTGGAGGCAGGCGAACTGGTCAGCTGGGATCTGACCCCGCGCCAGATCTGCGACCTCGAACTGCTGATGAACGGCGGCTTCAACCCGCTCAAGGGGTTCCTGTCCGAGGCCGATTACAACTCTGTCGTGGACACGATGCGCACGGCCGATGGCGCGCTCTGGCCGATGCCCATCACTCTGGACGTCAACGAAAAATTCGCTGACAGCCTTGAGGTCGGGCAGGACATCGCCTTGCGCGATCAGGAGGGCGTGATCCTCGCGACCATGACCGTCACCGACCGCTGGGCACCCGACAAGTCCCACGAGGCCGAAATGGTCTTTGGCGCCGACGATTCTGCCCACCCGGCCGTCAATTACCTGCACAACACCGCGGGCGAAATCTACCTCGGTGGCCCCGTCATCGGAATCCAGCAGCCCGTGCACTACGATTTCCGCGCCCGGCGCGACACGCCCAACGAATTGCGCGCCTATTTCCGCAAGGTCGGCTGGCGCAAGGTCGTCGCCTTCCAGACCCGCAACCCGCTGCACCGTGCGCACCAGGAACTCACCTTTCGCGCCGCACGCGAAGCGCAGGCCAACCTGCTGATCCACCCGGTCGTGGGCCTGACCAAGCCCGGCGACGTCGATCACTTTACCCGCGTGCGCTGTTACGAGGCGGTGCTCGACAAGTACCCCGCCGCCACCACGTCGATGTCGCTTCTGAACCTCGCCATGCGCATGGCCGGCCCGCGCGAGGCCGTGTGGCACGGCCTCATCCGCAAGAACCACGGCTGCACGCATTTCATCGTGGGCCGCGACCACGCGGGCCCCGGCAAGAATTCGGCGGGCGAGGACTTTTACGGCCCCTACGACGCCCAGGACCTCTTCCGCGATCATCAGGACGAAATGGACATCGAAATGGTCGATTTCAAACACATGGTCTGGGTGGATGAACGCGCCCAATACGAAGCTGTCGACGAGATCAAGGACCAGGACAACGTCACCATCCTCAACATCTCGGGCACGGAACTGCGCCGCCGGTTGCAGGAAGGGCTGGAAATCCCCGAATGGTTCTCCTTTCCCGAAGTGGTCGCCGAATTGCGCAAGACCAGGCCACCGCGCAACAAGCAGGGCTTTACCGTCTTCTTCACCGGCTTTTCGGGCTCCGGCAAATCCACCATCGCCAATGCTCTCATGGTCAAACTGATGGAAATGGGCGGCCGTCCCGTCACCCTGCTCGATGGCGATATCGTGCGCAAGAACCTGTCTTCCGAACTTGGGTTCTCCAAGGAACACCGCGACCTCAACATCCGCCGCATCGGCTATGTCGCCTCTGAAATCACCAAGAACGGCGGCATCGCCATTTGCGCCCCCATCGCGCCCTACGCCACCACACGGCGCGCGGTGCGCGAGGATGTCGAAAGCTTTGGCGCTTTCGTCGAGATCCACGTCGCGACCTCGATCGAGGAATGCGAACGCCGCGACCGCAAGGGTCTGTACAAACTGGCACGCGAAGGCAAGATCAAGGAATTCACAGGGATTTCAGATCCCTATGACGTGCCGGCAGACCCTGAACTGAGCGTCGAGACCGAAAACGTGGATGTGGACAATTGCGCCCACCAAGTCCTGCTCAAGCTGGAAAGCATGGGTCTGATCGCCGGATAAGATCGGCACCATTGCCCATCCTGCGACAGAACGCGCCCCAAGATCAGGGCACGTTTTTTTCGTTTCCACCCTTGTAGGATGGGCAATCTGCCCATCCCAACACCCCCCTTCACCTGTACATCTGTAGGGCGGGCTTCAGCCCGCCGAATGCGGTTGTCGTGCAAAAGATGCGAAGGACAGCTCTGCGGGACAGAGTGAGCTTTCGCTGCATGTGTGCCAATGTCCGGTTCAGCCAAGCGTTGAACAAACAGCCTAGTGTGGCACTGGACGTTTTGCTGAAGACAAAGATCTATTGATCGCAATATACAGCAGAATAGAGCCCATTAGTCCCAACCAGTAGTGATGAATTTTCGTCAGGAATATCTGAGACAAATTCAGTAATGTTTATCCCGGTATTATTGACGACTTCACGAAAACTCAAAAAATCTGTGGTCGTGAAAACGCGGCCATCTCTAGGGTTAACTAGGAAAATCAGATCAAATTCTGTGCTTTTTGAATATTCTGAAAACATATTAAAATGGGCCTCTGATAACTCAAACGGAAGCTTTAGCTTGCTCAGGTTTAGATCCGCATCGACCGAAAAAAGTCCCAAGCTGTTTTGTGCATACCGCACACGGTCAATCCAGACGAGTTTTGTAAACTCGCTTAGTCGGTCTGTGTTCCACGCTTCGATATCAACTATGGTGCGCCCGTCAAAGCGCGCCACCCCGCCGGGATGACGAAACAATACGTCTCCGGTTTCAAGATCGGTCTGGGCCCACAAGATGCTTGTTAGCTCGGGGATTGCTGAGGGACGGGGCCAAGGTGTATGTGCCAACGTCGCATGTTCAACATTAGCCTGATACAGCGCTATATTTTTGCCCCAAAATAGTATTGTGCCAGAAATTTCATGCTGGATAGGGTCAACAAAGCGACCGGCTCGAAATGCGTGGTACTTGTAGGTCAAGTCTGCGCCAAGATCTGATTGATGGCCAAAAAGAATTAGCTTTGCGTTGAATGACATGGCTACGAGGCCAGTATTAGGGTTTTTCAGCACTTTAGGTTTTTCCCATGAACCACCCATGTCTCGCGCGTTAAAGCCCCCAAACCAGCGAACACCAGTAAACTTCTTCCAAGCATCTTGCTCGCTCCTTCGGAACCAGATGCTATCTTCGCTGCGCATTAAATATAGGCCGAGCTCGGGGAAAAATTCTGGGTACATGTCGTTGATTGTGAACCCCGGGGACATTCCTTCAGTTGTGAATACAGGCCGATCCTTGCGCTTCCCAGCACCCCATTTGTCAATCCGCGTGGCTACGTGAGGCGGGACTGCAAGGTATTCTCCGTCCGTAATAGTGTAAATTCCACCCCTATTTACAGGGCTAATGATTAACCCGGGATATTCCTCCAGGACCGCTGTTGCATGGCTGCCAACCAGCCGATAAGGCTGTTCAATTTCAACCGGGAGCATCTTCGAAGGATCATTAAATACAGGTACGATGCAAATATTCTGGTCTTGAGCGCTAGCGGTTTGCGATGATTGCACAAAGCTGCATAGGCAGGCCAACGCCGTAAAAAGAATGCGGGAAAGACACTTGCAGATTTTCATGACAATATCCCGGAAGAAAGATCAAAGCGTTCATTCTCCAGACCAGACAATTCTGACTGTAAAATGTCATTCTTGTAGCAAATTTGGAAAGCCTGAAACGACGACCGTTAATTTATGGCCTGAGCCAACATCAGTTAAATCCTGGATAGCATCAATCCCAGGCCTTTCCAAAAACCCTGTTCGAAACCCAACCAGTTGTTGAAGGTTCTGGGCCGCACGCGATTACGGACATCCAAGCGTTGTGCAGTATCGTGCACAATGGGCTCAAAGGCGACATTCCCCACAAACCAAAGCCGTGCCATCGTCTGTCCGCGGAAAGGCGATACAACGGCCCTGCCGCGCACTTTATCTCTGCAACCAAGGCAAGACGTAAAAACGGCGCCCCCAGACCAGCCCAATCGCCTGCCCGGGGGGCGGACAGGCGATGGCACGGCGGGCTACGCCCTCGATTCCGCGCCTGCACAACCGCACACGCAGGGTGGGGCTACCCCCCCCCACAAAACTCACAAATGCAACGCACCGCTCATCAGCACATGCGCGTGCCCTGCGACGATCACGCCTTCGATCGCGTCGCGCCGGCCGAGCACCTCGACCTGCGCCTGTCCGGGACGGCCAATCCACTGGCCCTGCTCCGCCACGAAACGCGGCGCATCAATCAACCCCTCTGCCCACAGATAGGCCGCCATCGCCCCCGTCGCCGACCCGGTGAACGGATCCTCCGGCGGACTGGGCGGGGCCAGCAGCAGGCGCGCCTGCGTGCCCGTGTCTGTCTGGGTGACCCAGAACGGCTCCATCACATCCGTGTCCTCAACGCCAAGGTGATCAACGTAGGCGCGAAAGGCCGCCGGATCAAAGCGCACCGCCGCCAGGACACCCGCATCCCGCAGCAGCGTGATACAGAACGGCAGCCCTGTTGAGACAAAGCGCGGCGGGTAAACAATGTCGGACGGATCAATCCCGCCCACCGCCGCCACGATCTCGCGCGGGACGTGCACCCCGAATTCCGGCGCGATCTGGGTCATCGAGACCTTCGTGCCATCCACCTCAACCGGAACGATCCCCGCGCCGGTCTCCAGCGTCAGCGGACCATCCCCGATCAACCCGCGATGGCGCAGCGCCGCGACAGTCGCCACAGTCGGGTGCCCGGCAAAGGGAATTTCCCGGCTGGCAAGGAAATAGCGCACGCGGATGTCGGCAACCTCTGACGGCCCTGTAAACGTGCACTCCACCAACGAGGTTTCGCGCACGAGCGCCATCGCCGTGGCGTCGTCCAGAGACGCCCCCTCGTGCACCACCACACAGCCGTTGCCGCCGAACGCACGGCTCGAAAAGGCATCCACCCAGTCGATGTCAAACGGCATGCGGCGGATCCTTCAGGTCTTGAGAAATGGCAAATCCGCCCCTGCAAGCCATTGCACTGTCAGGGGCGGGATGTTGTCCCGGCTGGGGACACCCGTTTATCAGTGCAGGGGCTGCGGCGCGTAATCGTTCTGCACCGCCAGCGCAAAGGCCAGCTTGCGATCAGCCACCAGCGCCAGTTGCTGCCCTTCTGCGTCATGGACGGCAAAAAGCTCCTTCAGACCGTCGGCCTGATCACGCACCTCGCGGGGCAAGTCGGTGACGGCAATAGGTTTGACATAGACCATGCGGCCCACATCGGCATTCAGATCAAAAGACTTGTACATGACTTACCCTTTCCGAACATTGATCGCTTAACCGATCATTCTTTGCGAATGTTGATCGCTTTACCGATCATCCTTTGCGAATGTCGATCGCTTTACCGGTTACCCTTTGCGAATGTCGATCGTCTGAACGATCGTGTCGGGCTTGGCCCGTGTCAGATCAACGTGCAGCAGCCCGTTCTCCATCACAGCCTCGCCCACATCCACGCCGTCCGCCAATACAAAACTGCGTTGAAACTGGCGCGCGGCAATACCGCGATGCAGAAATACCCGGCCCTCGGTGTCTTCCGAATTGCGGCCACGGATCACCAATTGACGGTCCTCGACGGTGATCGACAGATCATCTTCAGCAAAACCGGCAACGGCCAGAGTGATGCGATAGGAATAGTCCGAGGTCTGTTCGATATTGAACGGCGGATACCCTTCACTGCCCTTGGCAGTCCGTTCCAGAAGCCGTTCAAGCTGCTCAAATCCCAGCATGTGGGGATAGGAGGCAAGAGTCATTTTGGTCATGCGACACGTCCTTCTCAAGTCAAGCGACAGTCAGTGGCCCGCCCCGATTGCGGCAGCGGTTGAACTCAATATGGTCAGAACAGGCGTTTCGAACAAGGGGTAGGCGTGTCGCGTTGTCGTGATTATATTGAAGGTTCAGCAACGGTTTGGAATCGCCCCCCATGAACGCTCCCTCGAATATGTCCATGAAATCGGACGACGTATTGCGTTATGAGCTTGAGGTGTTCCGCGCCGAGCATCACGATCTGGACGCCGCCATCCGCGCCCTGCAAGAGGTCGGCATCGCCGATCAGCTGACGATCCAGCGGCTCAAGAAGAAAAAGCTGGCGCTGAAGGATCGCATTGCCAACATAGAAGACCGCCTGACGCCCGATATCATCGCCTGAGGCCGCGCGCGCGCCACCCGTGGGAAACGATTGCGCCTGATCTGAAAACACCTATATTCCGCGCTTCTTGTTTAGAGGAGCCTCTCGCCATGACCACCCAAGTCGGCATCATCATGGGCAGCCAGTCCGACTGGCCAACGATGCGCGAAGCGGCGCAGATCCTCGACCAGCTCGACGTGCCCTATGACAGTGCCATCGTGTCCGCCCACCGCACGCCGGATCGCTTGTGGGACTATGGCAAGGGGGCAGCGGCGCGCGGGTTGAAAGTGATCATCGCGGGCGCCGGCGGGGCGGCGCATCTGCCCGGCATGATGGCCTCCAAGACGCGCGTGCCGGTGATCGGCGTACCGGTGCAGACCAAGGCGCTGTCGGGGATCGACTCGCTTTATTCCATCGTGCAGATGCCGCGCGGCTATCCCGTGGCCACCATGGCCATCGGTGCGGCAGGCGCGGCCAATGCCGGGCTGATGGCGGCGGGCATTCTGGCCCTGTCCGACCCGGCCCTTGCCGAACGCCTCGATGCATGGCGCGCGGCCCTGAGCGCCTCGATCCCCGAGGTCCCGCAGGATGACTGAGCCTCTGGCGCACGATTTGTCTGCGCCTCTGGCGCAAGGCGCGACCATCGGCATTCTTGGCGGTGGCCAACTGGGTCGCATGCTGAGCGTTGCGGCCAGCCGTCTGGGCTTTCGCACCCATATCTATGAACCCGGCGCGCATCCCCCCGCAGGCGATGTTGCCCATCTTGTCACCACCGCCCCTTACGAGGACAACGACGCGCTCTTTGCCTTTGCCAGCACCGCCGATGTCATCACTTACGAGTTTGAAAACATCCCCACCCTGACGCTGGACGCGCTCGAGGATCACGCGCCCATCCGTCCGGGCCGCGAGGCGCTGCGGGTCAGTCAGGACCGGCTGATGGAAAAGGCGTTTCTGAGCAATCTGGGCCTGCGCACCGCGCCTTACGCGGACGTGCCCGATGCCGCCGCCCTCGCCGTCGCGCTGGCGCAGATCGGCGCACCCGCAATCCTGAAAACCCGCCGTTTCGGCTATGACGGCAAGGGCCAGGTGCGCATATCCGACCCCGCCGAAGGCGATGCGGCCATAGCAGCCATGTCAGGCGCGCCCGCGATCCTCGAAGGGTTTGTCGAGTTCAGCCACGAAGTGTCGGTGATCGCCGCACGCGGTCTGGACGGGTCCGTGGCCTGCTTCGATCCGGGCGAAAACGTGCATCGCGATGGCATTTTGCACAGCACGACCGTGCCCGCCCGGCTCAGTGCCCCGCAGCGCACCGACGCCATCCTGATCGCCGCCAACATCCTGAACGCGCTGGATTATGTGGGCGTCATGGGGGTCGAACTGTTTGTGACGCCCGAGGGCCTGGTCGTGAATGAAATCGCGCCGCGCGTGCACAATTCCGGGCACTGGACGCAAAACGGCTGTGTCGTGGACCAGTTCGAACAGCACATCCGCGCCATTGCGGGCTGGCCCCTGGGGGACGGCAAGCGTCATGCCGATGTGGTGATGGAAAACCTGATCGGCGACGACATGAACCGCGTACATGACCTCGCGCGCGACCCGGCCACGGCCCTGCACCTTTACGGCAAGCCTGAGGCCCGCAAGGGCCGCAAGATGGGGCACATCAATCGCATAACGCCGTAGGGCGGGGTTTCACCCCGCCGTCACGAACCGTTCGGCAATGTCACCGGACATAAAGCTGACGCGCCCGCCCGCGATGGTGGCCGCGACCCGGTCGGCGGCGTCCAGCACCACGATGTCGGCACGCTTGCCCGGCGCGAGGATACCGCGATCCGTCAACCCCAGCACCGCCGCAGGCCCTGACGAGACCAGCGCCCAGGCACCGGCAAGGTCCGTCACGCCCGAGCGCGCAAGCATCAAGGCCGCGCGCCGTGGGCTGGGATAGTGGTAATCCGAGGCCAGCGCATCACACAGGCCCATGCTCACCAGATCAAGCGCCGACACATTGCCTTTGTGCGACCCGCCGCGCACCAGATTGGGCGCGCCCAGCACGACATGGTGGCCTGCCGCCCTGGCGGCCTCGGCGGCCTCCCGGGTTTCGGGAAACTCGGCAATGTCCGCGCCACGTGCCGCCCAGGCGCCCCGCCCCGCTGCCGTGGCATCGTCATGACTGCCCAGCCGCACCCCTGCCCCGCGCAAGGATGCGCACAGAGGGTCAAGAAGACCCTGCGCCCGGCCCACATTGGCGTGCAGATCCAGCAGCATGGCGAAATGTGCCTCGGGGTTGCGCCCGGCCTTGAGCGCCTGCCCGGTCAGACGGGGCGGTTTGCGCCCTTCGGCCAGACGGTCATGGGGCAGGTGATCGTTGAACACCACATATTCCACGCCCCACCGCGCCACCTGCGCGGGCAGATCGGCATACAGGTCGGTCAGCGAAATCTCGAACCGCAGTTGCGCGCGCAGGTCGGTTACGACGACGCCCCGCACCTCTTTCAGAGCGCCAAACACCTGATCGGCGAACTCAAGGCTGCGCAGCCCCCCTTCCCAGCTGACAAACTGGGCCAGAACGGCGGTGGTGATGCCATTGGCGGCCAGCTCCGACTCGACAGCGCGCAGGCCCTCGCCCATCTGCTTCATCGCGCCACGGCGTGGGGCGACATGGCGTTCGAACCCGTCGCCATGCACATCCACGATACCCGGCAGCAGACGATAGCCGCTCAGATCGACAGCGCGACCGGCAACAGCATCCGTGATGACGCCATCGGCCATCGAAAGCGGCGCACGGACAAGCCCGTCGGCCCGCAGGACCTCGGCGCCAAGCAGATCAATCCTCAGCATCGCCCTCTCCGGTCAGGCAAGTGGCGTCGGGGCATCCCAACTGGTCCAGCACCTCATCCACCCACCCGATCTCGCGATCGAACCGGCCGCTGCGCAGAAAAGTGATCGTCTGGGTAATCACATTGGGGTTGTTCATCATGAAGGTGTGGGTAACGGGCAGCACGATATGATCCTGCATCCCTGCCAGCGGCGTCGACAGCACGGACACTTTGCCATCGTCCCGCCCCGGCAGAAGGGATGAAAAGAAGGGGTTCAGCGATTGATCCCCCGCAATGATCCCGACCGGGTAATCCACCCCCGGCAAACGCCGCGGCAGGCTGTCGGGCCCGGTGCCAAGTTGTCGGCCCGCAGGCCCGTTCAGCCAGCCGAACGCCTCGAAATCGCTCAGCGCGTCCACCACTTCACTGCCCCGGTTGGGCGGGGCCAGCATCACCACGCGGCCCAACCGTTCGGGGCGCGGATAATTGGCAAACCAGTAGCGCACCAGAATACCGCCCAGCGAATGGGTGACGAAATGTACCGTGTCATCGCCGCAGGCCGCGATGGCCTGTGGTATGACCGCCTCCGCAAGCGTCTGCACGGTTTGCGAAGTCGAAGGATAACCCGGCCTCACCACGGTGTAGCCTTCGGCGCGCAGCGCGCCCTCCATCACCAGCAACGACGCCTCGGATCGGGCCAGACCGTGCAGCAACACCACACACTCCGCCTGTGCGGCGCGGGGCAGCGCAAGCGTGATCAGCATCGCGAAAAGGGCGGCACAGGTTTTCATAGGCATTCAGATAGTGTCATACCGGCTCTTATGGAATGGCAACCAGGGGTTCCTGACGGAAGGTAACAGACATGCGCCCAAAATCTCCACGGCTTGCCGTGCGCGCCATCATCGTCGAGGATGATCGCCTGTTGATCGTCAACGCGTGGCCCGACGGGCAAAGCCCGCTGATGTGCGCACCCGGCGGCGGGGTCGAGGTCGGCAGCAGCCTGCCTGACAACCTGGTGCGCGAAGTGCACGAGGAAACCGGGTTGCACATCGAGGTGGGCGCGCCCTGCCTTGTGAACGAATTTCACGACCCGGGCAGCAGCTTTCATCAGGTCGACGTGTATTTCCGATGTACCGTTGCGCCGGGGTCGCCCCGCCCCGAGCGCTGGAAGGATATCGAAAAGATCGTGACCGAGCGGCGCTGGCTGACCCGTGCGGAACTGGCGCAAACGCCGCACAAACCCGACAGTCTGGCCGCCGTCGCCTTTGACGGCGACGGGATCAGTTACGACCCGCTCGAACCGCTGGTGCGGTAACCGCCAGCGCAATGCCGCCCAGCACCAGAACGGCCGCAATCACGATAGGCAACGTGATCGCCTCGTCCAGCAACAGCGCCCCGGCAAGAATGGCGATGATCGGCACGCTCAGCTGAACAACAGGCGCCGTCTGACCCCGCAATTGCGGCAACACGTGATACCACAGCGCATATCCCAGGCCCGAGGTCACCGCCCCCGAAGTGATCGCCAGCGCAATGCCCGACGGGGCCGCATGCAGGCCGGTGCCCAGCAGCAGGATCAGCAACAGCGGCAGCGCAATCACGAAATTGGCCGCCGTCGAGGCCAGAGGGTCCGCACTGCCCTTGCCCGCAATCGTGTAGATGGCCCAGCCGATACCCGCCATGACCATAAGGGCCGCGCCAACCGGATCACCGCCCGCCCCATCGCCCGGCCACAGCGCAAGGATCAGCCCGGCAAACGCGACGCCCGCCCCGCCAAGCTGGCGCGGGGACGGCGCGGCACCACGGATCGCGGACCAGCCAAACATCACCACCTGCACCGTGCCGAACAGGATCAGCGCACCCAGACCGGCATTCAGGCTGACATAGGCCAGCGAAAACCCGATCATATAGGCCGCAAGGCTGACCGCCCCGGCAATCCGGCCCCGCGCGAACGCAGGCAGCCCGCCACCGCGCACTGTCAGGATCATGCACAGGGCCACGGTACCGGCCAGCACGCGGATCATCGCAAAGCTCGACGGGTCGATGGCCCCACTGTCCACGGCCATCCGGTTCAGCACCGAATTGGCGGCAAATGCGATCATGGTCAGGGTGGTGAGAAGGACGAGGCGCATGCGCGCACTCTTAGTCGATGGGCGCGCGCATGCAAGAACGCCGGGTGCGCTCCCCATCACAAAGGTCCTACTTGAAACTGAATACCTTCCCGAAAATGGTCTTTACCTCGCGCGGCGTCTTCCCGCTGGCAGTTGCAACCGCCTCAAGGGCTTTTTTCGATGCCTTGGGATTGTACTTGAGCGCCGCATAGGCCTCCGTGAGAGCAGGCAGCGTCATGCTGTCCCCCGTGGCCCCGAGGAATTTCTCGACCTTTTTCATTTCCTTGGTCTTTTTCCACTTTTTGTAGAAATTCGCGCGGTTGTACCACATCCGCCCATAGTGATGCGCCCGGAAGGCTTTGTTTTGCATCAGTTCTTTTTCGCCGATGTTGCCGCCAACAAGATCATTTATTTCACTTACGGCGGCTTCGATGCCCTTTCCAGAGCTTTTTGTCGTAGAAATTTCCCATCCTTCCCGCTTCGTCCATCGGACTTCTGACCTTGTTGGAGATATTGATCATATTTTTTGCTTTTGCGCCGTCGATAAATCCTTTGTAAAGATTGCTATAGTTTTCGCGTTTCGCCACAGCATCAAGAAACAGGTAACTATCCTGTTGCATATTCGCGCGCATCACTGCGCGCAGAATTGGGCCCAGTTTTTTGTGCTTGAGCATTTCGCTGCCCACATCGGGGTATGGACCTGTCACGGAATTGTTCCGCTCCTTTGACTTGGTAATTTGCCACAAAGGAGAACAACAATGGCATCGAGATCCACACCCGAATTCCGCGCTGAAGCGGTTCGCATCGCACTGACCAGCGGC
>Ga0316205_10003154_pt1 | contig 15982 bp, 8 predicted proteins | sample 3monthpyrite_MG_FD_204941 | JGI IMG/M metagenome (GOLD analysis project Ga0316205, IMG submission 204941) | Microbial mat bacterial communities from mineral coupon in-situ incubated in ocean water Damariscotta River, Maine, United States -... | ecosystem: Environmental > Aquatic > Marine >... | reverse complement strand
GAAATTCTTGTCGCGATTGCTCATTGGGCTTTTTATTCTGGCTCTTACGGTAAGCATATTGATATTGGCCGGCGGGCAGCTTGTATCGTCGATGCGCGATTCAGAAGGTGACCAACGCCGCCGCCCGTCCGGCTTTGAGCGTGTATTTGCCGCAAATGTCGACACGCTTTCGAGCGAGACCGTTGTCCCGTCAATATCAACCTTCGGAACAGTGCGAAGCGCGCGCTCCGTTGAAATTCGGGCTTCCGTTGGCGGCACACTGGTGAAGCTGTCTCCACAATTTCGCAATGGCGGGCTGGTCGCGGCGGGCGAATTGGTTTTTCAGGTAGACCCCGCCAATTCAGAATCCTCTGTTGCATTGGTGACAAGCCAGTTAACCGAGGCGCAAGCCGAGCTGGTTGCAGCGCGCGCGGCGCTGGTTCTGGCCCAAAGCGAGGTCGAAATCGCCCAAACGCAACGTAGCCTGCGCCTGCAAGCTTTAGCCCGCGAGAAAAACCTGCAAGAGCGCGGGTTTGGCACCGGTGTTGCGGTCGAAAACGCCGAGCAATCCCTTGCTGGCGCCGAGCAGTCTTTGCTCAATCAGGAACAGGCTCTGGCTGTCGTAAACACCCGCATTTGGCGGGCCGAAGCTGCGCTGGAGCGCGCCGAAATAGCCCTGCAAGACGCGCAACGAAACCTTGAAGCAACGCGGGTAGTTGCGCCGTTTGAAGGCATATTGGGTGATGTTAGCGCCGTGCTTGGGCGGCTGGTTTCCAGCAACGAAAAACTAGCGGTATTAATTGACCCCTCCGCAATGGAGGTGGAGTTCCGCTTATCCTACAGCCAGTTTTCACGGCTGGTAGACGCGCAGGGCGAGATCCGGCAAAATCGAATTGTAACCACATTTGACAGAGATGAATCCGCGCCTGAAATTGGTGCAACAATATTGCGCATTGGTGCGGAAGTCGGCGAAGGGCAAACGGGACGCTTGCTTTATGCCCAGCTGGATAGCAACGCGAAATCTCTTATCATTTCGGGGGATTTTCTGGAAATACAGATTAATGAGCCGCCAATTGAACGTGTGGCTCAGGTTCCGGCAAGCGCTGTAAGCGCTGAAGGGGCGATGCTGCTACTTGGTGAAGACAACCGGCTTGAGGAAATCCCTGTAACGATCCTGCGCCGACAGGGCGATATATTGATCATCGGCGATGTGCCGTTTGGGCGTGAGTATATTACAGAACGCGCTGTGCAGCTGGGCAGCGGCATTCAAGTGCGGCCACTCAGGCCAGGTGATCCGCAAGAGGAAGCGGCGGTCGCGGCCCCACCGGCAGAACCTGAAATGATCGTGCTGGACGAGGCGCGCCGCGCACGGCTAATTGCGGCTGTAGAAGCAAACCGGCGGATGCCCGAAGACGCGAAAACGCGGATTTTGGGGCAGCTAAACGCGCCGGAAATCTCTCCTGCGGTGGTTGAGCGGCTCGAATCACGGATGAGGAACTAGCTTATGCGCACCCTCGCCAGCGACGGAAAAGGCCACGGCATTATTTCCTACTTTAACCGCCACGGGACCATCGCCAACCTTTTGCTGGTTGTGATGATAGCGCTCGGAATCGCGGCGTCGGGCAAGATCAGATCACAGTTCTTTCCGGACATTATAATTGAAAGCATTTCGGTCAACACCGTGTGGACAGGTGCCGGCCCCTCCGAAATAGATAGTGCAGTCGTCGAGGTGTTAACGCCAGCACTTCTAGCCGTTGAAGGCATTGAAAGCATCAGTTCGGTTGCGCGCGAAGGCTCGGCCCGAATATCGATGTCTTTTGATCCGGGCTGGGACATGGAGCGCGCGCTTGATGATGTTAAGGCCGCAATTGGTGAGGTGCGAAACCTGCCCGAAGGCGTAGAAGACCCGTCAGCCGTGCGCGGTGCGTGGCGCGACAAGGTCACGGATGTTCTTATATCCGGCCCGGTGAGCGTTGCGCAACTGGGGCGGTTTGCTGACGAGTTTTCGGCGCAGCTTTATCAGGCCGGCATCACCAAAACCACTGTCCAAGGCCTTGCTGCACAAACAATCCGGGTGTCGGTGCCGGAAATGGCGCTGATCCGCAATGACATCAACTTGCGCAGCATCGCCTCCGCAATTACCGACCAGATCAGCACGAATCCGGCTGGTGACGTGGCGGGCGGCGCCTCGAGGGTGCGCACCGGTGTTGAAAACCGCTCACCCGAAGCAATTGCAAAAATTATTGTCCGCTCGGATACCGCAGGCGCCAATTTGCTGGTGCAGGATGTGGCCGACATAACCGTAGATCGCGCGGATAGCGGCCGCGCCCTCTATAGCGGCGATAATCCGGCGGTTTTAATCCGCGTTGACCGCTCCAACCAAGGTGACGCCATCGCGATGCAAGCGACCGTTGCACAGGTTGCGAGCGCATTTCAGGAAATCTTGCCGCAAGGCGCCACGGTTTCACTGGTTAATGCGCGCTCGGAGCAAATAACCGACCGACTCAATATCCTGCTTGATAACGGGCTTGTGGGGCTCGGGCTTGTGCTGCTGATGCTCTACCTGTTTTTGGGGCTGCGCACAGCTTTTTGGGTGGCGGCTGGTATTCCGGTTGCGATGTTTGCGGCCATTGCCCTGATGTATGCTTTTGGCCTGACCCTCAACATGATGTCGCTGTTTGCCTTGATTATCACGCTGGGCATAGTTGTGGATGATGCGATTGTTGTTGGTGAGCACGCCGATTATCGCGCCCGCCATTTGGGCGAAAGCCCGACCTTGGCAGCAGAAAATGCCGCAAACCGCATGGCCGCGCCGGTGTTTTCGTCTACGATCACCACGGTTCTGGCGTTTTTTGGCCTTGTGCTCATTGGTGGCCGGTTCGGGTCCTTGATCGGCGACATTCCGTTTACCGTTATTGTTGTGCTCATGGCTTCATTGCTGGAGTGCTTTTTGATCCTGCCAAACCATATGCGCCACTCAATTGCGGCTGGCGTCAAAAAACACTGGTATGATATCCCGAGCCGAATAACAGACGCAGCGTTTCGCTGGGTTCGCGAAACTCTGTTTCTGCCGTTTATGCGGCTGGTGATATGGCTCCGCTATCCGGTCTTGGCGGCAATGGTCTATTTGTTGCTATTTTCCGTTTCGATGTTTGTGCGCGGCGATGTAACCTGGCGGTTCTTTAGCTCCCCCGAGCAAGGCACAATTAACGCAAATATAGCGATGCTGCCCGGCGCCACCCGCGACGACACGCTTGAAATGGTGCGCGAGGCCCAGCGCGCGGTTCAAGCCGTTGCCGCTGCATTTGAAGCTGAACATGGTGTCGCAGCGCTCACGCATGTTATTGCGCAGGTTGGTGGCACCACAGGGCGCGGGCTTTCCGGGCAAGAGACCAAAGAGCCAGACCAGCTCGGCTCTATCAATATCGGATTGATTGACGCGGATTTGCGCCCGTTCTCAAGCTCTGCTTTTGTCTCCGCGCTACAAGATGAAGTCCGCGCTCTCCCGTTGATGGAAACGCTGAGCTTTCGCGGCTTCCGGTCTGGCCCCGGTGGCGACGCGCTAGACATCAGCCTTTCCGGCGCAGACGCACAGACCCTGAAAGCAGCTGCCGAGGCCCTGAAAGCGCGTTTGTCGCAATTTTCTGAAGTAAGCGCGCTTGAAGACAACTTGGCCTATGACAAATCCGAACTGGTGCTTCAGCTTACACCGCTTGGTAGTGCGCTGGGCTTCACCACTGACGGGATCGGGAGCGACCTGCGCGATCATCTAAACGGTATCGAAGCCGCGAATTTTCCAGACGGTTTGCGCAGCGGCAAGATTGTTGTGCAAATCTCTGAAGGTGATATCTCGTCGGATTTCATCAACCAAACCAGAATGCGCACTGCGGCGGGCGAATATGTGGCCCTCTCGGATATCGTGAGCGTGGATACAGCCCTCGGATTCTCGACCGTCCGTCGCGAAAACGGGCTCAGGCTCATCAAGGTCAACGGCGACATTTCTGAGGATGACCCGGAACGCGCGGCGGAAATCATGGAGATCCTCAACGCCGAGATATTGCCCGAGATCGCTGTTCGCTATGGCATACAATGGGAGCTGGGCGGTTTGTCGGCGCAGGAAAACGAATTTCTGACTGACGCGATGATTGCATTTTCGCTGTGCCTGCTTGGTATTTACCTAACGCTAAGCTGGATATTCGCAAGTTGGATCCGGCCATTGGTTGTAATGGTGATCATTCCTTTTGGCTTGATCGGCACTATTTGGGGGCACTATATCTGGGGCGTTCCTTTGTCGATGTATACCGTAATCGGGCTGATCGGGATGTCTGGCATTATAATAAATGACTCGATTGTTCTGGTCACGACCTATCACGAATATGCTAAAAATCGGAGCGTGAAAGCCGCGGTGCTGGAAGCGGCCAAAAACCGGCTGCGCCCGCTGATGCTCACAACCCTGACCACTGTCCTTGGCCTCGCGCCGCTGCTCTATGAGACCAGCCAGCAAGCGCAATTCCTCAAGCCAACCGTCATAACGCTGGTCTATGGGCTTGGTTTCGGGTTTTTTGTCGTCTTGCTTGTCATCCCCGCGCTGATTGTCGTGCAAAACGATTTCGCCAATTTGCGCCGGTCGGTTTTGCGCGCATTGCGGGGCGGGCACGGCCTTCCGCGCCGGCTACACACCGGCATAATTGTGACAGTCCTGGCACTTGCTGCCGTGATCTCGGCAAGCGTTGGCGCGTGGGTGCTAAACGGGGAAATGCTGGAGCCTATCAAAAGATTTGCCGATTTGACCCCGCTTGATTCGAGTGGCCTGCGGGCCTTTGTGACCGCCGCAACCGGCGCCGCGCTCGTTTTGCTGCTTGCAGGGCCGGTGCTTGTAATGCTGGGCGGCGGCCGAAAAATGAAATAGGGCCGCGCGATTGCGCGGCCCCGATTTATGCCGTCTGTTCGTCGGCGTCGTCGCTCAGGGGCTGTGGCAACCGGCCCAGCATTTCTTTGGGGCAAACCTGCCTGAAATGCTTGTGGAGGCGCTCCCAATTGCGCAGCATTTCTGCGGCCAGCGGAGAGGCGGTCTCGCGCTCGTGCTGCTCGATCAAATAGACCAGTTCGCTCTCCCAATAGGCAGAAGCAAGCGGCTGACAAATGACCGACTCAGGATTCATCCGGGTCTCGAACGAGCCGTCAGGGTCATAGACATAAGCCATCCCGCCGGTCATGCCCGCACCGAAATTATCGCCGACAGGGCCAAGGATCACCGCAATACCGCCGGTCATGTATTCACAACCATTGGAGCCACAGCCTTCCACCACCACTTTTGCACCGGAGTTTCTAACACAAAAACGCTCACCTGCGCGGCCGTTGGCAAAAAGCTTGCCGTCGGTCGCACCGTAAAGCACGGTGTTACCGATAATGGTATTTTCAGATGCGATCAAAGCGCTGCTTAGGGGCGGGCGCACAACAATACACCCACCGGAAAGACCTTTTCCAACATAGTCGTTGGCATCACCCGATACTTCGATTTTGAGGCCCGGAACGGCAAAAGCGCCGAGAGACTGGCCGGCAGAACCGGTGAGTTTGATGCTCAGGTGGTTTTCCTGCAAGGTGTTGTTCATGCCAAATCGCTTTACGATATGGCTGGACACCCGCGCCCCTATGGTGCGGTGGGTATTTTGCACCGCATAAGAAAGCTGCATCTTTTCACCCTCCTTAAAAAACGGCTCCGCATCACGCAAAACCAGCGCATCGAGCGTATCGGGCACAAACTGGCGCTCGCGGTTGCGGTCATAGTCGATGTCATGGCCCTCATCCACCGAGATCAGCATCGGGTTGAGATCAAGATCGTCAAGGTGCTCGGAGCCGCGCGACACTTGCGAAAGCAGATCGGCGCGGCCAATTACTTCGTTTAACGAACGCGCGCCGATGCTGGCAAGGACTTCACGGACTTCTTGCGCGTAGAATGTGATAAGATTAACAACCTTATCCGCTGTGCCGGTGAATTTTTCGCGCAAGCGTTCGTCTTGCACGCAAATGCCCACAGGGCAGGTGTTGGACTGGCACTGCCGAACCATGATACAGCCCATCGAGATCAGGGCCGCAGTGCCAATGCCGAACTCCTCGGCCCCCATCATGGCTGCGATCACTATGTCTCGCCCGGTGCGAAGCCCGCCATCGGTGCGCAAGGTCACACGGCCGCGAAGATCGTTCATGGCCAGCACCTGATGCGCTTCGGTCAAGCCCATTTCCCACGGCAAGCCAACATATTTGATGCTGGTCGAGGGGCTGGCGCCGGTGCCGCCATTATGGCCCGCGATCAAAATCACATCGGCTTTTGCTTTAGCCACGCCGGCAGCGATAGTGCCAACCCCCGATTGCGCCACCAGCTTTACGCAGATTTTGGCGCGCGGGTTGATTTGCTTGAGGTCGTAAATCAGCTGTGCCAAATCTTCGATTGAATAAATATCGTGATGCGGTGGAGGTGAGATCAGGGTAACGCCTTCGGTGGAGTGCCGTAGACGGGCGATCAAAGCATTGACCTTGATACCCGGCAATTGGCCACCTTCGCCGGGCTTGGCCCCTTGCGCCACCTTGATTTCGATCTCTTCGCATTGGTTGAGGTATTCGGCCGTAACCCCAAAGCGGCCCGAGGCCACCTGCTTGATTTTGGCCGACGGGTTATCGCCGTTGGGCTCGGGGAAGAAATGTGCCGGGTCTTCGCCACCCTCGCCGGAATTGGATTTGGCCCCGATCCGGTTCATCGCCACATTCAGGGTTTTATGCGCTTCGGGGCTGAGCGCGCCGAGGCTCATACCGGGGGTGACAAAGCGCTTGCGGATCGACGTGATGCTCTCCACTTCATCCACCGAAACCGGTTCGGCTGTGGTTTCGAAATCCAGCAAATCACGTAAATGAATCGGAGGATTGGCCCGCATCGCCGCAGAATACTTCTTCCAAAGATCGTAAGAATTACGCTCGCAAGCTGATTGCAGCAAATGCATATTGGTTGATTGCCACGCGTGGGTCTCCCCGCTTTTGCGCAGTTTATAAAAGCCACCGATGTCCAGCACATCTTGGCCGCCGAGCCAGCCTTTGGCATGGACCTCAAGGATTTTCTGCTGGATACCGCCGATTCCGATTCCGGAAATGCGGCTCACCATGCCGGGGAAATATTCGGCAACCATGGCGCGAGACAGCCCCACCGCCTCGAAATTCAGCCCACCGCGGTAGGACGAAATAACCGAAATGCCCATTTTTGACATAATCTTGAGCAAGCCCTGATCAATCGCTTCTCGGTAGCGGTCGATTGCTGCCTCGACCGAGCCATCGAGCAAGCCGCGCTCTACCCGATCACTGATGCTGTCTTCGGCGAGATAAGCGTTAACTGTGGTCGCGCCGCCGCCAACAAGAACCGCAAAGTATTGGGAGTCAAGACACTCGGCCGCGCGCACGTTAATTGAAGTGAAGGTGCGCAATCCTTTGCGAACCAGCCAGCTATGCACGGCCGAATTCGCCAGAATCATTGGCATCTGCACCTTGTTTTCGTCTTGGTGCTCGTCGGTCAGCACAAGATGGGTGGCTCCGGCCCGCACAGATTCTTCAGCCTGCTGGCGGATATCCGCCAGCGCTTCTTGCAAGCTACCATTCACCGGAAAAGTGCAATCGATCACAACCACACTATCGCCAAAATATTTCATCATCGCCTTAAAGCGGGCATTGCTCACAAACGGGCTTTCCAGCATGATTATTTCGGTTTGAGCCGAGCTCTGATCAAGCACGTTTTTCAGATTGCCGAAACGGGTCTTCAGGCTCATCACACGGTATTCGCGCAAGCTGTCAATTGGCGGGTTGGTGACCTGCGAAAAATTTTGCCGGAAGAAATGGCTGAGCGGACGGTATTCTTTGGAAAGCACCGCGCTTGGGGTGTCATCTCCCATCGAGGCCAGCCCCTCTTTGCCGTCTTCGGCCATCGGGTGCAAAATCCCCTCAAGCTCCTCAATTGTGAATCCAGCCGCGATCTGGCGCTTGCGCAGCTCTTCACCGGTAAACAGGGTTTTTTCGTCTATGCCTTCATCGATCTTTTCGAGATCCGTAATATTGCTGACCCACTCGCCAAAGGGCTGGCTGGAGGCGAGCATGTTTTTCAACTCGGAGTCGTTCCAGATTTTGCCCTCTTTAATATCAATCGCCAGCATCTGCCCGGGGCCAAGCGCACCCTTGCGCACGATAGTGCTGCTTTTCACCGGAACCATACCTGCCTCGGAGCCGGCAATAACCATGCCGTCATTCGTAATCACATAGCGCATCGGCCGCAGACCATTCCGGTCAAGCCCGGCCACTATCCAGCGGCCATCGGTCATGGCGAGTGCTGCGGGGCCATCCCATGGCTCCATCACAGAATTGCAATACGCATACATATCACGCCACGCATCGGGAATGGCGGTTGCGGTGTTTGACCAGCTTTCCGGGATCAGCATGGTTTTGGCCATCGGAGCGCTGCGCCCGGCCCGCACCATAACTTCAAATACCGAATCAAGTGCTGCGGAATCGGAGCTGCCATCAGCCACAATCGGTTTGATATCATCAGCCGAGTCACCAAAAGCCGAGCTCGCCATGCGAATCTCGTGGCTTTTCATCCAGTTCAGATTGCCCTTGAGCGTGTTGATCTCGCCATTATGCGCCACCATGCGGAAGGGTTGAGCCAGCCACCATTGCGGGAAAGTGTTGGTCGAATAGCGCTGGTGGTAAACCGCGTAAGCCGAGATAAAACGCTGGTCCTCCAGATCCGGGTAAAACACCGACACCTGCTCGGCCAGCATCATACCTTTATAGACAACCGAGCGACAGGAGAACGAACACACATAAAAGCCATTTATGCCCGCAGCGGCTTTCTCGATCCGGCGGCGGATGATGTAAAGCTCGCGCTCAAACGTTTCCTCGTCCACCCCTTTGGTATTGGAGATCAGAATTTGTTCAACTTCGGGGCGGGTGGCATTGGCTTTTTCGCCAAGGCAGGAAATATCGACCGGCACATGCCGCCAGCCGTAAATATAGTAGCCCATGCGCAGCACTTCGGATTCCACAATCGTGCGGCTTTTTTCTTGCGCTGCAAAATCGGTGCGTGGCAAAAAGATCATGCCAACAGCGAGCAATTCGTCACCCGGCTCGTGCCCGGTGCGGCGCACCTGCTCCTGAAAAAACGCGACCGGAATTTGCACTAGAATGCCAGCACCGTCGCCGGTTTTTCCGTCTGCATCGACAGCACCACGGTGCCAAATCGCCCGTAGCGCCTTGATACCGTTTTCCACGACCGCACGTTTTGGAATCCCGTCCGATGTCGCAACCAGCCCGACACCGCAGCTCGAATGCTCTTCGGTTTCCCGATACATGCCCGCTTCGTTCATCTTCGCCCGCAATGCTTGCTGGCTTTCTACCCACTTCTGGTCAAATTTGGTCATGCTTCACTCCTGTTCGGGCGCGTAGAGGGCAAACACCTCGGCGCCGGTCATTGTCTTGCGTTCACCGCTAAAATTGACCACATCGGCCTGTTCGTCGGTGAATATTTCTCTAATCATTTTAAGGCCGCTGGTGTCATCCAGCAGGCCGATCGGCATATGGTAGGTGCCGTATTCCGTGCCTTTTGCCGTTACCCGATACCAAAGACCGGAGCCGCATTTTTCACACCACGCCCGCTCGGCCCACTCGGACGACTGGAAACGGCGGATATGGTCGGTGCCGGTAAAGGAAATTGTGTCAGCGGGGATGGTCAGGCCCAATAGTGCACTTCCGGCCCAGCGCTGGCACATTTTGCAATGGCAAGTGCCAAATTCGGGATTGAGGTTTTTAACCTCGAACCCGACCGCGCCACACAGGCACTTCCCACTATGGTGTGTATCAATCTGCGCCATGATTTAGATTTGCCCCTCCAAAAGCGCGTCGATTTTGGAATCGTCTGCTGTTGGTTGCGTAAAGATCGTGTGCAGCAAAGGCGACAATATCCAGGCTTTTTTCAGAAAGGCCGCCGTATCGTGGCCACATTCGCGAATAAACCGCGTGGTAACGCGTTGATGCTGAGGTAGCAGCCGGGCCTGATCCAGATCAGCTGCGCTCTGGTTGCCAAAAAACAGGAAAAAATTAGCTTTCGAGCGCAGGATTTGTGCCCTGAGCGAAAGCGGGATGTCAGCGCCAAAATGGGTTCGAAATTTTGGCCAGCGGGTTTCCAGAATAGTAGCGGGGTGCATCGAAATTTGTGGGCTGAAGGCCACAACTTTCTGGACGGGCAGCAACGTGGAAAACCGGATCGCACCGTATCCGCCCATCGAATTTCCGATAGCATAAGTTTCGCGAATACCGTGCTCTGCAACAAACGCTTTTACCGCCCGCACAATACGGCGCACCAGTGTTTTGCTGGAATACCAACTGCGCTTCATATCGCTGATGAAAAGCACATGGTTGGTAGCATCGTCAGAAGCCGTGCCGATGAATTCATCCAGTGGCAAACCGCCGAGCCGGTGCTGAACACCAGTAAACGCCAAAATAAGCCGCGCGCTGTTGCCGGGCAACCAACGGATCATCAGCTTGTCATCGCTCTTTAAAACAATAGGTTCGGAATGCATCATAGGAATTGGCCGCCAACCTTATGCAGGCAAGCGCCGCACATATATTTTATAGCGCGGTTTATCATTCTGCTGCCACTTGTGCGCTTTCCTGAAGGAAATTGGCGATGCTGGCCGCTGCGCCGCGCCCGTCGGCTATCGCCCATACAACTAGGCTGGCCCCGCGCACGATATCTCCTACGGCAAATACGCCGGGTATACTTGTGGCGTGGCTTTCATGCTGCGCCATGACAGTGCCCCAGCGGGTGGTTTCAAGCGCAGGCGTTTCCCACATTTCCGGTAGGTTTTCCGGCTCGAAACCAAGAGCGAGGATCACCAGATCAGCGTCTTCGGTGTAGTCGGCGCCCTCCACTTCTTCGGGTGCGCGGCGGCCAGAGGCATCGGGCGCGCCGAGCCGCATTTTCGCGACACGCACACCGCGCACGCTGCCGTCACCACTAAAGGCTTTTGGCGCGCGCAACCAGTCAAACTGCACACCTTCTTCTTCGGCATTTTGCGTTTCGCGCATTGAGCCTGGCATATTTTCCCTGTCGCGGCGGTAGAGGCATTTAACCGATTCCGCACCTTGCCGTATTGCGGTTCGCACGCAATCCATGGCCGTATCTCCGCCCCCGATAACCACCACCTTTTTGCCTTTTGCATCCAGCGTGGAAAGCGTGACAGGGTCACCAAAATTCAGATGATTTGAAGTGGTCAAATAGTCCAGCGCCTGCACAATGCCGGAAAGCCCCGAGCCCGGCGCTGCCAGCCCGCGTTTTTTGTAAACGCCGGTCGCGATCAGCACTGCATCGTGTTTTTCCTGTAATTTTGCGAAGCTGATATCGTTGCCCACGTCGCAGTTGGTAACGATTTCGACGCCGCCCGCTTCGAGCCGCTCGACGCGGCGCATCACAACGTCTTTCTCCAGCTTGAAGCCGGGAATCCCGTAGGTCAGCAAACCACCGGCGCGGTCGTTCCGGTCATAGACTGTCACACCGTAGCCTTGCTGGCGCAATTCTTCTGCGGCGGCCAGCCCGCCAGGGCCAGCGCCAATAATGCCAACGGTCTGCCCGCGCTCTACCCGCGGCTCAAGCGGTTTTACCCAGCCATTTTCCCATGCGGTGTCGGTCAGATATTTTTCAACCGCGCCGATGGTGACGGTGCCGTGCCCTGATTGCTCGATCACGCAGTTTCCCTCACAAAGACGATCTTGCGGGCATATGCGGCCGCAAATCTCGGGGAAGGTATTGGTGGCCTGTGAAAGTTCATAGGCTTCTTGCAACCGGCCGGTTGCAGTGCGGCTTAACCAGTCAGGGATATTATTGTGCAGCGGGCAATGGTTTTGGCAATAGGGCACGCCACACTGGCTGCACCGGCTGGCCTGCTCGGCGGCTTTCGCTGCCGCAAACTCGGCATAAATCTCGTGGTAGTCTTCTGTCCGCTCTTTTGCATTGCGCTTTGACGGCATATCCCGCGAGATATCCACAAATTTCAGCATGGGTTGTTTGGCCATTGTCTGCTCCTGCACCTTAATCTGGACCCCCTTCATAAAGCCAACGTGCACGGATGAAAAGGCTCACATGCTGACCTTTTTTAGATTAACGTTAAAAAATTATATCTTTTTGATGGCTCGGCAAAGATATTAGGTAAGAAAGCGGACCTACTATTCCTCATGACCTCAAAAATTATGCGTCGTATAGTCCCCGCGAATCAATCGAAAGCCCCCCAATGGATACGCTACACCTTCTTTTACTTGCTATTGTTCAGGGCCTGACCGAGTTTTTGCCTGTCTCCTCTTCAGGCCACTTGATCCTCCTGCCGCGCCTGTTGGACATCGAGGATCAGGGCCTGATGCTTGATGTGGCCGTGCATGTCGGCACATTGGGGGCGGTCATGCTTTATTTCAGGCGCGACATGCTGTGCCTCGTCGTTGGCTCGCGGCACATCCTTTCGGGGCGCATGTCCACCCCACAAGCGCGGCTGTTTTTGCTGCTGAGCTTCGCGACAATACCCGTTGTTATTGCGGGCCTTGTGCTGAAAATGGCCGGTGTTATGGAAAGCCTGCGCAGCATCGAGGTGATCGGCTGGACCATGCTGGTCTTCGGAATTGTGCTCTATATCGCTGATAGAAAAGGCGCCGAGATAAAAACGACCGAAAGCTGGAGCTGGCGTGATGCGTTCTTGATGGGGCTATCGCAGGCCATTGCGCTCATACCGGGCACTTCGCGCTCTGGCATCACCATAACCGCCGCGCGTGCGCTGGGCTACACCCGCACCGAGGCTGCGCGGATTTCAATGCTTATGTCGGTCCCGACCATTATGGCCTCGGGGCTCCTACTCGGCAAAGACGTGGCCGAGGCCGGAGACTGGACCATGCTCAGAGAAGCCGGAATCGCTGCGGCGATGGCCTTTATTGCAGCTCTGCTGGCGCTCACCTTGATGATGCGCCTGCTAAAAAGCACAAGCTTCACCCCGTATGTGATCTACAGGATTGGACTTGGTTGCGTGCTTTTGTGGCTCGCCTACACTTAACTGCGCAGGTTTTTGGCTGAGTCCGTAAGCTCGGTATACTGGCCTTGGGGGCGGAATCTATAAAGATATCCATCCAAAATAGCTTCCATAGAGGTCGCTTTCACGCCAAGCGCGGCTAAGCCCGGTGCCCCTTCGGGCACAACATTATCTGCCTTCAAAAGCTCCACCTGATCACGGGTCAGTGCAAGCGGCACCATGCCAAGGCTCACTTTATGCCAGATTTCAATAAAAAATGCATTGATCCTTGCGAGTCCAAACGGGATATTCACAATGAAACGATCGCGGCGCACCACGTCCAAAAGCCGTTTCATAAGCGCGCGCATGGTTTCGGTCTCGGGGCCGCCCAGCGAGAAAACCCCGTGAGCATCGCCCAATATCGCCGCCTCGGCCGCGGCCGCCACATCATCGACATAAACCGGTTGAAAGCGCGTATCTGCTCCGACAATCGGCAATATTGGCGAATAGCGTGACAATGTGCCAAACAGATTGAAAAAGCCGTCCTCATTCCCAAAAATGATCGACGGGCGCAAAACAACAGCAGATGGGAAATGCCTTACAACATCCGCTTCACCCTGCGCTTTGCTGCGCGCATATTTGCTCTCAGACTCAGCATCGGCGCTCAATGATGACAGGTGGACCAGCTTGCCTATGCCCTCTTCTGCCGCAATCCGGGCGATCCTTCCTGCTGCCTCGCGATTCACGTCATCGAATTTCTGCCGGCTGTCTTCCGCCAGTATTCCTACACAGTTTACCACGGCGTCCGATCCCTTGATCGCCGCCCGGGTAGAATCTGCGTCCCGCACATTTGCCTGCACCAGCATTACCTGCCCCACCTCGCCATAAGGCAATATATGCATAGCCTCATTTGGCCGCCGAACAGCCACGCGCACGCGCCACCCGTTCCGCGCCATACGCTGCGCAATATAACGGCCAACAAAGCCGGATCCACCAAATATGGTCACAAGTTTAGGCGTGCTAGACATGGGATTTTCTCCACCAGTTCAGTTCCCCAATTTCATACCGCCGTTCAACAAGCACGACAAGCGAGAATCGCCCTGCATTTAGCTACGCACGAAAAAATTCGTGTTTTGGCCCGGAATGCCTGCAAATCTCGTTGACAGACCAAACCCTCGGGTATAGTCACGGCCCACACAACGACACCTGCCCAGGTGGCGGAATTGGTAGACGCGCTAGCTTCAGGTGCTAGTGTCCTTATGGACGTGGAAGTTCGAGTCTTCTCCTGGGCACCATCTCAAGGTTCAACCCATTGAATACGCTCAGTTTCTTGAAGAAACCACGAGGGCGTAGGACATGGCGTATGACAATTCGGTACCTTATTCGTTCACTAAGAACGGAATCTATTACTTCGAACGAAGAGTCCCCAGTGACCTTCTGAAACACTACGAAGCACCCAAGATCACATATTCTCTGAGAACCAGAGCTGCGCAGGTGGCTGCTTCGAGGGCATCTCACGCAGCGGGACAGCTTGACGAGTACTGGTACCACTTGCGTACGAGAGACAGAGATTTACCCGGCAAACACCGTCTAAAAATGCAAGATTCGGCCATCTGGCCCAGCGCTGCAATCATTCCCGACAGTACTTCAGTGAAACTCTCGGAAGCCGTTGCAATCTACTTGAGACTTAAAGGCCAGAATCGTCCTATCACGTTCCATCGCGCTGCCGAACGGTCATGCGGGTACGTTATAGACGTGAGTGGCGACAAAGACTTGCTCGCTTACAGGAAATCTGATGCGACACGCTTTAGAGACTCGCTGATCGAAAGGGGTCTGACAGGCAGCAGCATCACCCGCATCTTCGGCACTGTGAGATCAATCGTAAACTTTGCTGCAAGCGAGGTGGGGGCCACCATGACCAATCCGTTCGCTGGAGTTTACTACGACCGACAATCGGGGGTGAAGGATCGTGCGCCCCTCCCCAGCGATGCTCTTAGGTCGGTCCAGCTTGAGTGTAGGAAGATCGATGATGAGATGCGTTGGGTTGTTGGATTGGTGTCCGATACAGGCATGCGGCTTGCAGAGGCTGCGGGCCTTCTACGCAGCGACATCCATCTCGATGCTGACATACCTCACGTAATTATCCAAGAGCATCCCTGGCGACGGCTTAAGACCGCTAGTAGTGCCCGCGAGGTACCGCTTGCCGGTGTCTCGCTCTGGGCTGCAGAACGAATTATGTCTCAAGAAGAAACCAGCCCCTTCGCATTCCCTCGCTACAACAGCAAATCTGGGGCGACGAAAGCCAACGCAGCGAGTGGCGCACTCAATAAGTGGATGAAGCCAATAGTCCCTGAGGGTTGCACAATGCATAGCTTTCGGCACTCTTTGCGAGATCGATTGCGGGGCGTGGAATGCCCTGCGGACATCGTCGACCAGATCGGCGGGTGGCAAACAGAAGGAGTGGGTCATTCTTACGGTCGTGGCTATCCTTTGAGCGTGCTCGCAGGGTGGTTATCACAGATCAATTTGGCCAATTGAAGGTATTGCTTGCATGGGTGTGTCAAATGACTGTTGAGAAGTCTTCCGCGATCTCGGATAAACTCATAAAAAGAGTGAAAGGATCGGGAAGCGGCCAGTCTCCAATAACATAAAATAGTAAAGGCTGCTTCACTGATGCAGTGAACCTACTGTATATTGACTTGTGGAAGGCTACTCAGAAACATGTTGGTAGAGGCGACAAAATGAGAAAATTGGATGATTCATTCGAAAAATTAGACTGGGCAGATTCACGCATTGCCTCTGACCTGCGCCCCAAGTATCCTCCAGCGTATGAAGAGTCCTTGAGGTTAAATTGATGGCGTTATGCTGCCAGTTTGTCCAATGTTTTCTTCTCTGCAAATTCCTGAGGTGTCAGGTTCCCCAGCGAT
>Ga0316205_10003153_pt1 | contig 15983 bp, 11 predicted proteins | sample 3monthpyrite_MG_FD_204941 | JGI IMG/M metagenome (GOLD analysis project Ga0316205, IMG submission 204941) | Microbial mat bacterial communities from mineral coupon in-situ incubated in ocean water Damariscotta River, Maine, United States -... | ecosystem: Environmental > Aquatic > Marine >... | reverse complement strand
AGTTTTACTTCCGTACAACGGATGTGACTGGTGCATGTGATTTACCAGAAGGCGTAGAAATGGTTATGCCGGGTGATAACGTGAAGATGGTTGTAACATTAATTGCCCCAATAGCTATGGAAGAAGGTCTACGTTTCGCGATTCGCGAAGGTGGCCGAACTGTAGGTGCGGGTGTTGTAAGTAAGATTGTAGAGTAAGTCTTACTACAATAGAGTACAGGATGGCGGGAGCTCTTTTAGAGTGTCCCGCTTTTCCGTGTACTGTCCCTTGAGGTGGAAATAAGATGTATTGGATTTCTGCTGTTGGGAAATTAGGCCAGTGGCTCAATTGGTAGAGCATCGGTCTCCAAAACCGAGGGTTGGGGGTTCGAGTCCCTCCTGGCCTGCCACTATTTAAACACGAGTTAAGAGTAATTCATGGTCGCAAGGGTTGAATCAGAAGAAGGCGGTAAGCTGGATAGTTTGAAGTTTTTAATTGCAATCGCTTTGCTAGTTGGCGGTATTGTGCAGTTTTATTACTTTGAAGAAGAGTCTCAGTTATATCGTGTATTGGCTCTTTTGGGTTTCGTTGCGTTTGCTCTGGGTGTCGTTTATACGACGCGCAAGGGTCATAGCCTGTGGTTGTTTGCTCGTGATGCAAGAACTGAAGTAAGAAAAGTCATCTGGCCAACGCGTCAGGAGACAATGCAGACCACCTTAATGGTTGTTATTATGGTGATTTTGGTGGGTCTGATGCTTTGGTTAATAGATATGATTCTTCGTTGGGGTGTATTGGTCTTAACGGGTCAGGGAGCTTAAAGCATGGCATTGCGTTGGTATGTAGTACACGCCTATTCAGGCTTTGAAGCTAAAGTTAAAGCTTCTATGGAAGAGCATATAAGATTAAACGGCATGGAAGACATGTTTGGTGAGATCTTGATTCCGACTGAAGAAGTTGTGGAGATGCGTGATGGTCAGAAACGTAGATCTGAGCGTAAGTTTTTCCCTGGTTATGTTTTAGTTCAGATGGAAATGAACGATGAGACATGGCATTTAGTTAAAGATGTGCCAAAAGTAATGGGTTTTATCGGCGGAACTAAAGATAAGCCTGCGCCCATTACTGAAAAAGAAGCGCAATCAATTTTGAATAGTGTTCAGGAAGGCGCTGAGAAGCCGAAGCCTAAAGTACTATATGAAGCTGGTGAAGTTGTGCGTGTAATCGATGGTCCATTCAATGACTTTAATGGTGTTGTTGAAGAGGTGGATTACGATAAGAGTCGTCTAAAAGTGGCGGTATCTATTTTTGGTCGCTCTACACCGGTTGATCTGGAATTTGGTCAGGTCGAAAAAGGTTAAATGAAAAATTCTCCCGCATGATTTCAGCTGGTCTGAGGTCATGTGGGTAAGCGCGCCGCAAGGCAAACTATGAAACGGGAAGGTTGAACGCGGTTTTATCTTTTGTTAGAGAAGAACCTTAGTAAACCGTTATACCCACAGGAGTAAAATCATGGCAAAGAAAGTTGAAGCTTATATAAAGCTACAGGTGCCCGCAGGTCAGGCAAATCCAAGTCCCCCAGTTGGTCCAGCATTGGGTCAGCATGGTGTGAACATCATGGAGTTCTGTAAGGCGTTTAACGCTAAGACGGGTGAGTTCGAGCAGGGTATGCCGATCCCGGTTGTTATCTCTGTGTACAGCGATCGTAGCTTTACATTTGTAACTAAAACACCTCCAGCAGCTGTTCTGCTTAAGAAGGCTGCAGGCCTTCAAAAAGGCAGTGGTCGTCCTAACACTGATAAAGTGGGTACGGTTACACGTGCGCAGTTAGAAGAAATTGCGAAAACTAAAGAGCCTGATTTGACTGCGTCTACTATGGATGCGGCTGTACGTACTATTGCGGGAACTGCGCATCGTATGGGTCTTGAGACGGAAGGGGTTATATAATGGCTAAGCTTTCTAAACGCGCAAAAGCTATTGCGCAAAAGGTTGATACTGAAAAGCAGTATTCAATCGATGAAGCGCTGGGTTTAATTAAAGAGCTTTCTACAGTTAAGTTTAATGAATCTGTAGATGTTGCTGTAAACCTTGGTATTGATCCGCGTAAATCTGATCAGGTTGTTCGTGGTTCTACTACGTTGCCACAGGGTTCAGGTAAAACCGTTCGTGTTGCAGTATTCACTCAAGGTGAAGCGGCAGAGGCTGCAAAAGCTGCCGGTGCTGATGTGGTTGGTATGGACGAGTTAGCTGCTGCAATGAAAGGTGGCGATTTGAACTACGACGTTGTTATCGCGTCTCCAGATGCTATGCGCGTTGTTGGTCAGTTGGGTCAGGTTCTAGGTCCTCGTGGTTTAATGCCTAACCCTAAGGTGGGTACGGTGACACCTGATGTTGCTGGCGCAGTTAAAAATGCAAAAGCGGGTCAAATTCGTTTCCGTGCAGACAAGGCCGGCATTATTCATGGTTCTGTTGGTACGGCTAAATTTGAAGTGGCTGCATTAAAAGAAAATATTCTTGCATTGTTGGAAAGCTTGAAGAAAGCGAAGCCAACAGCTGCGAAAGGTCAGTACTTTAAGAAAATAACTGTGTCATCTACTATGGGCCCAGGTCTTGCGGTTGATGCAAGTTCTCTAGAAGTAGCTAAGTAAAAAATATTAGAGCTGGGCGGGATGCCCTGCTAAATCTTACTGAATTTTTAGGTAAGTAAAGAATTTGACTAGCCGAGTACTCGGTGTCGTCAAAGACCGTGAGAGCTTAGGCATAAATGCCTGGCTTAATCTTTGGTAGGGAAGGCTGAAGTCTCACGCAGATGGTGAGTTTAGTGTTGAGTTAAACGCTAAATGACTAAACGCACCGCAGGTTCAAAACAGTATGGTGACATATTGTTTTGTTTTAGCACTTGGCTGGACATGGCGTATAAATCCTGGGTTTCCAGGGCAGATATAGCATGCTCCAACCGAAACAGGAGTAATACACGTGCCTCTTAATCTTGAAGACAAGAAAAGCATTGTTGCTGAGGTAAGTGCGATTGCCGCTGAGGCTCATTCAGTTGTTGCAGCTGAATACCATGGCCTGACTGTAGATGAAATGACCCAGTTACGTGCAACTGCACGTAATAGTGGTGTTTATCTTCGTGTTGTAAAAAACACATTGGCACGCCGTGCTCTGGAAGGAACTGAGTTTGAATGCATTAATGACGGTCTAGTGGGTCCACTAGTACTGGCGTTTTCGCAGGAAGATCCAGGTTCCGCTGCGCGTCTTGTAAAAGACTTTGCAAAAGAGCATAGCAATCTAGTGACCAAGATGCTTGCAGTTGGTGGCGTAATGCTGCCAGCTAACGAGCTTGACCGTCTAGCTAGTTTGCCAACAAAAGATCAGGCTATCAGCATATTGATGTCGGTAATGAAGGCGCCTACGGAAAAACTTGCACGTACTTTGAAAGAAGTTCCTGGCAAGCTGGTTCGTACAGTAGCTGCAGTTCGCGACGCCAAATAGGCATAGTACTTACACGTAGTAAGTGTTTACGATTTAACGTTTATATTTTTGGAGAAAGACCATGGCTGTATCTAAAGAAGATATGCTAGAAACGATTGCTAACATGTCAGTAATGGAAGTTGTTGATCTGATTGAAGCAATGGAAGAAAAATTCGGCGTTTCAGCTGCTGCGGCTGTTGCTGCTGCACCTGCTGCCGCTGCTGGTGGCGAAGCTGCTGTTGAAAAAGACGAGTTTGATGTTGTAATGACTAGCTTCGGTGAGAACAAGGTTACTGTAATCAAAGCTGTTCGTGCGATCACAGGCGCTGGCCTGAAAGAAGCGAAAGATATGGTAGAAGCATGTCCTGCTAATATCAAAGAAGGCGCATCTAAGTCTGAAGCAGAAGATGTTAAAAAGCAGCTTGAAGAAGCTGGTGCAACTGTAGAATTGAAATAATTTCTACTTTGCATGGCGATGCATACATTGCCTAGTGTTAAGGCTGGTGAATTTATTCACCGGCCTTTTCCTGCTTCTACATAATGTGTTTCATTGCTGTAGTTTGATCAAAGATATTTCTCAAAAAATGTGAGATTTCTTTAACCAGCCTACAGGCTGAAAATAAAAGGCCCTTAATAAAGGGTTGAAGTAATAAAGCTCCTGGCATGAGCTGGTAAACATGCCTTTCGTGACACTTACATTGCGAGGAATTCCAATGGAATATACTTTTACCGAGAAAAAACGTATCCGCAAGGATTTCGGTAAACGCCCACCTGTTCTCGATGTGCCGTATTTGCTATCTATGCAAATTGACTCATATCGTGACTTTTTGCAAGAAAACAGAAAAGAAAAAGACCGTAAAGCTGCTGGCTTGCACGGTGCTTTTGGATCTGTTTTTCCTATAGTTAGCTACTCTGGCCATGTGCAGCTTGAATATGTTAAATACCGCTTAGGGACACCTGCTTTTAATGTAAAAGAGTGTCAGCTTCGTGGTATGACGTACGCAGCTCCATTGCGTGTAGTGATGCGCTTAACGATTTATGATAAAGACCTTTTTCCAAAAACTAAGGTTATAAAAGAATCGAAAGAGCAAGAAGTTTACATGGGTGAGCTTCCACTGATGACCGATAACGGTACCTTCGTTATTAATGGTACTGAGCGGGTAATTGTGTCGCAATTACATCGTTCTCCAGGCGTCTTCTTTGATCATGATAAAGGTAAAACACATAGCTCAGGTAAGTTACTTTATTCTGCGCGAGTTATTCCTTACCGCGGTTCATGGTTAGACTTTGAATTCGATCCTAAAGATTCGGTTTTTGTGCGTATTGACCGTCGCCGTAAACTACCTGCGACAATTTTATTGCGCGCACTTGGCTATGAGTCAGAGCAAATTCTCGAAATGTTCTTCGAGAAAATCAGCTGTAAGTTAGTGAAAGATGGCGTTGAAATTCCATTGGTTGCTGAGCGTTTACGTGGTGAAACAACAACTTTCGATATTAAATCGGGTAAAGAAGTTATTGTTGAGGCAGGTCGCCGAATCACTATGCGTCATATAAAAGAACTGGAAAAAGCTAAGGTTAAAAAATTAGTTGCTCCAATTGAATATATGGAAGACAAAATTTTAGCGCATGACATTGTTGATGAGTCTAGCGGTGAAGTTATTGCAAACGCAAATACATCATTAACGGCAGAGGTTTTTGAGTTAATAACCGAAGCGGGTGTTAAAAAGTTTGATATTCTTTACACCAATGATTTAGATGCCGGTCCATATATTTCAAATACCCTGTCGATTGATCCAACGGCTTCTCAACTGGAAGCGCAGGTTGAAATCTATCGCATGATGCGTCCTGGTGAACCACCAACTAAAGACGCAGCTGAAAACCTGTTTAAAAATTTATTCTTTACTGATGAACGTTATGATCTTTCTGCGGTAGGCCGGATGAAATTTAATCGTCGTTTACGCCGCGAAGAATCTACAGGGACAGGCACATTGTCTAATGACGATATCCTGGATGTGTTGAAGCGCTTAATCATGATTCGTAACGGTAGCGACACGGTTGATGATATTGATCACCTGGGTAATCGTCGTATTCGTTGTGTTGGTGAAATGGCAGAAAACGTTTTCCGTGTTGGTTTGGTTCGTGTAGAACGCGCAGTTAAAGAGCGTCTTTCAATGGCGGAATCTGAAGGCTTAATGCCTCAGGAGCTAATTAACGCCAAGCCTGTTTCGGCTGCAATCAAAGAGTTCTTTGGTTCGTCTCAGCTATCTCAGTTTATGGATCAAAATAATCCATTATCTGAAGTAACGCATAAGCGTCGTGTTTCTGCATTAGGTCCCGGTGGTCTAACGCGTGAACGTGCTGGTTTTGAAGTGCGTGACGTGCATCCGACTCACTATGGTCGTGTATGTCCTATCGAAACACCGGAGGGTCCAAATATTGGTTTGATCAACTCTCTATCTGTTTATGCGCGCACAAACGAATATGGTTTCCTGGAAACGCCTTACCGTAAAGTGATAAACGGTAAGGCGACAATGGACGTAGATTATCTTTCTGCAATTGAAGAAAGTAATTATGTTATTGCGCAGGCAAACACCGATTTAGATAAGAACGGTAAGCTGATTCAAGACATGGTTTCATGTCGTACTAAAAATGAATTTGCATTATCGACTCCTGATAAAGTGGAGTATATGGATGTATCGCCAAAGCAGATCGTATCGGTTGCGGCGTCAATCATCCCATTCCTGGAACACGATGATGCTAACCGAGCATTAATGGGTTCAAACATGCAACGCCAGGCGGTGCCAACTTTACGTGCTGATAAGCCGTTAGTAGGCACGGGTATGGAGCGAGTTGTTGCAATGGATTCAGGTGCTGCAGTAGTTGCAAAGCGTGGCGGTGTTATTGATTCATGTGATGCAGGTCGTGTTGTTGTCCGTGTGAATGACGAAGAAACAGAAGGCGGTAAAGCGGGTGTAGATATTTATACACTCACTAAGTACACGCGTTCTAATCAAAACACATGTATCAATCAACGTCCGTTAGTTATGCCGGGTGATGTGATTCAGCGTGGCGATGTTTTGGCTGATGGACCTTCCACTGATTTGGGTGAGTTGGCGTTGGGTCAAAACATGCGCGTGGCATTCATGCCGTGGAATGGTTATAACTTCGAGGATTCGATTCTGATTTCAGAACGAGTGGTTGAAGAAGATCGTTACACAACAATCCATATTGAAGAGCTAACCTGTGTTGCTCGTGATACCAAGTTAGGTTCTGAAGAAATTACAGCGGATATTCCAAACGTAAGTGAAGGCCTGCTCTCTAAATTAGATGAGTCTGGCATTGTTTATGTTGGTGCAGAAGTCAGTGGTAATGACATTCTGGTTGGTAAAGTTACACCTAAAGGTGAAACGCAGTTAACACCAGAAGAAAAACTACTTCGTGCAATATTCGGTGAGAAAGCGTCTGACGTTAAAGATTCTTCGTTGCGTGTGCCGTCAAGTAAAGTCGGTACAGTCATTGGTGTTCAGGTATTTACCCGTGATGGCGTTGACAAAGATAAGCGCGCCCTGGAAATTGAAGAGCAGCAAATTACCGAAGCGCGTAAAGACATTAACGATCAATGGCGTATTGCTCAAAAAGATATTTATGGTCGTGCAGAAGCGCTAATGCTGGACGAAGTTGCAGCAGCAGGTCCTGCTGGTTTGAAATCGGGTGCTAAGATCACGCAGGCTTATCTTGATGAGCTTGAGAAAAATAAGTGGTTCGAAATTAGCCTGAAGACAGATGATGCGAATGCAGCTCTGGAAACCCTGGCTAAGCAGCTTAAAGATACACGTAAAGATCTTGATGAGTTGTTTGAAGAGAAGAAAGGCAAAATTGTACAGGGTGATGATTTAGCACCCGGCGTTCTTAAGATGGTTAAGGTTTACCTGGCTATTAAACGCCGCATGCAGCCTGGTGACAAGATGGCGGGTCGTCATGGTAACAAGGGTGTGGTTTCAATGATCGTGCCGGTTGAAGATATGCCATATGACGAACACGGTCGTCCAGTTGATATCGTATTGAACCCACTGGGTGTTCCATCGCGTATGAACGTGGGTCAGATTCTTGAGACGCACCTTGGTTGGGCAGCTCAAGGCCTGGGCTTAAAGATCGGCAAAATGCTGGACGATAAGTGCAAGACATCTGAGATGCGTGACTTCCTGGATCAGGTTTACAACCATGACGAGCAGAAGAAAGTTGACCTGAAGAAATTCAGTGAAAACGAGCTGATGACCATGGCAGGTAACTTGCGTAAGGGTGTGCCAATGGCGACACCAGTATTCGATGGCGCGCATGAGGATGAAATTCGTCACATGCTTAAGCTAGCGGATCTTCCTGTAACGGGACAAACAACCTTGTTTGATGGTCGTACAGGTGATGCATTTGATCGCCCAGTGACCGTGGGTGTGATGTATGTGCTGAAGCTGAATCACCTGGTTGATGACAAGATGCACGCACGTTCAACAGGCCCTTACAGTTTGGTTACTCAGCAGCCATTGGGTGGTAAAGCTCAGTTTGGTGGACAGCGCTTCGGTGAAATGGAAGTGTGGGCACTGGAAGCATATGGTGCTGCTTACACGTTACAGGAAATGCTGACGGTTAAGTCGGATGACGTAGCGGGTCGTAACAAGATGTATAAGAACATCGTTGATGGCGATCACCGTATGGAACCTGGTATGCCAGAATCCTTCAACGTATTGTTGAAAGAGATTCGTGCACTGGGTATCAACATCGAACTGGAACAGGATTCTTAGGATTTAGTTGATTTAAATAATGAACAAAATCCTTTGAATGCATAAAATTTTGGAGACAAGATTGTGAAAGATCTACTCAAGTTAATAAACCAGACGGGTCAGGACGACGACTTCGATGCTATCCGTATTGGTTTGGCATCACCTGACAAGATTATGTCGTGGTCATACGGTGAAGTCAGAAAGCCGGAGACAATTAACTACCGTACCTTTAAGCCAGAGCGTGAGGGTTTGTTCTGTGCGAAAATTTTTGGTCCAGTTAAAGATTACGAATGTCTTTGTGGTAAGTACAAGCGTCTTAAACACCGCGGTGTGGTGTGTGAGAAGTGTGGCGTTGAAGTTACACAGTCTAAAGTACGTCGTGATCGCATGGGCCATATTGACCTGGCGAGCCCGGTTGCACATATCTGGTACCTAAAATCATTACCATCGCGTATTGGTTTACTGCTGGATATGACGCTACGTGAAATCGAGCGCATTCTTTACTTCGAAGCATTCGTGGTAATTGATCCCGGCATGACAACACTCGAACGTGCCCAGCTAATGACAGATGAAACTTATCTGGAAGCGATTGAAGAGCACGGTGATGAGTTTGATGCGCGCATGGGTGCGGAAGCTATCTATGAGATGTTATGCAGCCTTGATCTGGGTGAAGAGGCTAAGCAAATCCGTGAAGACATGGGTAATACTGCGTCAGAAACTAAGCTGAAGCGCTATGGTAAGCGCCTGAAACTGATTGATTCATTTGTTGAATCTGGCAACAAGCCAGAGTGGATGATCATGACGGTTTTACCGGTTCTACCACCCGATTTGCGTCCATTAGTTCCGCTAGACGGTGGTCGTTTTGCGACCTCGGATCTTAATGATTTATACCGTCGTGTGATTAACCGTAACAATCGTTTGCGCCGTCTGTTAGAGCTATTTGCTCCAGATATTATTGTGCGTAATGAAAAACGTATGTTGCAGGAATCGGTTGATGCCTTGCTGGATAACGGCCGTCGTGGTCGTGCGATTACCGGTACCAACAAGCGCCCACTGAAATCTTTGGCTGACATGATCAAGGGTAAGCAAGGTCGTTTCCGTCAGAACTTATTAGGTAAGCGTGTTGACTACTCGGGTCGTTCGGTCATCGTGGTTGGCCCCACTCTGAAATTACATCAGTGTGGCCTGCCTAAGAAAATGGCGCTGGAATTATTCAAGCCATTTATCTTTAGTAAGTTGCACCGTCGTGGTTTAGCCACAACGATTAAGGCGGCGAAGAAATTAGTTGAGCGTGAAGGCGCGGAAGTTTGGGATATTCTTGAAGAAGTTATCCGCGAGCATCCCGTTATGCTTAACCGTGCACCAACGCTTCACCGTTTAGGTATTCAGGCGTTTGAGCCAATGCTGATTGAAGGTAAGGCTATTCAGTTACATCCTTTAGTGTGTACGGCATTTAACGCTGACTTTGACGGTGACCAAATGGCGGTACACGTGCCATTGTCAATCGAAGCGCAGTTAGAGACGCGTGCGATGATGATGTCGACAAATAATATTTTGTCGCCCGCATCTGGTGAGCCAATTATTGTTCCTTCACAGGATATCGTAATGGGTCTGTATTATATGACCCGCGATAGAATTAATGGCCTGGGCGAGGGTATGGTGTTTGCTGATGTTAAAGAAGCAACCCGTGCACACGCTAATAAAGTGGTGCATATACAGTCAAAAATTCGCGTGCGTATCAACGAAACATTACCCGATGAAAACGGAGAGATGAAGACTGTACGTAAACTGGTGGAAACAACAGTTGGGCGTGCGATGTTGTCTGAATTGTTGCCTGACGGTTTGTCGTTTGATGTTGTTAACCGAAATATGACAAAGAAGAATATTTCTAATCTGATTAATACTAGCTATCGCTTAGCGGGTTTGAAAGACACGGTTATATTCGCAGACCAATTGATGTATACCGGTTTCCGTGAATCGACACGTGCGGGTGTTTCAATTTGTTTGGATGACATGGTTATCCCGGAAGAAAAAGTAGGCATTCTGAAAGGTGCTGAGACTGAAGTTAAAGAAATTGAAAGTCAGTATTCTTCAGGTCTGGTAACCAATGGTGAGCGATACAATAAAGTTGTTGATATCTGGTCTCATGCAAATGAGAAAGTCGCCAAGGCGATGATGACCAAGCTAGGAAAAGAAGACGTTGTTGATGCTGAGGGTAATACTGTTCAGCAGGATTCATTCAATAATATCTACATGATGGCTGACTCAGGTGCTCGTGGTAGTGCGGCGCAGATACGTCAGCTAGCAGGTATGCGTGGTTTAATGGCCAAGCCTGATGGCTCGATCATTGAAACACCTATTACCGCTAACTTCCGTGAAGGTTTGAATGTACTGCAGTACTTTATCTCGACTCACGGTGCGCGTAAGGGTCTGGCGGATACCGCGCTGAAAACAGCAAACTCGGGTTACTTAACGCGTCGTCTGGTTGATGTTGCTCAGGACATGGTTGTCTTGACAGATGACTGTGGTACTACCAATGGTGTCATCATGACGCCTATCATCGAAGGTGGTGATATTGTTGAGCCATTGCATGAGCGTGTATTAGGTCGTGTCATTGCTGCGGATGTTCTAAAAGCTGATACGGATGAAGTGCTTGTTCCGGCTGGAACATTCATTGATGAAGACTGGGTAGAGCGCATTGATGCAATGGGTATAGACGAAATGAAGGTTCGTTCGGCTATTACCTGTCAAGCAGTACAGGGCGTGTGCGCCTCTTGTTACGGCCGTGATTTAGCGCGTGGACATAAGGTGAATATGGGTGAGGCGGTAGGTGTTATCGCTGCACAGTCAATTGGTGAGCCAGGTACTCAGCTTACCATGCGTACTTTCCATATTGGTGGTGCGGCATCTCGTTCAGCTGCGGCTAACAATATTTCTGTTAAAAACAATGGTGTTATGCACTTGCATAATATTAAAGTGGTGAAGCAGGTCTCTGGTAATTCAGTTGCGGTTTCTCGTTCAGGTGAAATCGGTGTTGTCGATGAGTCTGGTCGTGAGAAAGAGCGTTATAAGGTGCCTTATGGTGCGGTTATTTCCCTGGAAGATGGCGCAAAGATAGAAGGTGGTCAAATTGTAGCGACCTGGGATCCATACACTCACCCAATTATCACAGAAGTAGCGGGTAAGGTTCAGTTTGGCGAGTTCATTGAAAATGTGAGCGTACAGAAAGAGCAGGACGCTGTTACCGGTTTGTCCTCAACCGTTATTATCGATCCTAAGCAGCGTCCACCAGCGGGTAAAGACTTACGTCCAATGGTTAAACTGATTGATGAGAAAGGTGATGATCTTTGTATCGTGGGTACAGATATTCCAGCACAGTACTTTTTACCAGCGGGTGCAATCATCGGTATCGAAGATGGCGATGAAGTAAAGGTTGGTGACGTTGTCGCGCGTATTCCGCAGGAATCTTCGAAGACGCGTGATATCACCGGTGGTTTGCCACGTGTTGCCGATTTATTTGAAGCGCGTGTGCCTAAAGAATCTGCAATTATGGCAGAGCGTACCGGTGTTATTGGCTTCGGTAAGGAAACCAAGGGTAAGCAGCGCCTAATGATCACCGAAGATAGTGGTGAAACGTATGAAGAGCTAATTCCTAAGTGGCGTCATATCAATGTGTTCGAAGGTGAGCGTGTAGAGCAGGGTGAAATCATCGCTGATGGTGAGCCTAATATGCATGACATCTTACGCTTGAAGGGCGTTGAGCCATTGGCCGAATACCTGGTTAAAGAGATTCAGGATGTTTACCGTCTACAGGGTGTAAAGATCAACGATAAGCACATCGAAGTTATCATTAAGCAAATGTTACGTAAGGCTGAAGTGATTACGGGTGGCGATAGCCGTTACCATAAAGGTGAAATTGTTGAATATAGCAAGCTGGTAGAGGTTAATGAACAGATAGAGGCTGAAGGCAAAATTGCCTGCAGCTTCCAGATGATGCTATTGGGTATCACTAAGGGTTCATTGGTAACTGAGTCGTTTATCTCTGCGGCTTCATTCCAGGAAACAACGCGTGTACTTACTGAGGCATCAGTAAGGGGTAGTCGTGATGATCTTCGTGGTCTGAAAGAAAACGTTATTGTGGGGCGTCTAATTCCAGCTGGTACGGGTTTAGAGTTCCATAAAGAGCGTCGCCGTAAGCGTCAGGAAAAAGATAAGACCGCATTGGAATTACTGGCAGAAGCGGCAGCTTCAATTGAAGTTGCGCCAGTAGATACCTCTGCAGATTCTTAAAAAGATATAAATTCTTGCGGCCCTGGAATTTTGCGGCTTGTGAGAATCTATCGATAATTAAAATAGTTGCCTCTCAGAAGGTCGTTTGGCTTGACAGAGAGGTCTCATGCGCATAATATTGCGCTCCCGCGACAGGCGTAGCTCGATTGAGTTGCGCCTGTTGTTTGTTTTTCACCGCTATATATTCGCTTTAAAACGGTGGGAAATACGGCGAAATAAGTCCGACCTGGCGGTTCCAGGAAGTTTGGAGAAGATTGTTTATGGCAACAATTAATCAGTTGGTCCGTAATCCTCGTAAACGCAAAGCTGAAAAGAGCAATGTGCCTGCGTTGGAAGCATGCCCGCAAAAGCGTGGCGTTTGTACTCGTGTTTATACGACGACACCTAAGAAGCCTAACTCAGCGATGCGTAAGGTTGCCCGTGTGCGTTTAACCAATGGCTTTGAAGTAACCAGTTATATTGGTGGTGAAGGTCATAACTTGCAAGAGCACAGTGTTGTGTTGATTCGCGGTGGTCGTGTTAAAGATTTGCCGGGTGTTCGTTACCACGTTGTTCGCGGTAGTCTGGATACGCAAGGTGTTGAAAATCGTAAAGCTGGTCGTTCTAAATACGGCGTTAAGCGCCCTAAGAGTTAATTGTTAGGGTTTAATCGCTTGCGGTTAAGTTTAAAATATTAAGGTAATAAGATGCCAAGAAGAAGAGAAGTCCCGAAACGTATTATCCTTCCAGACCCTAAGTTTGGAAGTGAGAAGTTAGCTAAGTTCATCAATATGGTGATGAAAAGCGGCAAGAAAGCCGTAGCTGAACGTATCCTATATGGCGCTCTTGATACTGTCCTTGAGAAGAAGGGTGGTGATCCATTAGAAATTCTGGATCAAGCGCTAGAGAATGTTGCGCCAATGGTTGAGGTTAAGTCTCGCCGTGTGGGTGGTGCTACATATCAAGTGCCTATCGAAGTGCGTTCTACGCGTCGCCAGGCGCTAGCTATGCGCTGGTTGGTTGATGCGGCTCGTAAACGTGGTGAGAAGTCTATGGATCTTAAGCTTGCAGGTGAGCTTATGGATGCGGCTGAGCAACGTGGCGCTGCTGTTAAGAAGCGTGAAGATACTCACCGTATGGCTGATGCGAATAAGGCTTTTGCTCATTACCGTTGGTAGTTTCAGGGTAATAGATAAAGAAGGCTTGAAAGAATGGCGCGTACAACCCCAATAGAGCGCTACCGTAATGTGGGCATTATGGCTCACATCGATGCAGGTAAAACAACAACGACAGAACGTGTTTTGTTTTACACCGGGGTTTCGCACAAAATTGGCGAGGTTCATGATGGCGCAGCCACCATGGACTGGATGGAGCAGGAGCAGGAGCGAGGCATTACAATTACCTCTGCTGCAACAACTTGCTTCTGGCAAGGGATGGATCGCCAGTTTGAGCAGCACCGTATCAATATTATTGATACGCCGGGGCATGTCGACTTTACGATAGAAGTAGAGCGTTCATTGCGTGTTCTGGATGGTGCAGTAGCTGTTTTTTGTGCGGTTGGTGGTGTTGAGCCGCAATCGGAAACGGTATGGCGCCAGGCTACCAAATATCATGTGCCGCGTATGGCATTTGTTAACAAGATGGATCGCTCCGGTGCAGATTTTTTGCGTGTCGTTGAGCAAATCAGAAACCGTCTTGGTGCTAACCCTGTTCCAATGCAGTTGGCAATTGGTGCGGAGGAAGATTTTGAAGGTGTCGTTGATCTTATTAAGATGAAGGCTATTCACTGGAATCCCGATGATATGGGGATGACCTATGAAGAAGGCGAGATACCAGAGGCCATGCTGGCTGATTGCCAGAAGTGGCGAGAGCACATGGTTGAGTCGGCTGCTGAAGCGACTGAAGAGTTGATGGATAAATACCTCGAAGAAGGTGGTTTGTCTAACGAAGATATTAAGATGGGTATTCGTCAGCAAACCTTGGCGAATGAGATTGTCCCGGCATTTTGCGGTTCGGCCTTTAAGAATAAAGGTGTACAGGCAATGCTGGATGCGATCGTAGAATATATGCCCTCACCTGTTGATGTGCCTGCAATAAAAGGCCTTAAGCAGGATGATTCAGAAGATGAGCGTCATTCAACGGATGATGAGCCTTTTGCGTCACTGGCATTTAAAATTGCAACCGATCCATTTGTGGGTAATCTGACGTTCTTTAGGGTGTATTCAGGTGTGCTCAAATCAGGTGATTCGGTTTATAACCCGCGCAAGGGTAAAAAAGAGCGAATTGGTCGCATCGTTCAAATGCATGCCAATAGTCGAGAAGAGGTTAAAGAGGTTTATGCCGGCGATATAGCGGCAGCCATCGGTTTAAAGGTGGTGACTACTGGCGACACTCTTTGTGATGAAAAGCATGTTATTGCCTTAGAGCGTATGGAGTTCCCGGAGCCGGTTATATCGGTAGCGGTTGAACCAAGAACACAGGCCGATCAGGATAAGATGGCTATTGCGCTGGCTAAGTTGGCACAAGAAGATCCGTCTTTTCGTGTGCATACCGACGAAGAGTCGGGGCAGACAATTATCTCTGGCATGGGTGAGCTTCACCTGGAGATTATTATTGATCGTATGAAGCGTGAGTTCAGTGTTGATGCCAATGTGGGTAATCCGCAAGTGGCGTACCGCGAAACTATACGTAATACGGTTAATCAGGAAGCAAAGTTTGTGCGTCAGTCAGGTGGCCGTGGGCAGTATGCCCATGTGTTCCTGAAGATAGAGCCGCTACCGCAAGGTACGGGTTATGAATTTGTAAATGAGATTGTTGGTGGTGCGGTTCCTAAAGAATACATACCAGCAGTTGATAAAGGCATTCAAGAGCAAATGCTCAATGGTGTGCTCGGTGGTTTCCCCGTAGAAGACGTTAAAGTGACGCTTTACGATGGTTCGTTCCATGATGTTGACTCTAATGAGTTGGCGTTCAAAATAGTTGGTTCGATGGGTTTCCGTGACGGTGCTCAACAGGCGGTTCCGGTTTTATTGGAGCCAATAATGAATGTAGAAGTTGTATCTCCCGAAGATTATATGGGAGACGTGATGGGTGACCTGAATCGACGCCGCGGCATCGTACAGGGTATGGAGGATATCCCATCAGGTAAGCAGATAAAGGCTGAAGTGCCATTGTCCGAAATGTTTGGATATGCAACAGCGTTGAGGTCTGCAACACAGGGAAGAGCGACATACTCTATGGAGTTTGCAAAATATGCGGAAGCGCCAAAAATGGTGACTGATGCAATTGTATCTCGACGTATGTAAGTGTATTTAAAAACTAGATTTTAAGATTAAATTTAAGAACAGAGGTGATTGATCGTGTCCAAGGAAAAATTTGAACGTAATAAGCCCCATGTAAACGTGGGCACAATCGGTCACGTTGACCATGGTAAAACAACACTAACCGCGGCGTTGACCAAAGTAATGGCAGAGCAGGGCGGTGGTGAAGTTA
>Ga0316205_10003152_pt1 | contig 15985 bp, 11 predicted proteins | sample 3monthpyrite_MG_FD_204941 | JGI IMG/M metagenome (GOLD analysis project Ga0316205, IMG submission 204941) | Microbial mat bacterial communities from mineral coupon in-situ incubated in ocean water Damariscotta River, Maine, United States -... | ecosystem: Environmental > Aquatic > Marine >... | reverse complement strand
AATCCTAGGTTTAAAAGATTGGTTTTCTTAGCTTTTATTCGTTCTTGAATAGAGGTGTAATCTGAAGACTCAGGAGTCCTTGCCATAGCAGCTCTGATTGGATTTAAATCAACATACGCCATACAGGTCAAAAGAGCTCTTTCATCAAGCAGGGCTTGGCTTTTGAAGCGTGCTTGCCAAAAATGCCCCGTGACTTTATCTTCAATATTGGCTTGTCTTGCGATGTACTGATTTAACAATTGCATAAAGTCACTGATACACATTAATCTCTTACGGTAAACATCGGTTTGTAAATAAACCATATCAAGTTGAGATTTAGATAAATGTTCGCCTGCTAAAAACTGTTGACAAAGTGGAATCACTGAGCAAACTGATGACCATTCAATCAATACCCTTTTATCATCCCATTGTTCAGTTGAATTGACCTTCAAAACCAGATGATAGTGATTGCTCATAACTGCATAAGCACAAACGTCAATATTGAATGCTGAAGCCAGTTGTTTGATGCGATCAACAATTAGTTTTCTGCGGTGTTCGTAACAGTTTCCTGAGTACTTATCCTTGCCACATAAAAAGGCTCGGCGAACGCATCGGGTAACAATATGATAATAGGGCGTATCTTCGATGGATATCAGTTGTTTCCTTGCTAAAGTCATAATATTCTCCTTGAAAGACTGTATTTTACAAGATACCCAAAAAATTTAATGTAGGCAATCTGATTTTTGTGATGTATGATTATTCCTACAGATGAGTGTCCTTTGTATTTTTAGCACATGGAGAATAACTTGAATAAAATATTAACTTTAGTTCTAACAACCATTTTAGTTGGATGTGGTAGTCCAAAGAATAAGAAAGCATCGATAAATAATCATTATAAATCACCATTTGGTAAATTTTCTTGTGAATTCTCTGGAAACAAAAATATTTCAGATTCTTTTGGTCCACATGGTGGAACTGTAAAAATCAGTGATTTTGATAACTATATGCGAATTGATGTGGAAGAATTCGAACCAAAGATAAATATTTCAGATAAGTATTTATTACAATTATTGTATTATGGTTATTTTGAATCTAATACGATTCCTTTAATTAAACAAGGTGTTGCTGATGCAAGTGAATATTATAGGAAAATGATATCTGTTAATGACAAACATATCTTATTTGCAGTTGTTGAAATGCCCAATTCCTCAATTAATTATTCTGGGAAAGATAGCTTGCGTGGAATGTTTATTTACTCCAACGGAGAACACATCTATGTTTACTCTATGATTTTCGATTATGAACTAAATAAAAAATCAAAACAAGATTATATCAATATAGTCAGAAGTAAATTAACTGAAAATTTTGAATTTTGTGCATTCCCATCATAGAGTTAATTAATTATGATATTAAAACAACTATTAGGTTATGAATTTAAGTGGGTCGGGTCATTTGATTAGCATTACTATCTCGTTTTTCTTCAAACCACACTCAAATAATATGAAGGAGGTCAAGTTGAACCTCCCCCTATTCACTGGACACTGATTCAACGAGAAACAGTTTTATAATTCTGTTACTCAATATTTCCTCCAGGTGTGTCTTGTTTTATATTTCTCTGTTTGATATTTAAATTTCTACAATTTATTTAAATCACCCTCAAACTCAAATCAGATTTTGGTTTACATTGACACGCTAGGGTATAGCCAGCTTTTTGATCGGCTGTGGTGAGACCAGGAATTGAAGCACCAATATTGTACACACTTCCTTTATCAATCTTGATTTTACACGATCCACATTGTCCCGATCCGCAAGCATGAGGTATTGATATATTATTCATTTGAGCGACTTCTAAAATTGATTGATTGCTGGCAACTTTTAAATGCTGTTGTTGGCCATCAGCCAGTTTTATTTCAACTGTGTGTTGCTTGCCTTTGGGTAAATTAGTTTGAACAGTGAATTGTTCTGAATGAATATTTTCACTTGATACTTTATTAGCCAACAAAGTTTCAAGCATTTGATTTTGAAGTGCTTGGGGTCCGCAAATATAATACTGATTGGATTGTTGTGATAATGCTTTGAAGTCAATCAATGTTATTAAAAGTAAATGGTCTAATCGACCACTGATACCAAAAGATGATTTGGGTTCTTGGCTTAAAACAAAGTGGATGTTTAATCGATCTTGATATTGTTTTTCTAGCTGTAACAGTTCATGTTTAAAGAGAATGTGTTTTTGTGTTTTGCAAGCATAAATGAGCTGGATTTTATCGGTATTTGAATTTATTAAAGATGATTTTAAGATTGAAAAAATAGGAGTGATTCCTGAACCACCAGCGATTAATACAACATTCTTTTTTGAATCAAAATCATAGATGAAATTCCCAAAAGGTCCTTGGACAATCATTTCATCGCCAACTTTCATTTGTTTATTGATGAAGTTAGACATTAAACCATTTGGGGTTTGAGTCACTGCAATTTGCATGCCACCATTTTCTGGAGCACTGCACAGTGAGTAACAACGAGTGACTTGACTTCTATTTATCCATTGACTGACAGTGATGTATTGTCCTGACTGGAATTTAAACTTTTGACCTTCAGGAATTTCAAAACTAATGGTTTTCGTGTTGTGTGTAAGTGACCTGATTTCTTTTACTTTTAGTAGTTGGTGTATTGCTTGGTTGTTAAACTGTAGCATTGATGCATGAGGAGATTTCATGAAATTTGGCTCAGTGCTTGTTCTAAATTCCTCAATAGGAGCTTTTTTAGCCAATAAGTCAGGTTTGATTTTAGTATAAACATTTTTGTACCGATACCATGGAACACGTGGATACATGTGATGAATTAAATGGTAGTTTTGTCCTAAAAGTAAAAGATTTAGAAGACGACTTGGGTATATTCTTGTGTTGTGATAACGGTCTAGTGACTTGTGAGGGTGATGTGGGATGTAATCAAAAAACATCACAAGTATAAATATATTGATGATTAAAGGAATGATAGCAAAACAAAACACCTCAAAGCCATAACCTTTGAGGCTCAGAACTGTTAAGCTTCCAATCGTTATAATTAAATAAACAAAGGTGCTGGCATAAGTATCACGAAAGGTTTTAAGGTGTCTGAGTTGAAATAAAGCCATCCAATGGTATTTAATAGGTATAAAATAGATGTTCAGAATAATTTGATACCATTTATTACCAAAGTTAAATTGATCTGGATCTCGGTTGGGATCATTGGTAAATGCGTGGTGTCTATCGTGTATTTTTTGAAACAATAGAAATGGCACAACCAATAATGGCAACGAAGCAACCCAACCCAAAGAACTTTCGATCCATTTGAGGTGACTTTCGTGAGAGAAAATACTGCCATGACCCGCATCATGTTGTACCGTAAAACAAGCATAGCTGAAATATACACAAGCTATGCTACCTATAGAATAAGAAAGGTGACCATTGAGACAGGAAATGATCACAAGAGTATAACCAACAACTATAATTAAAAACAATAATAGCGTTCCCCATGCTATTTTAGGAACCGATTGTTGCCATATTGAATTTATGTTGTTGTTTGAGACTGTTTTTTGCATGGTATTCTATTTTTAAATAATGCTGACAGTTTAATCGCAAATAGCGTAAATTGTATTTTCACTAAATGACTTTATTATTGTCATTAAATGACAAAAGAGTTATATTTAAAACATGAGTAGGATTCAACAAGCCAATAAAGCTTATTTATTAATAGCCATTAGCCTTAATTTTGCACCCTTGGAAAAAATACTATCAGGGACTCAAATTAACGTTGCTAGATTAGATGAGCTTGAATATTTAGAAATGGCTGATGCGATAACCATAGTGCACAATTTATTCTTATACAGTAAAAACAAAATATGGCCTGCGTTATTAGGCAGACAATTAGGGATGTCTTCACATGGGCCGGTAGGCTATGCCAGTATAAGTGCGCCGACCTTAGGCAAAGCCTTATCAACTTTTGTTCAATGGTATACAATTCGTACGAATTGTTATCAAAGTGAAATAATAGAAGCTGACAAGAGCATTGAGATTATTATTCATGACACCAGTGGAGACTTACAATACCAAGCATTCTTTTTTGAAGCATTAATGCGAGCCTTTGAATTGTTTATTGGCTTATTAATTGGACAATCCTTGATTTCAAAATTAAGCATACATTTCAAATCGATAGCAAAAAATCGGCAATACTTAATGCTACAAGAATATGATTCACAGTTACATTTTGGTTCCCAAGAAAATAAAATGTGCATTCCTAAAGAATATTGGTTTCAAGCCTCGCCACTGTATGACAAAGATTCTTATGATTTTAATTTGGCCAAGTGTCAATCGTTATACCAACAAATGCAGGACAAAGATCGAATTGACATCAAAGTTGAAAATGAATTAAAAACCCACTTCGAAAAAGCTGCATTAAGAACAGAACCTGAAAGCCAGCCACCTCGATTGGATGATCTGAGTCGAAAGTTAAACACATCACCCAGGACACTGATTCGCAAACTTAAACATCAAAACAGTTCATATAAAACTTTGTTAGAGGCCCAACGTCGTGAATGTGCAGAAAAATTATTGAGAGATGTGCGATTTAGTATATATGAAATTGCAGAAATATTAGGCTACAAAGAATCAGCTAATTTTACTCGTGCTTTTAAAAAATGGTTTGGGGTCAGTCCCAGTGTTTTTAGAAGGAACCCTACTATAAACTGAATAAAGGTGTTTTTCTAGATAGATTTAAATATAAGATACCAGGTAAATATGTTCTATGTTTGAATCTTCATTACTCAGTTGTAAAGTTCTTTTTGCAAGTTTTAAATATTTTTGTATTCAATATAATTTTTTAAATTTATTGGGATATAATAAAACCCATAATTAAGGAGAAACATTGTGTATAAATCTATTGTATTAATATTAACAACTTTATTTCTATCAAAAGCTCAAGCTTATGAACACGGTAATGCTTTTAAAGCGGTAGATAATTTTTTTTTGGCAATTTCAGAAGTGAATCATGATGACATGAAGTCAATTGTCACTGACGAATTTGTACTTTTAGAACATGGAGAAGTGTGGTCAATCAGTGATTTAATCAAAGTGGTTAATCCAACTGATTATGTACGAGACAATTATTTCAGTATTATTAATATGAAAGACCATGGAGACTTAGTCACTGTCAATTATTGGAACAAAGCGAACTTTCACAATCCAAACTATAATGAAGATGTCATATGGCTAGAAAGTGCTGTTATTGAAAAAGTCAAAGGTGTTTGGTTGTTATCACAAATGCATTCGACAAGATTGCCACCAGGCATTACGCCAAAAGATGTTGTTTTCACAAAACAAATTAATATCAATGAATAATTTCTTATAATATTATTTAATATTCAGCGATATAACTTCCGAGGATTGTGCGAGATTTGGGTTTAAGTAAGGATCACCATTCTTATAGTGCTCGCCCCATTTTTCTTGGTAACATTTTATCTCTTTACTAAACCTGGCCAGCTTTGTGGGTTCGTTGTCTAGTCCACGGGATTGAGATTCATAGTGATACAATTTAGCAAAGGGTGTATAAGTAATAAGGTAGCCAGCTTGTCTAATTTTTAAGCACAAATCTACATCATTGTAGGCAATGGCAAAATGATCACTATCAAACCCCCCAACTTGTAAGAATAGTGATTTATCTACAAGCAAACAAGCTGCTGTACAAGCTGAAATATTTTGAGTGTGGTTTGCACGGTGAAAATAACCAATTTCTAAGTCCATTAATCCTTTGTTTATGTGTAACGCACATTCTTGGTTAACTACCAACCCTGCGTGTTGAATTGTGTTGTCAGAATATAATAGTTTTGCGCCTACTGCACCAACTTCTGATCGTTGAATGTGAGAAACCATTTCACATAGCCAGTCTTCATGGGTAACTTCTATATCGTTATTTAAAAACAATACAGAGCTTCCGTTTGCCTTAGAAACAGCGAAATTATTAAGTTTAGAAAAATTAAATGGTTCATCAAAAGCATATAGTTTTATATTTTTATATTTTTTGATTAGTCTATTGCAATAAGTAAGAGTATCTTCTTCTGTACTGTTGTTATTGATTAATAAAATTTCTATATTTGTGTATTTGGTTTTATTTAATAAGCCGTATATACAGCCTTCTAATAGTTTTACTTTATCTTTGAAAGGAACAATTATGCTAATTAATTCTGACGTGTCTACTTTTCTTTTAACCCTATAACTGTTGCTATAGAGTCCATTTACAACTCTGGCTTTGATGTTTTTGGATTTTAAATAGTCAGCAACAGCTTTTTTCCCAGCTAAATGCGCATAACTTTTGTTGCCTGTTGTAATGGCTGTGCTGCCTTCTACCTTTCTCCAATGGTACAAAACTTTTGGAATATGATAGATGTTTTGTGTAGTGGCTACAACTCTTAAAATTAAATCATGATCTTGTGCCCCTTCATACCCATGTCTAAACCAACCTATATGATCACCTATGGATTTTTTAATGACAGAGAAATGACAGATATAATTGTGTGCCAGTAATGTATCTAAATTAAAGTCAGATTTGAAATGTGGGTCACAATAATTACCATTTTTACTAATTTTATCTTCGTCACTGTAGATTAAGTCGTAATCCTTTCCTTTATTAAGTGATTCGACCACCATATACAATGCACACTTTCTTAACTCATCATCATGATCCAGTAAACCGATATAGTCACCTTTTGCCATTTCAATGGCTTTATTTGAGGCAAGCGAGATTCCTAGGTTTTTTTGTCCGAACTTTATCTTGATTCTAGCATCCTTGTTTTCCCATTTAGAAAGACAATCAAGGGTATCAATATTTGTGGACTTATCATCATAAAGACACAGTTCCCAATGATTGTAATCCTGCTTTAGTACAGACTGGATGCACAAATCTAACCATTTTGAATCAATATTATAAACGGGTACAATAATTGAAATTAATGGATTATAACTAAATTTTTGCGATGAATATTCTATTGGATTATTGGGTTCTTGACTTAAGAAAATTTGGTACTTTGCATTAAGGCTCATATCATAATACGAAGGAATAATGATTTTGTATAAAGTCAAAGTGTTTTTATTAGAATCAGTAATAACAATACGTACTGAGTCTGATTTGATGTTTTCTTTAAATTTAAAGGAAAACCCAGCATACAGGCTTTCATTATTTTGTTCAAATGCCAGCTTAACGTCATTTCTGTGCAAGCCTAATGTGGCAAATCCAAGCGAAATGTTGTCGGCAAAGACTTCAATTTGTTCAATGTCTGAATCAGATAATGCCCATCCACGGACTTCCAGCAGATTAATGTAACTTAAGGCACTGTCACAGGTGGCAATAATTGGATTGATGTTTTCTTGTTTTTTTGCTATAAAATTTCGGTAAATAAATCGAAACGGAGCTGTTATGTAAGATCCAATTAAAAAACTAATAGAATTCTTAATGGCTGTTTTTTCAGCATTTAATTCTTTGATTTGTTTTTCTAGTGTTTGTTTATCGATTTGATTTTGTTTGATTAATGCTGTTTGGTAAGCACAAACGCGTTTTAAGTCATCGTTAGGTATAATTTGATTAATTGGTTTTTTTTTCATGTTCTTAAATGAAGATTCTTTAATAGGCCATTTAAGGATGAAAATAAATAGGCCAATAAACAGCTGTTATGTAACAGACAATGTAGAAAATTGAGTGGATTTATTTTATTTTTACTTTGCAACATAGGAATACTTAATACAAGGGTCTGGTTAATACATTGTAGGTTTCTGACTAATTTTTAATAATTCATTGTACAGGTTTAAAATATCTTCAGGACAGGCATTTAAATCTTCGCTTGGCATTTTTTGGTTTCTTAATGATTGATCAAAAAAATCAACTGATTTGTTTGGGTATTTAAGTTTCAGTTTTTTTGCTTTATGAAACAGCTGATTAAGGTATTCGTTAGGATCTAAATCAAAGTTTATTAAGTCAAAATGGTATATTTTTTGTATTTTTAAAAGTTGTAAATTGTAATGCTTCCAGAGATTTAGACCATGATGCATTTCTATTTTTATGTTTTTTCTGGCATGTAATGATTTGGCTACATTTATTGGATGGCGGAACGAACCTAAAAATTTCAGATTAGGAAGCTTTTGTTGCCAAAAAGGCAGGGTAAATAGCATTCTTGGGTCTTTGAAGCCAACAGGACTGGGTAATTTTGCATAGTCATTTAAAATATTATCTCTGTTTATTTTATGTTCCGATGTCCAGCTAATTTCAGAAGGAGGGTTTCTCCAAGATCCGCCATTGTGATTTAAAATACTTTCATTAAGTATGGCAATTTTATCATCTTCCTTATTGCCTTTTAAGTTGTATTCATTAAAGTCTGATACCTTGCCTAAATTGAGCCCCATTTGTTGTAAACACCCTGTTAAACAACTGGTTCCTGATCTGTGCATTCCTAAAATAGCAATTGTATTCATGGGGTATTTGTATTCTTCTTAATCAATTTTTTATAAAAATAAAAGTCAGCATTAATTTCATCAAACACTTTTTTACTTTTGGTTTGATTTTTCTTGATGGTATTATTTAAGGGCAAAAACCATTTTCTTGCCAATGATTGGGATAAAAACCTTTTAGCAAATTTAAAAATTTTAACTTTCCTTTTTCTGTTTTTTACTTTCAGTTCATCAATTCTCATTTCAGGATCCCTGAATCCGCATCCATGGTGATACACCACGTCATTATAAACACCAAACATCAATGGGTGAAGGCTATTGTCTGTATTTGACCTTAATAATTTGTACCATGGTTCATTATTTTGTTCTAGGAGATACAACAATTTTCCTCCCACGTCCCAAACCTTGTTTCCAAAAATGTCTTTCCAATTTTTCTTTCCGAAGGTCCAATCACCTTGAATTTCTTTCCAAAATTTAACCGTTGTCATACAAAAGCAAGGATGTGGCTGAATGTCTCCATTGTTCTCAAATCTTTGAACAGCGGTAAGGTTGTGCTCTTTCAAGCTGGTTTTGACAAATTCTGATATGTCAGAAATAGGAAAAGCATCGCCATCAATAAACATCAGCAAATCATCATCTTTAGAATTTAGGCAGGCTTTTTCAGCTAATAAGTTTAACTTAATGGCATGAGATTCTATGTTATCTTGGCAACAATAATGGAACTTTTTTCTATGAGCTTCAGCATTTGGAACATAATTTAAATAAGCATATATTTTATAAGGTTCTTTAACAAATTCATTGATGTATTTAATTTGTATGTCAATCCAATCATCAGACTTCCAATGTACTGTTAAAATATGAATCATTTAATTTTTGTTGCCTATTGTTTTTATGTTGATGTGTGGAGCTGTAAAAGACCTGAAAGAAGTAAAGTCTTTTAATATTTCTTTGTATTGAATTAAGCTTGACCAATTCTGATAAATTATAGATAATTCGTGATGTATGTCACGGTTTTTCCTTGTTAATTTAATAAAAAACCAAGTCATTTCGAGCTCTTGTTTTAACTCCACCTTTTGAGGTATCATGATTTTATTAAATTTGTTTAATAAAAGTAAACGTAACGAACGTCACTTTAGAATCACTGTTGAAGAACATTTTGATCCAGAATGGTATCAAAATACTTATAATATTGGTGACATTGATCCATTTGATCATTATTGTAAGAACGGACTAGAAGAATTAAAAAATCCTAATCAGTTCTTTGATATGGAATGGTACATGAATGAATATCATGATGTGAGCAACTCTGATGTACACCCTTTTTTTCATTATGTGGCCTTTGGAAAAAATGAAGGAAGGTATCAAAATTACAGAGAAAAATTTAATGTTTTATTGGAAGAAAACACACTTTCTAAGCCAGAAAATAAGGTCAAGTCACTTAATTTAAATAAGTTTGAAACAAATTCTGAGGATGTTTCAAATATCAAACAATTGCTGTCATCAAACAGAGGCCGTGAAGTAGAGATTAATATAAATAAAGAGACCCAATTGTTGTCTTTTGATGTTTGGGATACGATTTTGAGGCGAAAGTGTCATCCTGATGAAATTAAACTGTCATCAGCTCGATATTTGTTTGTTAATTATAACACTGAACTAAAACCAGCTTATCAAGACATTACTTCACTTTATAACACAAGAAGAAAATCTGAAGACAAAGCATCATTGACTCAAGACTATGAATACAGGTATACCGATGCTTTAGATGTGTGGTTGCCATTGGTTTTTATGGCAGGCACCAGTGATAGAAAGCTACACAAAGTTAAAAATGAATTAATTGAGCATGAATTAAAATCTGAGAGCAGAAGCACAGTCGTTGACAGAGGAATGTTAAAAGTACTAGAAGAAAATAAAGACACTCAGATGATTTTTGCATCGGATTTTTATATGTCTAAAGAATTTATGCGAAAACTTTTAATAGAAAAAGATCTGGATAAGTATTTTGTCAAAGGTTATGTTTCGAGTGATTCAGTTAAGAATAAAAGATCTGGTCAAATGTTTGACCTCATTTTAAATGAATTTGCTATTTCCAATAATCAATTATTTCACATAGGTGATAATGAAAAAGCAGATGTCAATGTGCCATCAAAAAAAGGCATAAACAATTATTATTATACAGATGATAATGAGTTAAACCTGAATAAATGGTTTGCTGAAGCATTGAATGAAAAACTTCTGAGTACAAGTACTCTGCATAATCGGAGAGTATTGACTTTATTAGAAGAGCAAGCTCAAACAATAAACAATGAAGTACAACAAATAGGTATTCGTTTTGCTCCAGTTGTCATTGGTTTAATATTGTCAATTATTGAGAAAGCCAAAAACCTCAAATTAGATACGGTTTATTTTTTTACCAGAGAAGGGATTTTTCTTAAAGAAATCTATGATTTAGTCACTCAAGCAGACCCCTATCTATCTGACTATCCTAAAAGCGAAATTCTTGAAGTGAGTCGATTGTCAACTTTTGCCCCATCATTAATTGATATCAACCAAAAAAGTCTCATGCGATTGTGGAGCCAATATAGAAATCAATCTCCAAAAGCATTTTGTGCCTCTTTAAACATAGACACTGAAAAAACAAAAGAATTATTTAAAGAGCATGATTTTGAATACGATCAAATCATTAGTGAGCCATGGAACAATGAAGTTTTTGCTAAATTATTAAGGTCGCATAAATTTAAAACCATAGTTTCTGAAAATATTGCCCTTCAAAGAAAACTATTATTGCGCTATTTGTCTGATAAAGGCATAAGCAGTGAAGTTTCAAATATATTGATTGTAGATTTGGGTTGGAGAGGAACGATTCAGGACAATGTGTCGCATTTGTTAGATTGTCACGTGCATGGTTGTTATTTAGGGCTTATGGGCTTCTTAAACCAACAACCCGAAAACTCATCAAAACAAGGCTATGCATTTGATCAAAACCACGAGTCTGAAAATTGGACTGTAAACGAGGTCGGACCATTAGAAATGCTTTGTAACGCTTTAAGTGGGTCTACTGTGGGTTACAAACAAGAAGCATCAACTGTTGTTGCAATAAAGAAAGAAGAAGCAGCAGAAGACAGTGTATTTATTAATTACACCAGAGATTTTCAAGAGGGCGTGAAGCGGGCAATTAAGCCATTAATTGATTATGTGGCAATACACGCTCTTACTTCTCATGACTTAAAGCCATCTTCACAAAGATTGATTAATGGACTGATAAAGAATCCTCCTTCTATTATTGCCAAAGCTTTTTTTGAATTAACCCACAATGAAACATTCGGAACAGGTGAATACCAAAAAATGGAGGTTAATTCAGATTTTATAAATGCTCTGTCGAAAAAAACGGGATCATATTTACACAGTTATGTTGCTGATTATATTAAACACATCAGGTGGCCAGAAGGGTTTTTCAACCTTAAAAGTACAAAACAGGCAATAAGTAAGATTGAATCTGATTTAACCAATGTACCAATAGAATTTTATCAGATGATTACGAACACTGGCACCAAAAAGAATTTCAAAGTGGCGTTATTTACTCCTTCACCTTTAATTGGTTCAGGGGGACACAGAACATTATTCAACCTTGGAAGAAAACTCATAGATGCAGGTTGTGAGTTATACTGTTTTGTTCACAGTGAAGGCGAAGGACTAGACGTTGTTCATGATTATCTTGGCGACAAAAATGCTTTTGTAACCTTGGGTTGGCCAAAAGACCTTGATGTTGATATGGCCATTGCTACCATTGCACACTCTGCAAAACACATAGCCAATATGAAAAGTGTTAAACATAAAGCTTATTTGGTACAAGATTTTGAAGCATGGTTTAATCCTGTTGGTGATAAATATACCATCAATGAAAACAGCTATACTTTCGGGATGTTACATTTTACTGTAGGTAAATTTTTAACACATGTCCTAACACACCAATACAGAGCCAAAGCCGTGCCTTCAGGCTTGGGAGTAGACAGGAGCATATATTTTGATAAAAAACAAGAAAGAGAAAATGCCATCAGCTTTCTCTATCAACCAGAAAAAGACAGAAGAAACCCTGATCTGGCCATAAATGCATTAAAAATTGTTAAAGAAAAAAATCCCGATGTGAAAATATATGTCTACGGATCTGATGCAGAAATAGAATTGGATTTTGAAGTGGAGAACTTAGGGTTAATTCGAGATTTGTCTGAATTAAATGATTTGTACAATAAATGTAAAGTTGGTTTGTGTATCAGTATGTCCAATCCATCTCGCATACCATTTGAGTTTATGAGTGCTGGCGTCGTTCCTGTAGATATTTACAGGTATAATAATTTACTTGATTATCCAACTGGCACAATTAAATTGGCGTATCAATCACATGAGTCAATTGCTGAGGCCATTTTACAATTATTAGAAAACGAAACAGAGCTTGAATCGAGAAAAATATCCTGTGTAGACTTTTCTTATACCAGGTCTCTTGATTGGGAAATGGATACATTTGTTAACTGCGCCTTAAGTATAATGAATGGTAACGAAATAAAACCAGTCGATGTATATTGTGAATACAAAGAAAAACCATTGCTTGCTGATGTTGATAAACGACAAGAAGTTGAAGCTTTTTGTGATTGGCAAAAAAAATTAGCGGAATTATAAAAGATGAAAAAAAAGTTATATCTACATATCGGATTTCATAAAACGGGAACATCATCTTTACAGGAGTTTTTTCATAACAATAGAAAAGAGCTGTTAAAAAATGGTGTGTGTTATATCAAAAGTTTTGATTCACGATTTCCTGCAAATGTAGATTTATCGTGGGCAATAAATAGTAACCCACCACCTTGGGCTTCATTTAAAGAAGGGAGCCCTTCAGAAATTATCTCTTTTTACAACGAACAACTCAAAAGTAATGTATGTGATAAGGTAATTATATCCAGTGAGGACTTTTGTTTATATGACAGGCAACCAGAAACCATAAAAAACTTAAAACATTATCTAAGTGACTATGATGTTAAGGTTGTAGCATATATAAGAGATCCATTGGAGTTTGTTATTTCATTGTATTGCCATGCCGTAAGGGCTGGTGCAGTAAAATGTGATTTAAAAACCCATATTTCAGGCCATTATAAGTTTTTTGCTGCAGATTACCATTCTAGATTGGCATTGTGGCTAAAGATCTTTGGTAAAGAAAATATGATAATAAAAAAATATTCACCCAAAGAATTTGTCAATGGTAGTTTAGTCGATGATTTTTTTAATGCAATAGATACGAAAATTGATATACCAAATGCGGTTTATTCGAAATCTAATATCGGCACACATGTGTGGTTACTTAAACCTTATATAAACATTTCAAACTCTGATATTGATGAAGCACGAAAGAATGATCTGCTTTCGAGTTTAACTAAACTAGGCAAAGACTTACCTAAAGTAGATAAGGCCAGGTATTTATTGGATGAGCAAGATATTTTGATTTTTAATAAAGCATATGCTGAAATGAAAAATAAAATGCTTCAAGAGTATGGTGTAGAACTTTAAAAACTTTAATGATTCAAAAATTATACATACATATTGGTACTTATAAAACAGGTACAACTTCTATCCAGCAGCTTTTATTAAAACATGAACAGCAGTTGAATTTAAATGACACATATGTCATTGATAGAGAAAGAGATTTGCCTGAGGTGAGTAAATGGTTATTTCCTGAATGGTATGACATAGAAGATATGGCTAAACAAGAGTCTAAAGCCATACATCAAATATTAGCTGTTAAAAATGAATTTATAGCTTGTGAGAATGTTGTTTATTCAGAAGAAAACTTCACAGATTTACTCAGTATAAAAGAACAACAATCTAGGGCAAAAAAACTTAAGTTTATAATAGATATTTTTTCAGCCAGATCAACAGAGCTCCATGTTTTTTATAGAACCCCAGAACCCTTGTTGTTATCTTGGTATAAACAGTTGCTACGTAACAGAAATTTCAATTACCCTAATTATCAATCTTTTCTTGAACAAAATATAAAAAATATAAAAAAGTCTTGTGACTGGAAAGACTATACAAGTCGTTTAGAAATAATTTTAGAAGAACACATAAAAACCCATTGTTTCGAATCTGCTTGTAAAAACGGATTAATCCAATATTTTTTTAAAAACATATTAAATATTAATTCGATTAAAATATCAGAAAAATCACTAAATAAATCTCAATCTGACTTAAAAACAAAACTAATGGAGTCTATTTCAAAGTTAGCAATAAAGCACAAGCTTTCTTCGAAAAATGTGGGTTGGATGAAGCAAGCTGTGTTTGATATGGAACCAGTAGATATGTCAGAAAGCGAAATGTATAAAATGAGCCATAAAAACACTTCAAAACTCAAAAAGCTAAGTAAAAAAGCGGATGATTTTTTAAAAACAAAAGGAAATAAAAATTGAACATTCTAGTCACAGGTGGAGCAGGCTATATTGGTTCGCATGTTGTCAAACAACTGTCATTAGACAGCCAATCTTGTGTCACTGTTGTTGATTCATTGTGCGGAGGTGACTTTGACAGTATTTCTGTTTTAAAGAAACAATTTAATCCTGCCTCACGTTTTTCATTTCATAAAATAGATTTGTCCAATAACAGTGCTTTAAAACAACTGTTTTCAGAAAATTCATTTGATGCAGTTATTCACTTTGCAGCCCATTTACAAGTGGGAGAATCGGTGAATAATCCATTAAAGTATTATTTGAATAATACAGTCAATACTACTCATCTGGTGTCATTGTGCTTAGAGTTTGGGGTTAACAAATTTATATTTAGTTCAACTGCAGCGGTTTATGGTGAACCAAATAAAGTTCCAATATCTGAAACTTCGATAAAAAGCCCAATTAACCCATATGGAATGAGCAAATTGATGAGTGAGTCAGTCATTTCTGATGCGGCAAAAGCACACAAAGATTTTAAATATGTCATATTAAGGTATTTTAATGTGGCTGGTGCGGATGGGGAAATTGGAGAATGTCATATCCCTGAAACCCATTTAATTCCTCTCATTATTCATGCAGCCATTGGAAAAAGGCAGAGTATATTATTGTTCGGAGAAGATTATGATACACCTGATGGCTCTTGTATCCGTGATTATGTACATGTCGATGATCTTGCCAGTGCTCATATAAGGGCATTGTCCTATATCCATGAAAACAAAAAAAGCAATATATTTAATTGTGGGTATGGTGTTGGTTACAGTGTTAAAGAAGTCATCAATACCGTGAAAAAAATTAGTGGTGTTGACTTTAAAGTAGATGTGGTTGAGCGAAGAGCAGGCGATCCAGCAGAACTGATAGCTGATAACAGTAAAATTGTCAATGAAATGGGGTGGACACCAAAATTTAATGACCTTAAATTAATCTGCAAAAGCGCACTTGATTGGGAAGTGGAAATGATGAATCAGGCAAAGTATTAACCAATGGTTTGGTTGCATGAATGATAAGAATTTATATTTTCATATTGGCGCACCGAAAACCGCGACAACATTATTG
>Ga0316205_10003151_pt1 | contig 15987 bp, 13 predicted proteins | sample 3monthpyrite_MG_FD_204941 | JGI IMG/M metagenome (GOLD analysis project Ga0316205, IMG submission 204941) | Microbial mat bacterial communities from mineral coupon in-situ incubated in ocean water Damariscotta River, Maine, United States -... | ecosystem: Environmental > Aquatic > Marine >... | reverse complement strand
GGGCGGCATCCTTGTCCAATGTCTGCCCCAATGCCGATGGCATGAGCGCCAGAAATGCCACACGGCCCGGCGCCTGCATGGTCGGAAAGGGGCGCGCGTGCAATTCATTGGCCAGGGCATAGCGCTGCGGGTGATCTTGTATCAATGTCATGCGGCCCTGCTTAGTCTTGGGCGCATTGCACCGAAAGCCCGGCCTTTTGCATACAATTGTGGACTTGCAAGCACGTCACACCCCAGGGCGTAGCGCCCTCATTGGCTTTGGGTTTCCTGAACATGCCCGTGCCTGCCTTGGGCGCGGGGCGCCATGTTCAGCGACACCGCGCCGGGAAAAGCTGTCAACAGGATGGACCAAGCAGCGGGCAATGCCGTTTGGCCTGTCATACGAATCCGGCGTCTGCGGGTGGTTCTGGGGATGGTGTGGTGCGCGTTGATCGCCGGGCAGATGTGGCGCACAATCAAAGGCAAATGATCCGCGTCCTGAAGCCTGGCACCACGCTCCAGGCGAGCCATGTCATACGATCAGGCGAGGTCAAATAAAATCTCTCGAATAATAGCCCCATTGGCTGCACATGCGCGCGCGATCGCAGGTGGCGCGCTGCGCAATGCACAAGCAAAAGCCCCGCCGATGATGCGGGGCTTTCGGGCCGTGGCAATGGCCGTCTCGATCAATTGATCATTGGCAACAACTTGTCCAGGGACGCCTTGGCGTCGCCATAAAACATGCGGGTGTTTTCCTTGTAGAACAGCGGGTTTTCGATGCCCGAATAGCCTGTGCCCTGCCCGCGTTTGGACACGAAAACCTGCTTGGCCTTCCAGCATTCCAGCACCGGCATGCCGGCAATCGGGCTGTTGGGGTCTTCTTGCGCCGCCGGGTTCACGATGTCGTTGGAGCCGATCACGATCGCCACATCGGTTTGCGGGAAATCTTCGTTGATCTCGTCCATTTCCAACACGATGTCATAGGGCACCTTGGCTTCGGCCAGAAGGACATTCATATGTCCCGGCAACCGGCCCGCCACGGGGTGAATGGCAAAGCGCACATTCTTGCCAGCCGCGCGCAACTTGCGCACCAATTCGCTGACAGATTGCTGGGCCTGGGCCACGGCCATGCCATAGCCCGGGATGATAATCACGCTATCGGCATCGTTAAGTGCCGCTGCCACGCCATCGGCTTCAATCGCGATCTGCTCGCCCTCAACTTCCATCTGCGGGCCGGACGTGCCGCCAAAGCCGCCGAGGATCACGCTGATGAATGAGCGGTTCATGGCCTTGCACATGATGTAGGACAGGATCGCCCCGGACGACCCAACCAGCGCGCCCACCACGATCAACAGGTCATTGCCCAGGCTGAAACCAATCGCTGCCGCCGCCCAGCCCGAATAGCTGTTGAGCATCGAGACCACTACCGGCATATCCGCCCCGCCGATCCCCATGATCAGGTGATAGCCGATGAACAAGGCTGCCAGGGTCATGATTGCCAGGGGCAAAAAGCCACCGGTATTGAAATAGATCACCAACGCCACGACAGAGATCAGTGCCGCCGCCGCATTGAGCATATGACCGCCGGGCAGTTTGGTTGCGGTTGTATTCACCTTGCCCGCCAGTTTGCCATAGGCAATGACCGACCCGGTGAAAGTGACCGCCCCGATGAAGATACCAAGGAACAACTCAACCCGCAGGATGTTGATCTCTACCGCATCTTTCTTGGCCAGAAGCGCCGCGAAACCCTCAAGCCCCTTGCGGGCCGCATCATCCAGCGCCAGCACGTTGCCCATCTCGATATGGGCGTTGAAGCCCACAAAGACAGCCGCCAGGCCCACAAGTGAGTGCATGGCCGCCACCAATTGCGGCATTTCGGTCATTTGCACCCGCTGAGCGACCTGAGTGCCGATCATGCCGCCGGCTGCAATCAGCAGGACAGACAACAGCCAGAAGCCAGAGCCGGGGCCAACAAGCGTCGCGGCCACGGCCAGTGCCATGCCGACAATGCCATACCAGACCGCGCGTTTGGCGCTTTCCTGCCCCGAAAGCCCCCCCAGCGACAGAATGAATAGAACGGCTGCGACGACATAGGCCGCTGTGGTAAATCCGAAATCCATAATCCCGACCCCCTTAAGATTTCTGGAACATGGCGAGCATGCGCCGTGTCACGAGGAAGCCACCGAAAATGTTGATCCCCGCCATGAAGATCGACAGCGCGGCCAGGACAATCACCAGAAAAGAGCTGCTGCCGATCTGCATCAGCGCCCCCAGGATGATGATCGAGGAAATGGCGTTGGTCACCGCCATCAGCGGTGTGTGCAGTGAATGGCTGACGTTCCAGATCACCTGGAAACCGACAAAAACGGCCAGCACAAAGACAATGAAATGCTGCATGAAGCTGGCCGGGGCGACAAGGCCCACACCCAATAGCAGCACTGCGCCTGCGCCCAGCAAGCCCACTTGCGTGCGCGTTTCCGCCTTGAACGCGGCCACCTCTGCGGCACGCTTTTCTTCGGGCGTCAATTCAGGCGCGGCAGGTGCCTTGGGCTTGGCAGCGATTGCCTGCACTTTGGGCGGTGGCGGAGGAAAAGTGATATCGCCCTGATAGGTGACGGTCGCACCACGAATGACATCATCGTCCATGTCGTGGTTGATCTTGCCATCCTTGCCAGGGGTCAGATCGCTGAGCATGTGGCGAATGTTGTTGCCATAAAGATTTGAGGCTTGCGTGGCCATCCGGCTGGGGAAATCCGTGTAGCCGACGATGGTCACGCCGTTCTTGGTGACGACCTTTTCATCGGGCTTGGTGCCCTCGACATTGCCGCCGCGTTCCGCTGCAAGGTCAATGATCACCGAACCGGGCTTCATTGCCGCCACCATGTCCTTGAGCCACAATTTCGGCGCGGGACGGTTCGGGATCAGTGCGGTGGTGATCACGATGTCCATTTCAGGCGCCAATTCGCGGAATTTGGCAAGCTGGGCGTTGCGGAACTCGTCGGATTGCACGGATGCATAGCCACCCGTGGCGGCGCCATCTTGTTGCTCTTCCTCGAAATCCAGATAGACAAACTCGGCGCCCATGCTTTCGACCTGTTCGGCCACTTCGGGCCGCACGTCAAAGGCATAGGTGATCGCGCCAAGCGAGGTAGAAGTGCCGATCGCGGCCAGCCCGGCCACGCCCGCCCCAACAACCAGCACCTTGGCCGGCGGCACCTTGCCCGCCGCAGTTACCTGACCGGTAAAAAAGCGACCAAAATTGTTGCCCGCCTCGATCACCGCACGGTAGCCCGCGATATTGGCCATGGACGACAGCGCATCCATTTTCTGCGCCCGGCTGATGCGCGGCACCATTTCCATTGCGATGACATTGGCACCTGTGGCTTTGGCGGCCTGCATGCCCTTTTCGTTTCCGGCAGGATTGAAAAACGAAATCAGCGTCTGGTCCTTGCGCAGCCGCTTCAACTCTGCCGTTTCGGGCTGGCGGACCTTGACGATGATATCGCAGTCTTTCCACAGGGCCGTCACGGTCTTGATCACCTCGACACCGGCCGCCCGATAGGCTGCATCATCATACCCCGCAGCCTTGCCTGCGCCCGATTGGATGGCGCAATCATAGCCCAGCTTTTGCAGATGCCCGGCACTTTCAGGTGTCATGGCGACCCGGTTCTCGCCAGGAAAAATCTCGCGCGGTGTTCCGATTTTCACTTTACGTCCCCTCGAAAATAAACGGAAAAATCAATGTCCTGTCATGTGCAATAGCAGAGCAAGGGCGCTGGCTTCAACAACCCATGCACAGCAGCACCGGGGAAAAGGCCACAATTTATGCGACACAATCGCGCGTGGTGTGGAAATGCACCAGGTTTAGCGCTAAACGGCGCCTAATGACCCAGACTGGCCGGCCCGTCGCTTGCGCCCCGCGCCATTGCTTTGGCCAAACGGGGCAACCGGGCGCGTTTGAGCAGCGCGCGGGCGGATACCTGTGTGCCGGCCAACACGCTGGCCTGATCCATCACTGTTTCAATGACGCTGCCAACCAAGCTGGGATCAGCAAGCCACATATCGCATAGAAATGCGTCGGGATGCACCGCATCCATGGCCCATTGCGCCAGAACGGATTTCGGAAAATCGCGCAAATTGGCGGTAACAATGAGCGCGGCCTGCGCCTTGCGCGCGGCCGCCAGCACATGCACATCGTGGCGGTCTGGCAAATACAGATCGCGCATATCCGTCTCTGCCACCTCGGTACCGGCATCGGGAAAATGGGCGGTGAGACGGGCAATTTCCGAGGCCACCAACATCTGGTTTTCAGCCCCGTCGCGGGCGGCGATATGGCGCCATTCGTCCAGGATCGCGTCTGACCAGACCGGCTCATAGGCGCCGGCCCGTGCCGTGCCGATCAAGATCTCGCGCAGGATCGGCGGGTATAGCACACAGGTGTCGAGGACGGCGCGCATCGTCAATCCAACCGGTAGAACAGCGCCTTGAGGTAGCCGTTTTCCGACAATTGCGGCAACATCGGATGGTCTGGCCCGGCGAAACCGGTGTGGATCAGCTGCCCGCGCCGCCCGGCCCGGCCGATACCGCGCATACAGGCATTGCCGAAACGCGACACATCCGCGGCATGGCTGCACGAGCACAGCACCAGATAACCGCCCCTGGCCACGCGCGGCGCGGCCATCAGTGCCACGCGTTCATAGGCGCGCAACCCCTTTGTCAGGACCGTTTTGCTGGGTGCGAATGCCGGCGGATCACAGACCACCAGATCATATTCCGCGCGCTGTTCATGCAAGGCGGCCAGCGCATCGAAGGCGTCAGATTTCAGCGTGTCGAACCGATCCGCAAACCCCGATGCCACCGCGCCTTGTCGGGCCAGATCCAGCGCCGGCTGGCTGGCATCGATGGCCAAAGCGCTGGCTGCGCCCGCGGCCAGCGCGGCCATGGAAAACCCGCCGACATGGCTGAAGACATCGAGCACCCGTGACCCTGGCGCTACCAGGCGTGCCGCAAACGCATGGTTGTCGCGTTGATCGAAAAACAGCCCGGTCTTTTGTCCGCCCGTCAGATCGGCCGGATACAAGGCCCCGTTCATCGGCACCTGCACGGGCGCGTCGATCTGGCCTGTTTCAATGCGTGTCACATTGTCCAGCCCCTCTGATTTTCGGGCCCGCCCGGTGGCGTTGATCACGACTTGGCCGGGGTCAAGGCAATCGCGCAGCACATCGCAGAGTTGCGGCAAGAGCCGGTCAATCCAGGCCGCGTTCGGCTGCACGACCAAAGCATCGCCGAACCGGTCAATAATCAAGCCCGGCAAGCCGTCACCTTCGGCATGCACAAGCCGGTAGAAAGGCTCAGGGTATAGCTGCGCGCGCAGGGCCAGCGCGGCCATGACCTTGTCACGCAACCAGCCTGCGCCAATGGCAGTGCCGTCTTGCAGATCAAGAACCCGCAGAAACAACTTGCTGTGTGGGTTGGCCGCGGCAATGGCGACGAAATTGCGCTCGCCATCCTCAACGCGCACGATCGTGCCGGGCGCCAGGGCACGGGTGCGGCGGTCAGCCACAACTTCGTTTTCATATGCCCAAGGATAGCCGTGGCGCAATGCGCGGGCATTGGATTTGGGTTTCAGGCGGACAACGGGCAATGGTTGAGAATCAGTCATGCGCCTTGCTTAACCGCATTCCCCCAATGCCGATAGCGTCAGCCCGCGTCGGCGTCGTCCATGGTGTCGCCTTGCGGGTCAGCACCATCGGCGCTGTCGGCGATCATCGTCTCAAATCCTGCAATGTTTGCAACTGGGGCGCCTGTCAACTCTTGCACCAGGCGCATTTCGACCTGCTGGATGATGCGCACCCTTTGCGTGACCCCCATGGCCTCGGCCATGACCGCCTGATCGCCGCCAAAGCCCATGAATGTGGCGTTGACGACATATCTGGGCACGATCACCTCGCCGGTTTGGGCATTGGTGACCTGCAGGCCGAATTCGATCTCATGCTCACCCGGGAAAGAATAGCGCAAACGCGGTGTCAGCGCATGAAACCGCACGACATCGACTGCCAGTGTGACGGGGACAGAGCCATTCATTGTGCCAGCGGCGCGGCGCACAGCCTCTTCCATGATGGATTGCACCTGCGCATAACGGTCGCCCGCGGGATCGCCATGCCAGACAATGTCGGCCCTGGGCTTGATCGAGTTGACCTCGCTGACCATCAGAGTTTGTGGAACAGTTATTGTCCAACCGGTTACAGTCAGAGGCGCCATCTGGGTCAGATCCACAGGGCGCGAACTTGCGGGGTCTTTTTGGAACAACCCCGCGCCGCCGCAGGCGGACAGGGTGAAAATCGCTACCAGCAACACCAAGCTCTTGAACGCTCGCATCGCCATGCCTCATTTTGTTGTTTTCATTATTGGCGACAGCGTAAAGCAGAATTCGCACGGTGGAAAGGCCGGTCGCACCCACGACGCGCCGCGTGATGTGCGCAAGACACGGCTGGTTTTCACACGATCGGGTTGCGACAGAATGTCTGTCGAGCAAATGGGCTGTTGTTAGCGCTAACAGTATCTGCTAAATCATCGCCGACAAGAGGTGAACCATGTCTTTGAATGCTACAATCTCACGCGTAACCGACAAAATTCAAAAGCGCAGCGCCGCATCGCGGGCGGCCTATCTGGAAATGCTGGAAACAGCTTCCAAGGACGGGCCGAAACGCGCGCATCTCAGCTGCTCTGGCCAGGCCCATGCCTATGCCGCAATGGGTCAGGACAAGGACGAACTGGCCGCAGGCCGCGCCCCAAATATCGGCATCATAACCGCTTATAATGACATGCTGTCTGCGCATAAACCTTATGAGCATTATCCGCAATTGATCCGCGATATTGCCCGACAGAACGGCGCAACGGCCCAGGTTGCAGGCGGCGTTCCGGCGATGTGTGATGGGGTGACGCAGGGCGCCGAAGGGATGGAACTGTCGCTGTTTTCGCGCGACGTAATCGCGCTGGCGGCCAGCGTTGGGCTGTCGCACAATACTTTTGATGCGGCCATGTATCTGGGTGTTTGCGACAAGATCGTGCCCGGGCTGATCATGGCGGCAGGGTCATTTGGCCATATTCCGGCGGTATTTCTGCCCGCAGGCCCGATGACCAGCGGCTTGCCCAATGATGAAAAGGCCAAGGTGCGCCAGAAATTCGCCACCGGCGAGGTGGACCGCAAAGCGCTGATGGAGGCGGAAATGGCCGCCTATCATGGCCCTGGCACCTGCACGTTTTACGGCACCGCCAATACCAACCAGATGCTGATGGAAGTCATGGGCCTGCACTTGCCCGGGGCCAGTTTCGTCAATCCCGGCACCGAAATGCGCGACGCCTTGACGGCGCATGCCACGAAACGCGCCACCCAGATCACGCAGCTGGGCAATGACTACATTCCGGCGGGCCACATTCTGGATGCCAAGACATTCGTCAACGGGATCGTGGGATTGATGGCCACGGGCGGCTCGACCAACCTGGTGCTGCACCTGCCCGCCATGGCGCGCGCGGCGGGCATTTACCTGGATCTGGAGGATTTTGCCGAGATCTCGCAGGTGGCACCGCTGTTGGCAAAGGTCTATCCAAATGGCCTGGCCGATGTGAACCATTTCCACGCGGCCGGCGGGTTGACCTATCTGATCAGCGAATTGTTGAACGCCGGTTTGCTGCATGAGGATGTCGTAACAATCATGGGTCGGGGCCTGAACGCCTATACCAAAGAGCCCAAGCTGCGGGACACCGAGTTGATCTGGCAAGACGGCCCGGCAGAAAGCCTGAATACGCGCATTCTGCGCCCCGCATCCGATCCGTTCCAGCCCACGGGTGGCCTGTCGCAGCTTAGCGGCAACCTTGGCCGCGGTGTCATGAAAACCTCCGCCGTAGCGGCTGAGCGTCAGGTCGTGCGCGCCCGCGCGCGGGTGTTTGAAGACCAGCATGCGGTCAAGGCGGCCTTCAATGCGGGCGAGTTCACCGAAGATGTCGTGGTCGTTGTCCGCTTTCAGGGCCCCAAGGCCATGGGCATGCCGGAACTGCACTCGTTGACGCCAACGCTGGCGGTGCTTCAGGATCGCGGGCTCAAGGTTGCGTTGGTTACGGATGGGCGGATGTCGGGCGCCTCGGGCAAAGTGCCGGCGGCCATCCATGTCTGCCCCGAAGCGGCAAATGGCGGCCCGCTTGCGCGCATTCGCGACGGCGATATGGTGCTGGTGGATGCCGTCAGTGGTATTCTGGATGTGCAGGAAGCCGATTTCGACGGCCGCAAGCCGGTTGACGTTGATCAAAGCGCACATCATCAGGGCATCGGGCGCGAAATGTTCCGGATGTTCCGGGCAAACGTCGGCCACGCCGCCGATGGCGCTTCGGCGATATTGTGACACTCATTCAAGGTAATTCGCATCATGACCCCAATTGAAAGCTCTAAAAAAGCCAAAGAAATCTGTCTTTTGGCGCCCGTTGTTCCAGTATTGGTGGTCAAGCAGGCCGCAAGTGCCAAGGCATTGGCCGAGGCGCTGGTTGCCGGGGGCTTGCCAGCCCTGGAAGTGACCTTGCGCACGCCGGAAGCGCTGGAAGCGATTGCCGAAATGGCCAGCGTGCCGGGAGGCGTTGTGGGCGCAGGCACCTTGCTGACACCTCAGGACGTCCAGAATGCCGTGGATGCAGGCGCGCTGTTTGGCGTGTCGCCCGGCGCAACCGACCGCTTGCTGGACGCCGCAATGGAAGCCGGGTTGCCCATGTTGGCGGGGGCGGCCACCGCAACAGAGGCCATGCGCCTGCTGGAACGCGGTTTCACGGTGCAAAAGTTTTTTCCGGCCGAGGCTGCGGGTGGCGCGCCTGCGCTGAAATCCCTGGCGTCGCCTTTGCCGCAGATCCAGTTTTGCCCAACCGGCGGCGTGTCTCTTGCCAATGCGGCAAGCTATCTGTCATTGCCCAACACCCTTTGCGTGGGCGGTTCCTGGGTGGCACCAGCGGGCATGGTTGAAAATGGCGACTGGGCCGGCATCAAGGCGCTGGCGAAAGAGGCGGCGGCCCTGCCCCGCTAGGGCCAGCGCTGCCTTGGCTCTTGGCCGCAAGACCGGATTGCAGGGCTTGGCCGCGCCTTGCCTTTTGGGTTTTCCTTCGTCGCGCGGGCCGTTATAGCTGTGCGCCGAACCCTGTTGAATACTGGCGCATTCCAAGATGACATTTCACCCCAAATCCGACTTCCTGAGCGTGATGATCGAGCGTGGCTTCCTGGCCGATTGCACTGATTATCAGGCGCTTGATGAACAGGTCAAAAAGGGCGGCGCCGTGGGCTATATCGGCTATGACGCGACGGCCAAATCGCTGCATGTGGGCCATTTGATGAACATCATGTTGCTGCGCTGGTTCCAAAAGACCGGCAACCGCCCGATCACCCTGATGGGCGGTGGCACGACCAAGGTTGGCGATCCGTCGTTCCGCTCGGATGAGCGGCCCTTGCTGGGCCCGGATCAGATCCAGGCCAATATCGACGGGATGCAAAGGGTCTTTGCGCAATATCTGGATTATGGCGACAACGGCGCGATGATGCTGAACAATGCCCAATGGCTTGACCATCTGAACTATCTGGATTTCCTGCGCGATATTGGCCGGCATTTTTCCGTGAACCGGATGTTGGCATTTGAAAGCGTCAAGTCGCGTCTGGACCGAGAGCAATCGCTCAGTTTCCTGGAATTCAACTACATGATTTTGCAAGCCTATGATTTCATGGAGCTTAACCGCAGACACGGCTGTGTTGTACAAATGGGCGGATCGGATCAATGGGGTAATATCGTCAACGGCGTCGATCTGACCCGACGGGTTCTGGATCATGAAGTCTACGGGCTGACAACCCCGTTGCTGACGACATCCGACGGTCGGAAAATGGGCAAGAGCCAGGGCGGCGCGGTTTGGCTGAATGCCGACATGTTGTCACCCTATGAATTCTGGCAATGGTGGCGCAACACGACCGATGCTGATACGGGTAAGTTTTTGAAAATATTCACGGAATTGCCGATAGACGAATGTGATCGGCTGGGTGCGTTGTCTGGTGCCGACATCAACCATGCCAAAATCGTCCTGGCAAATGAGGTCACCGCGCTTTTGCATGGCAAAGACGCCGCCAAGGCCGCCGAAGCCACTGCGCGCGAGGTGTTTGAACGCGGCGGTCAGGGTCAGGATCTGCCAACCCTGGAATTGAGCGCCGACGAGATCGGTGATGGCATTTCGATTGTTCAGGTGATCACCCGCTCGGGCCTGGCCAAAAGCGGCAAGGACGCAAAGCGGTTGATTGCCGAAGGGGGCGCGCGTCTGGATGATGCCCCCTTGTCGGACGCCGGCATGATGTTGGACGCAGACGCTTTGTCAGTTCCCATCAAATTGAGCGCGGGCAAGAAACGTCACGCCCTGATCAAGTTGGTGTAGGCGGCAAATCGGCCGTCAGTGGCCCATGATCATGCCTTCCAGGGCATCCTTTTCCATCGACAGTTCGGACAGCCGCGCCTTGACGACATCGCCAATGGAAATGAGACCGATCATCTCATTGCCGTCCACGACCGGGATATGACGAAAGCGGCCCTCGGTCATTTTGGCCAGGACTGCATCCGCCGTATCATCAGCGCAGCAGGTCACCAGATTGGCGGTCATCAATTCGGCCACGGTTTCGCTCATGCACACGGGGCCGCGTTTGCCCAATTCCCGAACGATGTCGCGCTCCGACAAGATCCCCGCCGCGTGCTTGCCGTCATCCGAAACCACGAGCGCTCCGATTTTCTTGGATGACAATTCGCGCGCGGCGTTGGCGACGGTGGTTTCCGGCGCGATGGTCTGGACCCCGCCCAGGGATTTGGCGGAAAGGATTTGGCTAACAAGCATACGATGTGCCTTTCTAATGAATACCAATATCTTAAGGGTCGCGCCACTGGGGGGCTTGTGTCAAGTAATCTTGCGCGCGCAGCCCAAGAACACCCCGACAGCCAGAAAGGCACACCCCAAATCAGCGCTTTTCGCCTGATTGTCGTGCAGATAAGGTGGCGAAAATTTCAGGAGGATTCCGATGCAAGAATTGACCCATTTCGTGAATGGCACCCATGTCAAAGGCACGTCCGGGCGTTTTGCCGATGTGTTCAACCCGGCCACCGGCGAGGTGCAGGCCAGGGCGCCCCTGGCCAGCAAGGCCGAGGTGGACGCAGCAATTGCATCGGCGGCCCTGGCACAGCCCGCCTGGGGCGCCACAAATCCGCAGCGCCGCGCGCGGGTGATGATGAAATTCGTGGATTTGCTGAACCGTGACATGGACAAACTGGCAGAGGCGCTCAGCCGCGAGCACGGCAAGACCATCCCTGACGCCAAGGGCGACGTGCAGCGCGGCCTGGAGGTGATCGAGTTCTGCATTGGCGCCCCGCATCTGCTGAAAGGCGATTTCACAGACAGCGCCGGGCCCGGCATCGATATGTATTCCATGCGCCAGCCCCTGGGCGTTGTGGCCGGTATCACGCCATTCAACTTTCCGGCCATGATCCCGATGTGGAAGATGGGTCCGGCGCTGGTTTGCGGAAACGCCTTTATCCTCAAACCATCGGAACGCGACCCGTCGGTGCCGTTGATGCTGGCCGAATTGCTGCAAGAGGCAGGCCTGCCCGACGGTATGTTGCAAGTGATCAACGGCGACAAGGAAGCGGTTGACGCTATCTTGGACAATGACACCATTCAGGGCGTGGGCTTTGTCGGCTCGACGCCGATCGCCTCTTATATCTACAGCCGTGGCTGCGCCAACGGCAAGCGGGTGCAATGCTTTGGCGGCGCCAAGAACCACATGATCATCATGCCCGACGCTGATATGGACCAGGCCGCTGATGCGCTGGTGGGCGCCGGATATGGGGCGGCGGGCGAACGCTGCATGGCCATCTCGGTTGCGGTGCCCGTGGGCGATGAAACGGCCGATCGCTTGATTGAGAAATTGGTGCCGCGGATCGAAAAGCTGAAAGTGGCGCCCTATACCGCGGGCGATGATGTCGATTACGGCCCCGTGGTTACCAAGGCTGCGCAGGAAAACATCTTGCGCCTGGTCAATTCCGGTGTGGAACAAGGTGCTGAATTGGTCGTGGATGGCCGCAATTTCAGTTTGCAGGGCTATGAGAACGGGTTCTTTGTCGGCCCGCATCTGTTCGACCGCGTGACCCGAGACATGGACATCTACAAGACCGAAATATTTGGCCCGGTTCTGTCTACGGTGCGCGCCCAGACCTACGAAGAGGCGCTGAGCTATGCGATGGACCATGAATATGGCAACGGCACGGCGATTTTCACCCGTGACGGCGATACCGCGCGCGACTTCGCCAACCGCATCAACATCGGCATGGTCGGCATCAATGTGCCCATTCCCGTGCCGCTGGCCTATCACACCTTTGGTGGCTGGAAAAAATCGGGTTTTGGCGATCTCAATCAGCATGGGCCAGACGCGTTCAAATTCTACACCCGCACCAAGACCGTGACATCACGCTGGCCGTCAGGATTGAAAGAAGGCGGCGAATTCCACTTCAAACAGATGGACTGATCGCAAGAGCTTGCCGAATTTGCCCGATGCTGGGGCTTGCCTGTTGCAGCCCTTTTCGGGCAGGCTGATCCATATCACTTCAAAGATTGAGAGTATCCATGTCCAATTTTTCCCGCCGTCACCTTCTGGCCGCCATGGCCGCAACACCCCTGGCACTCAGCGCTGCGCGTGCGGCCAGCCATGCCGATCACGAAGTCACGATTGAGGGGTTCAAGTTCATCCCCGAAACGCTGAACATCCAGGCGGGCCAGGTGGTGCGCTTTGTCAACAAGGATGGCGCGCCGCATACGGCCACAGCAAATGAAGGCGGATTTGACACTGGCACGCTGAAACGCAATCAGATTGTTGATGTTGAAATCCCGGCCGGCACGCACAGTTATTTCTGTAAATTTCACCCCGCAATGAAGGGTGTCATCACCGCAAGCTGACGGCGCGGTTCTGATCGCAAGTCCCGGGGCCCCCAATGGGGGCCCTTTTTGTGCGATTGCACTTTGTCCGCGCAAAAGGCACCATTTGCCGGCGAGAGGAGTGTCCGATGGCCAATTTTACCCTGGGGATCGAAGAAGAATATTTGCTGGTCGATCTGCAAACCGGCGAATTGACAGCGGCGCCTGCACAATTGATGCAAGATTGCGCCGCCGATTGCGCGGGCCAGATCAGCCCGGAATTCCTGCAATGCCAGATCGAAGTCGGAACCGGTGTTTGTCAGGACATCAAGGAAGCGCGCAAGGACTTGCAGCACCTGCGCCGCGTGGTGGCCAAACATGCGGCCAAACATGGGCTGGCGCCGATTGCGGCTGCTTGTCATCCTTTCGCCGACTGGAAGGACCAGCACCACACCGACAAGGATCGCTATAATGACCTGCACCGCGCGTTGGGCGGGGTGGCCCGGCGGTTGCTGATCTGTGGCATGCATGTGCATATCGGGATCGACAGCCCTGCCCAACGGGTCGATCTGATGAACCAACTCAGCTATTTCCTGCCGCATCTGCTGGCGATGTCATGCAGCTCTCCTTTCTGGCAAGGGGCCGACACCGGGCTGAATTCCTATCGGTTGAGCGTCTTTGACAACCTGCCCCGCACAGGGCTGCCGCCGCGGCTGGGCTCGTGGGACGAGTTTCAACGCTCGGTCGAGGTTCTGGTGGAGATTGGTGTCATTGAGGACAGCTCCAAAATCTGGTGGGACCTGCGTCCTTCGGCCCAGTTTCCGACGCTTGAAACCCGAATCTGCGATGTGTCACCACGGCTTGAAACCACGCTGACATTGGCCGCGCTCACCCAATGTCTGACCCGCATGCTGTGGCGGCTGTCGCGCGCCAACCAGCGTTGGCGGATCTATGACAATTTTCTGGTCTCGGAGAATCGCTGGCATGCACAGCGCTATGGCATGTCCAATGGGCTGATCGACTTTGGCCGCCGCGAAATCGTGCCTTTCGCCGAGCTGGTGGAAGAGTTTCTGGCGCATCTGAGCGAGGATGCAGAGGCGTTGAATTGCGTCGAGGAATTACAGAACGTCCGGGCCATTCTGGCGCGCGGCAACGCAGCCAGCGAGCAGCGCGCAATCATGGACAATGCACTCAAGGGTGGCAAAAGCCATGAGGCGGCGCTGCGCGATGTAACCCGACATCTGGTCGAGATGTTCCACGTAGACCTATAGCGCGGCTTGTCATGGGCGTGCTTTCAGGCCAAAATGAACGAGTGTTCAATTCCTGACCCGAGAGGCTTGCTATGGATTTTGCCCTGAGCGAAGAACAAATTGCGATCTACGACATGGCCAAGGATTTCGCGGCCGGTGAAATCGCGCCGCATGCGCGGGCATGGGAGGCCCAAGGCACCATCCCCAAAGCGCTGTGGCCGAAACTGGCAGAATTGGGTTTTGGGGGGCTTTATGTCAGCGAAGATAACGGCGGTGCCGGATTGTCCCGAACCGATGCGACCTTGGTGTTCGAGGCACTCAGCCATGGCTGTATTTCAGTGGCGGCGTTTCTGTCGATCCATAATATGTGTGCTGCCATGCTCGATAAATTCGGCTCGGACACACTCAGGAAAACCCATCTGGCCCCGGCATTGCGCATGGAAAAGCTGCTGTCCTACTGCCTGACCGAACCCGGATCAGGCTCGGACGCGGCGGCGCTCAAGACCCGCGCGGCACGCACCAATGAGGGCTATACGTTGACCGGCACCAAGGCGTTTATTTCCGGGGGCGGCTATTCCGACGCCTATGTGGTCATGGCGCGCACCGGCGAAGATGGGCCCAAAGGCATATCGGCATTGATCGTCGATGACGGCGCGCCGGGGCTGTCATTTGGCGGGCTGGAAGAGAAAATGGGCTGGAAGAGCCAGGAAACGCGCCAGGTGCAGTTGGACAATTGCAACATTCCGGCCGAAAATCTGCTGGGCCAAGAGGGTAAGGGTTTCACCTATGCGATGATGGGGCTGGATGGCGGCCGGCTTAACATCTCGGCCTGCTCGCTCGGCGCCGCGCAATCCGCGCTGGATGCGACACTTGCCTATATGGGCGAACGCCGGGCATTCGGGCGCACCATTGACCAGTTTCAGGCGCTGCAGTTTCGCCTGGCCGATATGGAGATCGAATTGCAGGCGGCGCGCGTTTTCCTGCGCCAGGCGGCGTGGAAACTGGATCAGGGCGCGCCGGATGCCACGAAATACTGCGCCATGGCCAAGCGGTTTGTCACCGAAACCGCCAGCAAGGTTGCGGATGGCTGCCTGCAGCTGCACGGCGGCTATGGCTATCTGGCGGATTACGGCATCGAAAAGATTGTCCGGGATCTGCGCGTGAACCAGATCCTGGAAGGCACCAATGAAATCATGCGCCTGATCGTGGCGCGGCAATTGCTGGCAGATCGGGGATGAGTGACATATCCATCCGCAAGGCCGGGCGCGCAGGCCGGATTACACTGACCCGCCCCAAGGCGCTGAACGCCCTGACCTATGAGATGTGTCTGGCGATCGAGGCGGCGCTGGATGAATGGCGAAACGATGACCAGGTGGCACTGGTCATCATCGATGCCGAGGGCGATCGGGCCTTTTGCGCTGGCGGCGACATTCAAGAGCTTTACGACACTGGGCGCGCCGGCAATTTTGCCTATGGGCAAAAGTTCTGGGCAGATGAATATCGGCTGAACGCCAAGATATTCACCTATCCCAAGCCCTATGTGGCTTTCATGCAAGGCTTCACTATGGGCGGTGGGGTCGGCATTTCCTGTCACGGGTCGCATCGCATTGTGGGCGACAGCAGCCAGATTGCGATGCCGGAATGCGGGATCGGGTTGGTGCCAGATGTCGGCGGTTCACTGTTGCTGTCTCAGGCACCGGGGCGCTGCGGCGAGTATCTGGGCACGACCGCGGCCCGAATGAATGCAGGCGATGCGATTTTCGCCGGATTTGCAGATTACTACTTGTCCGAAAGT
>Ga0316205_10003150_pt1 | contig 15998 bp, 13 predicted proteins | sample 3monthpyrite_MG_FD_204941 | JGI IMG/M metagenome (GOLD analysis project Ga0316205, IMG submission 204941) | Microbial mat bacterial communities from mineral coupon in-situ incubated in ocean water Damariscotta River, Maine, United States -... | ecosystem: Environmental > Aquatic > Marine >... | reverse complement strand
CGAGATGCTCAGCCAGATGCTGACCGATGCAGGCGTGACTCATAATGTTCTGAACGCACGCCAGCACGAGAAAGAGGCACAGATCGTTGCCGATGCGGGCAAGCTGGGTGCGGTGACCATCGCCACCAACATGGCCGGGCGCGGCACCGACATCAAACTGGGCGGCAATGTCGATTTCGCCATCATGGAAGCGATCGAGGCCAACCCAGACGCCGATCCCGAAGAAATCCGTCAACGGATCGAGGCCGAACACGCCACTGACGAGCAGGCCGTGAAAGACGCAGGCGGGTTGTTTGTTCTTGCCACGGAACGGCACGAAAGCCGCCGGATCGACAATCAGCTGCGCGGCCGTTCAGGCCGTCAGGGGGATCCGGGGCGGTCGTCGTTCTTCCTCAGCCTTGATGACGATCTGATGCGCATCTTCGGCTCGGAGCGGCTGGAGAAAGTGCTGTCGACGCTGGGTATGAAAGAGGGCGAGGCGATCATCCACCCTTGGGTGAACAAGTCGTTGGAGCGCGCCCAGGCCAAGGTCGAAGGGCGCAACTTTGACATTCGTAAGCAGCTCTTGAAATTCGATGATGTGATGAATGATCAGCGCAAGGTCATCTTCAAACAACGTCTTGATATCATGAAGGCGGCGGATTTGTCCGAGATCGTGCAGGACATGCGCGATGAGGTGATCGACGACTTGATCGACACCTACATGCCGCCAAAAACATATGCGGATCAATGGGATACCCAAGGTTTGCATGATGCTGTTGTTGAACAGTTGAACCTTGATGTGCCGGTGATTGACTGGGCCAAAGAGGAAGGTGCCGACGACGAGGATGTGATCGAACGTCTGGAAGAGGCCGCCAACGCGATGATGGCCGAAAAGGCCGAGTCGTTTGGGCCCGAAAACATGCGCCTGATTGAAAAACAGGTCTTGCTGCAAAGCATTGATGGCAAGTGGCGTGAACATCTGTTGACGCTTGAGCATTTGCGCAGCGTTGTTGGCTTCCGTGGGTATGCGCAGCGCGACCCGCTGAACGAATACAAGAACGAAGCCTTCCAATTGTTTGAAACCATGCTGGACAGTCTGCGCCAGGAAGTGACCCAGAAACTGGCCCAGATCCGCCCGATGACCGAAGAAGAACAGCAGGCCCTGATGCAGCAGATGCAGGAGCAGCAGGCCGCTGCTCAGGATGCTCTTGCCGAGGCTGAACCGGTGGGCAATCCTGACAATGCGCTGGATGGGTTTGATGAAAATGACCCCACCACATGGGGCGATCCCGGGCGCAATGCGACCTGCCCTTGCGGGTCGGGCAAAAAGTTCAAACACTGCCACGGGCGGCTTGCCTGATCTTGGAATTGGTCACATCTGTGCCCGAATGACACCTTGCCCGGGTCACAAGACGGCCTGATTTCTCGCCTATGTACTCCTTGCCTAAAAAGGTCTGGAGACCGAGAACATGCAGAAAAAACGTTTGATTATGGCTGGCGGTACGCTGATTAGCGCGCTTGGCATCGGCTATTTTATGCAAAGCACGCAGGCCCCCTCGGCCCCGCAGAAGATTTCAACCGCCGGGGTGACCGGCGGCGTGGCACAGCCCGCGCCGGAGGCGATGGCGAAGGACACTGACAGCCCCGATGACACATCCGTTGATCTGGGCGATGTGACTTTGACCTCGGCAGCCCCTGCCACGCCCGACACACCCGTTGTTGCCGAATTGCCCACGCAATCTGTCGTCGAGGCCGCCCTTGAGGAAAAGGTGGTGGCGGTTGAACCCGAGACACCGTCCGAGCAGACCGAGAGGACATGCGAGTATGAGCTGACTGCTGCCACCGAGGCCGCCGCGATGGTACGCCTTAGCCTGTCGGCACCGTGCATGAGTGACCAACGCTTCACGCTGCACCACAATGGCATGATGATCAACGAGGTGACAGACGCGACCGGCGCGGCCGAGTTTACCGTCCCCGCCCTGAGCGAAAATGCAATCTTTGTCGTGGCGTTCCCGAATGGTGAAGGTGCCGTGGCGAATGCAAAGGTGTCATCGCTGGCCTATTATGACCGCGCTGTCGTACAGTGGCGTGGCGCAAGCGGGATGCAGATTCACGCGCTTGAGTTTGGGGCCGAGTATGGTGCTGACGGCCATGTTTCGTCCGAGGCTGCCCGGGATCAATCCGTCGCAGCCCTGGGACAAGGCGGGTTCATGACGCGCCACGGTGTTGCCGAGCTGGATGATGCCCTGATGGCCGAGGTTTACACCTTCCCCACAGGGGTCATGAAGCGCGATGGCGATGTCGCCCTGCGGGTCGAAGCCGAAGTCACAGCCGCCAATTGTGGCCGCGATGTCGAGGCGCAGTCGATCCAGAAAGAGGCCGATGGCACCCTGAAATCACAGGATCTGGTACTGGCAATGCCCGATTGTAATGCGATTGGTGACTTTCTGGTGTTGAATAATCTGCTGAATGACCTGAAAATCGCCGCCAAGTAATCCGCGGCGTTCAGAGGTCATCTTATGACAATGGCACGTGCGGCGATCTTCGCCGCACTTTTCTTTTTTAGCACCGCGTTTGCGGCTTTTGCCCAGGATGTGACCCTGTCGTCGCGCGACGGCGCGGTAGAAATATCGGGAAATCTTCTGGGTTTTGACGGTGAGTTTTACCGCGTCGATACAATCTATGGCGAGCTGACTGTCGACGGGTCGGGCGTGAACTGCGAAGGACCGGGCTGTCCCAGTCTGGACCAATATGTTGCCCGCCTGATACTGTCCGGAGCGCCGACGATTGGCCGTGTGCTCATGCCGGGGCTGCTAGAGGCTTTTGCGATCAAGAACGGTTACAATCTGGACCGGCAAACCGATGATCAACGCAGCTTTGTCTATGCTATTTCGGAACAAAGCACCGGGCAGGTGATTGGCGAATTCACCTTCCGCCTGTCCAACACGGATGAGGGGTTTGCCGATCTGTTGGCCAATGAGGCCGATATCGTCATGTCCCTGCGCGAAGTCCGCAAAGATGAAAATGCCCGTGCCCGCGAGGCCGGGATGGGCGATCTGACCGATAAGGGCCGCAGCCGGGTTCTGGCGCTGGATGCGCTGGTGCCGGTAGTGTCGCCGACCAATCCGATCCAAGGCATCACCACGCCCCAGCTGGCACAGGTGCTGTCCGGGCAGATCGACAATTGGGACATGTTAGGCGGCCCTGACGCGCCGATTGATGTGCATCTTCTGGACGGGGCCTCGGGGCTTGGCCAGGCCACCGAAGATCGGCTTTTGCGCCCCACAGGGCAGCCACTGGTCAGCGGGGCGGTACGTCACGCGACCGAGCCTGATCTGCTAGAGGCCGTGGCCGATAACCCCTTTGCGATCGGGGTGACCAGCCGATCTGACACCGGCAACACCTGGCCGCTTGCCCTGCGCGGTCAATGTGGTTTTGAGATGAACGCCACGCGCCGCAGTGTCAAAACCGAAGACTATCCTCTGACCGCACCGCTGTTTCTTTACATGCCTGCCCGGCGCTTTCCCAAACTGGTGCGCGAGTTCCTGACCTATTTGCGTGATCCGTCGGCGCAGCTGGTGATCCGGCGCGCCGGATTTGTCGACCAGACCCCGGAGGAAATTGAAATCAACGCGCAGGGTGACAGGTTTGCCAACGCCATCGCGCGGGCAGGGGACGACATTTCACTGCCACAACTGCAACGGATGGTGACCACGCTGGCCCCATTGAAACGGCTGACCACGACCTTCCGGTTTGAACCCGGTTCGATCCGGCTGGATGCGCAATCACGCTCGAACGTGTTGCAATTGGCCCGCTCGATGGAGTTGGGGCAATACGATACCCGAAGGTTGGTCTTTGTCGGGTTCAGCGATGGGCAGGGGCCATCCGCGGGCAATCTTGAGATCGCCAAGCGGCGTGCCGAGGCGGTCAGAGCGGCCGTGGCCCGCGCGGCGGAAACCGCCAATCTGGCGCGTATTGATATCGAGGCGATTGCCTTTGGCGAGGCGATGCCGATGGCTTGTGACGACAGCGAATGGGGCCGTCAGGTGAACCGTCGGGTCGAGGTGTGGGTGCGTTAAAGGTAGCCCTGTGACCGAAAGCTGAGTTCGCAGGATTTTCCGACGATGATGTGATCATGCAGGGTGATACCAAGTGCGGCGCAGGCCTTCTGCACCTTGCCGGTCATAGAAATATCTTCGGGGGACGGCGTTGGATCACCCGAGGGGTGATTATGGATTAGAATCAATGCACTGGCGTTTATCTGCAGCGCGCGTTTAACCACTTCGCGCGGGTAAACCGGCACGTGATCGACCGTGCCGCGTGCCTGTTCTTCATCCGCGATCAGGACGTTTTTGCGATCAAGGAAAAAGATGCGGAACTGTTCGGTGTCCCGATGCGCCATGGTGGTGTGACAGTAATCAATCACGCTGTCCCACGACGAAATCACGGGCCTTTGCAGAATGCGGGATTGCGCCAGCCGGTGGGCGGTCGCCTCGACAATCTTCAGCTCGCACAGCACCGCTTCGCCCACGCCGGTGATTTGGATCAACTGGTCAGCCGGGGCCGAGATCACGCTGTTAAAATCACCGAACCGATCCAGTAAGTCGCGCGCCAGCGGTTTCACGTCGCGCCGTGGGATGGCGCGGAACAGCACAAGTTCCAGAAGTTCGTAATCGGGCATCGCCTGTGCCCCGCCGTCCAGAAACCGGGCGCGCAGGCGTTTGCGATGATCGCGGATATACGAGGGTTGTTTGCCGGGCACGAGAGCCTCGGTTGTCTGCGCCTCGTCAAAAAGCGGCAGGGGCAATTCGGCAAATTGGTTTGATGTGCTCATGCCGTCAAAGTGGCAGAGCATGGTTAGCGATTGGTTAAAATTGGCGAACGGCTAACACAGGGGCGCAAGGCCCCCGCGTCCATTCAGCTTTTCATACTGTCCCAGAAGTTCTTGACCGACGAGAAAAAGCTTTTGCTTTCCGGGTTGTTATCTTCGGATAGTGCTTCGAACTCTTTCAGCAGCTCTTTCTGTTTCGACGTAAGATTAACGGGGGTTTCCACGGCCAGTTCGATGAACATATCGCCACTGCCGCCACCACGCAGGGCGGGCATCCCTTTGCCACGCAGGCGCATCTGACGGCCTGACTGGCTTCCGGCGGGGATTTTCACGCGGCTGCGGCCACCGTCGATGGTGGGCACTTCGATATCGCCGCCCATCGCGGCCGATGTCATCGACACGGGCACGCGGCAAAAAAGGTTGCTTTCGTTGCGTTCAAACAGCTTATGCTCGGCCACGTCGATGAAAATATAGAGATCGCCCGGAGGGCCACCGCGCATACCGGCCTCGCCCTCGCCAGCAAGGCGAATACGAGTGCCGGTCTCGACTCCTGCGGGGATGTTCACGCTGAGGGCGCGGTCTTTTTCAACCCGGCCCTGACCGCCACAGGATTTACAGGGATTCGAGATGATCTGACCCATGCCCGAACAGGTGGGGCAGGTGCGTTCAACCGTGAAGAACCCTTGCTGTGCGCGCACTTTGCCCATGCCGGAGCATGTGGGACATGTGGATGGTTCGGCCCCGCCCTCGGCACCCGAGCCATCACAGGATGTACACCCGACCGAGGTGGGTACGTTGATGGTTTTTTGCAGACCGGCAAAGGCTTCTTCCAGCGTGACACGCAGGTTATAACGCAGATCGGCCCCGCGCGCGGCGCGTTGACGACCGCCGCCGGGGCGCTGCTGACCGCCCATGAAATCACCGAACAGATCATCGAACACATCCGAGAACGCGCTGGCAAAATCGCCCTGATTGCCAAAGCCACCCCCGGGGCGTCCGCCACCGCCGCCCATGCCACCTTCAAAGGCCGCGTGGCCAAACCGGTCGTAGGCCGCTTTTTTGTCGGCGTCCTTCAGAACATCATGCGCCTCGCCGACCTCTTTGAACTGAGCCTCGGCCTTGGGGTTGTCTTTGTTGCGGTCTGGGTGAAGCTCTTTCGCCTTTGTGCGGTAGGCTTTCTTGATCTCGTCGGGCGACGCGCCTTTGGACAGCCCGAGAACTTCGTAATAGTCACGTTTGGCCATCAGGAAACTCCTTGATCGGAATGGCGTAGGCCAGCCCGGTCACCGGGCCGGCCTATTTGCACTCCGTCACACACCTTAGGCGCGTTTGTCGTCGTCGAGATCTTCAAAGTCGGCATCGACGATGTCTTCGTCACCGGCAGCAGCCTCATCGGCGGCCATCGGCTCGTCTTCGCCTTCTTCGGCCTGCGCCTTGTAGATCGCCTCTCCCAGTCGCATGGCAACCTCGGTGACGTTCTGGATGCCCGCCTTCAGCTTGTCGGCTGTGGCGTCCTCTTTCTCCAGATCGTCTTTCAGCGCGGCAATGGCCAGTTCGATCGCCTCGATGGTGGTTGGATCGACCTTCTCGGCGTGCTCTTCCATCGACTTTTCGGTCGAGTTGATCAGGCTTTCGGCCTGGTTCCGGCTTTCTACCAGCTCGCGACGTTCCTTGTCGGCCTCGGCGTTGTCCTCGGCGTCCTGAACCATCTTTTCGATGTCCTCATCGCTGAGACCACCCGAAGCCTGGATCGTGATCTTGTGCTCTTTGCCGGTGCCTTTGTCCTTGGCTTCGACCGACACGATGCCGTTGGCGTCGATGTCGAATGTCACCTCGATCTGGGGCATACCGCGCGGTGCGGGCGGGATGTTTTCCAGATTGAACTGGCCAAGGATCTTGTTGTCGGCGGCCATTTCACGCTCGCCCTGGAACACGCGGATCGTCACGGCCGACTGATTGTCTTCGGCGGTCGAGAAGATCTGAGACTTGTTGGTCGGGATCGTGGTGTTGCGGTCGATCAGGCGAGTGAACACGCCACCCAGCGTTTCGATACCAAGGCTGAGCGGGGTTACGTCGAGCAGAACCACGTCTTTGACATCGCCTTGCAGAACACCGGCCTGAATGGCGGCACCCATGGCAACCACTTCGTCGGGGTTCACACCCTTGTGGGGCTCTTTGCCGAAGAACTTGGTAACTTCTTCAACCACTTTGGGCATCCGGGTCATCCCGCCGACCAGAACGATCTCGTCGATCTCATTGGCGGACATACCGGCATCCTTCAGGGCGGCCTGACACGGCTTGATCGACGCTTTGATCAGATCGCCCACCAGGCTTTCCAGCTTGGCGCGGGTCAGTTTCATGACCATATGCAGCGGCTGACCATCGGCACCCATCGAGATGAACGGCTGGTTGATTTCGGTTTGCGACGACGAGCTGAGTTCGATCTTGGCTTTCTCAGCGGCTTCTTTCAGACGCTGCAGGGCCATCTTGTCTTTGGTCAGATCGACGCTGTTCTCTTTTTTGAACTCTTCCGCCAGGTAGTTGACGATACGCATGTCGAAATCTTCACCACCCAGGAACGTATCACCGTTGGTCGATTTCACTTCGAACAGGCCGTCGTCAATTTCAAGGATGGTTACGTCGAACGTCCCGCCGCCAAGGTCATAAACCGCGATGGTGTGGGTGTTTTCCTTGTCCAGACCATAGGCCAGCGCCGCGGCTGTGGGTTCGTTGATGATCCGCAGCACTTCAAGACCGGCGATCTTGCCGGCGTCCTTGGTGGCCTGACGCTGAGCATCGTTGAAATAGGCGGGGACGGTGATGACCGCTTGGGTCACGTCTTCGCCAAGATAGCTTTCAGCGGTCTCTTTCATCTTACCAAGGATGAAGGCCGAAATCTGCGAGGGGCTGTATTTTTCACCCTGGGCTTCGACCCATGCATCACCGTTGCCGCCATCAATAACGTTGAACGGCATGTTCTTTTTGTCCTTGGCCAGATCCGCATCATCCGCGCGGCGGCCAATCAGGCGTTTTACGCCGAAGACTGTGTTGGTGGGGTTGGTGACGGCCTGACGTTTGGCAGGCTGGCCAACCAGACGTTCATCATCTGTGAACGCGACGATTGAAGGTGTTGTGCGTGCGCCTTCGCTGTTTTCAATAACGCGAGGTTGGCTGCCATCCATGATGGCGACGCAGCTGTTGGTGGTTCCGAGGTCAATACCAATGACTTTGGCCATGTTTGCGATCCCTTTTCCTTAAGGCGATTGTGCGAGCCCCTGACCCGTTGTGGCATCCGGGACCCGATGATTGAACGGGCACCGCGAGGGCGACCGTGCTTCATCGGCGTATATAGGCAGGCCAAACTGACCCTGCAAGCGTTGGAAACCGGTGGATTTTGCAATTTTGCCCTAAATGCATCAGGTGAAGGCAAAGAAAGGTGGGAATCTGATGTCTGAACCGACCCTTCGTATACGTGGCTTTGATATCTTTCAGGGACATCTGGAAGCAGATACGCAGGCTGCTATGCTGGATGATCTGCGCGCCGTGGTCGCGGCGGCACCTTTGTTTTCGCCGCAAACGCCGTATGGCAAGCCGATGTCGGTGCAAATGACCTCGGCGGGCAAATACGGCTGGTACTCGGATCGTAGCGGATATCGCTATGCAGATACGCACCCCAATGGCATGGCGTGGCCGGCGATTCCCGACACTGTTCTTGCGGTCTGGCGCAGCCTGGTCAGCGCCGAGCGTGATCCTGATTGCTGCCTGATCAATTTCTATGGCGAAGGCGCGCGCATGGGGATGCATCAGGATCGGGACGAGGCAGATTTTTCGTGGCCGGTTTTGTCTGTGTCATTGGGGGATGACGGGTTGTTTCGGATTGGAAATGACACGCGCGGCGGCAAGACCCAGTCTGTCTGGCTGGGATCCGGCGATGTGGTGCGAATGGGAGGTGCCGCAAGGTTGACCTATCATGGGGTCGATCGTATCCGCCTGCACAGTTCCAGCCTCACACCCAAGGGCGGTCGGATCAATCTAACCTTGCGCGTCGTGGATTAACGGGCCAGCGAACAGCACCCGGAAAAGAACCCGACCTCGCCTTCGCTGCGGATCAACAGGGTTATTCCAAGACCGTAGGCGCGGTCTGACATGTCATCACTACAGGTCTGTCGCTGGATCGTCGCGTTCAGCTGTGCGTCATCACTCGATGCCTGAACCGCAAAGTGGTTGAGATTGTTGGCCGACTGGATGGTCGTGAGGTCGGTGAACAGCCGCGAGTCCGTGCCCATAACGTCCAGTTCCGCAACCGGGTCCTTGGGCAGATCGAGGCTCCAGAACGGTTCGGTTCCGGTACAGATCAGAGGTCGGGGCATTGTACGGATATCCGGGGCCTGCACCGGATCAAGAAACCGCATCGACACCCAGCCCGCGCTTTCGCCGATATTGACCCATCCCCATTTGCCTGTGTCATCTAGGGCGATCACTTCGATATCGACGTCGTTGGGTTGCAGTTCGGCGATGATCTGGGCCGATGCATCCGGGGCGCTGCGAATGTTCAAGACATCCCCGGCCTCGACACCGGTCACGTTATGCAGGGCCGGGTATGGCGTGGCATATAGCGCTCCCGGCATCATCAAACACAGCAGTAGGGCAAGCCACCTCATCGTTTGGCATTCCAGCTGACTGAGGCCGCCTGACGGGTATAAAATTCACCCATCATCCCGATCATGATCAGGATCAGAGACAGATAAAGCGGGTACTCCCACATCGAATTGCGCGGCAGGTAATTGATGAACACAAACCCGCGGGCTTGATCAATCGTGTGAAACAGCGGGTGCCAGTCGAACATTGCGATCATGAAACCGGGCAGTGTATTGGCCACGAACATCTTGCCCGAGGCAATCATGCTGGCGCGTTGATAGACCGTGGTGAAGACGCCGACGAGACCCGGGAACCACGGCTTGATGGACAAAAGCACCAATCCGATAGCAACGCCCGAAAACCACGATAGCAGGAACATTCCATAGGCTGCGATGGGCTGTTCGATGGTGATGGGGTTAAAGATCACATGATAGAAAAACAGGATGATAATCAAGGTAAGCGTCTGAATGTAAAGCGTACTAAGGGCGGCCGCACTGATCGCGATGATGGTGTTCAGGGGTGCATGCAACATCATAGGCGAGGTTGGGCCCTCGGCCCCGACAACCGCACCAAGCGATTTCGTGTGGGTCAGAAACAGGAAAATCCCCGACATGATGAACAACAGGAAATCGCCGCGCAACCCGGCGCTGCGGATGCCCAGCATGACGAACATGATGTAAAAGGCCATCACAAACAGCACGGCGACCAGGACGTTGGATGCCAGCGCAACAAAAGCGTTGTTATGGCCCTTGCGGACCTCGCGAACCGTGGCGTGGTAAATTAGCTCGCCAGTGGCGAGAACCGATTGCAACGTCGACTTTGCCTGAACGTTATGAAACATATCTTACCTGCGCTGGTCAGCTCGGATGGCTTTGTTGCACGGATTTCTTGCTGTCCCGTTACCAGCGTATCATAAGAGGACAAACCCTGCCGGGCAACACATGCGTGTCGTGGCAAGAAAGATAACAGGAGCAGTGTGTTGGATTACGAAAAACTGGTTAATATCATGCGCAGCCTCGCGTTGGAGGCAGGTGACAAGATCATGGAGATCTATTCGGCCGATGATTTTGACGTGAAAGTGAAATCCGATGACAGCCCGGTCACCGAGGCGGATGAGGCCGCGGATGCGTTGATTTCAGCCGGGTTGCGGGCGGCCTTTCCCGACGTGGTTCTGATCACAGAAGAGCAATCTGCCTCGCATGACGAGCGCGCCGATACGTTCCTGATCGTTGACCCGCTTGATGGCACCAAGGAATTCATCCACCGGCGCGGCGATTTCACCGTGAATATCGCTTATGTGGAAAACGGTGTGCCTACACGCGGTGTGGTGTACGCGCCTGCCAAGGACCGAATGTTCTTTACACTGGCCGATGGCTCGGCGGTGGAAGAAACCGGCGATCTGGCGCGTGATGCGATGGGGCCGACGAAACCTATCCGCGTCTCGGACCCTGACAATGGTGCATTGATGGTGGTGGCCAGCAAATCGCACCGGGATCAGGCCACCGACGATTACATCGCCAAATATGCCGTGCAGGACATGAAGAGTGCAGGGTCCTCGCTGAAATTCTGTCTGATCGCCACGGGCGAGGCCGATATCTATCCCCGTGTGGGTCGCACGATGGAATGGGACACCGCGGCAGGCCATGCCGTGTTGAACGGCGCAGGCGGGGCTGTTGTGCGCTTTGACGATCACAGCCCCCTGACCTATGGCAAGGATGGGTACGCCAACCCGTTTTTCATCGCCTATTCCCCTGCCGTTGACCTGAAGCCCGCATAATGAGCGTTCTGGTCGTTATCCCCGCGCGCTATGCCTCAACCCGCTATCCGGGCAAGCCTTTGGTGGCTTTGACCGGCGCATCGGGTGAGGCAAAAACCTTGATCCAGAGGTCTTGGGAGGCCGCCATTCAGGTGACGGGTGTCGACCGGGTGGTGGTGGCCACCGACGATGACCGGATCAGCGATGCGGCCAAGGCGTTTGGCGCGGATGTTGTGATGACGTCTGAACGCTGCGCCAACGGGACCGAACGCTGCGCCGATGCATTGGACCGGCTGGGCGAGGATCATGAGATCGTGGTGAACCTGCAGGGCGACGCACCGCTGACGCCGCATTGGTTTGTCGAGGATCTGGTGGCCGGGCTGCGCGGTGATCCGTCCGCTGATATGGCGACGCCGGTTTTGCGCACGGATGGGCAGGCGTTGAATGGCTTTCTTGAGGATCGCGCGAATGGACGGGTCGGTGGCACCACGGCGGTGTTTGGCCGGACCAACCACGCGCTTTATTTCTCCAAGGAAGTAATCCCTTACACCGGGCAGACATTTGCGGCCGAGGATGGCACTCCGGTGTTTCACCATGTTGGCGTCTATGCCTATCGGCCCGATGCGCTGACTGCATATCGCACATGGCCATCTGGCCCGCTGGAGCAGCTTGAGGGGCTTGAACAACTGCGGTTTCTGGAAAACCGGCGGTCGATCCTGTGTGTCGAGGTCGAGGCGCGTGGGCGGCAGTTCTGGGAGTTGAACAACCCCGAGGACGTGCCGCGACTGGAAAAGATGATGGCCGAAATGGGCATGGAGTAAACCGATACCCTGGGGCGAACTGCGGCATAGGAGTCAATTTTGGTTGAAAACTTCGTAATTTCCCCTGATCGAAATTCACAGTTCATGGTTTTGATGTATGCTGACGAAAAATATACGCTAAGGAGCAGGTAATGCGTAACAAAGTGACCAAAGCGATTTTTCCTGTCGCTGGTATGGGTACACGGTTTCTTCCAGCGACCAAATCGGTTCCAAAAGAGATTATGACATTGGTGGATCGCCCTCTGGTGCAATACGCCATTGACGAGGCGCGTGCGGCGGGCATCAAGGAATTCATCTTTGTCACATCGCGCGGCAAGGGCGCTTTGGAAGACTATTTTGACAACGCCCCGCAGCTGGAACAGGAATTGCGCCGCAAGGGCAAGAATGAGCTGCTGGAGATTCTCAAGAGCACCAATATGGACAGCGGCGAGATCGCGTATATGCGCCAGCACAAGCCGCTGGGCCTGGGTCATGCGGTTTGGTGCGCACGCCGCTTGATTGCGAATGAACCTTTCGCCGTGATTCTGCCCGATGATGTGATTGCCGCCGAAACACCTTGTCTTGCGCAGATGGTCGAGGCGTTTGAGGAAAACCCCGGCAACATGGTTGCCGCAATGGAAGTGCCGGATGAACAGACATCGTCTTACGGTGTGCTGGATATCAAGGAAGACATGGGCGCATTGGTCTCGACAAAAGGCATGGTAGAGAAGCCCGCTGCCGGCGAGGCACCATCGAACCTGGCGGTGATTGGCCGCTACATCCTGACGCCGACCGTTTTGCAAAAGCTGAACAAGAAGAAAACCGGGGCTGGCGGTGAAATCCAGCTGACCGATGCTATCGCGGATGCACGCGAAGCGGGAGAAGAGGTGTTTGGTTTCCGCTTCAAGGGCCAGCGGTTTGATTGCGGGTCCAAGGCTGGTTTCCTGCAGGCAACCGTGGCCTTTGCATTGGACCGCGAAGATTTGCGCGATGATCTGTGGGCCTATCTGAACGATATCATCCACGCCGAGAAAGCTGCGCAGTAACCTGCCGGTGCGCGGCCCCTTCCGTCGCGGCGGTGGCCGGGCTGTGCCGCAACACTGGACATTGAACCAAATAACGCCGAATCTGCGCCTGGGGGCGGCGGAGTACGGGCGCTGATATGGACAGGCTGGCAGAGCTTACACTGGCTTACCGGATGCGTTGGAAACGCCGCCGCCTGCTGTATCGTTCCTTTCGCAAACGCGCGCAGATCGCTCCGGTGATCGACCGCACCGCGCAGATCGCACCCGGTGACATTCTGGTGTTTTCCACCGTGCGCAATGAAATGGTGCGCCTGCCCCATTTTCTGGAGCATTACCGCGCCTTGGGCGTGGCCCAGTTTCTGATCGTTGATAATGCCAGCGATGATGGCACAGCCGATTATCTGGCCGCGCAGCCCGACGTGTCGGTCTGGAGCACGCCGGACAGTTACAAGCTGTCACGCTTTGGCATGGACTGGCTGACTCTGCTGCAACGACAATATGGCGATGGACATTGGTGCCTGACCGTCGATGCCGACGAAATCTTGATCTATCCGCATTACGACACACGGCCCCTGCCCGCGCTTGTCGAATGGCTGGACACCCATGAGCGGCGCTCGTTCGGGGCCCTGATGCTGGATATGTACCCCAAGGGGCCGCTGAATGCGCAGACCTATGAGGTCGGTGAAGACCCGTTTGAGATTCTGAACTGGTTTGATGGCGGCAATTACATGATCCAGAAGAAGCCGGACCTGCAAAACCTGTGGATTCAAGGCGGCGTGCGGGCGCGTCATTTCTTTGCTGACAGACCCCGTCGCGCCCCCACCATGAGCAAGACCCCCCTGGTGAAATGGCAACGCGGCTATGCCTATGTCAGTTCAACCCATTCCCTGCTGCCCCGCCGCCTGAACCATGTTTATGACGATCAGGGCGGCGAAAAGACCTCGGGCGTTTTGCTGCACACCAAGTTCCTGCACACGATTGTCGAGAAATCCAACGAAGAGAAAGAGCGGCAGGAACATTTCGCCAATTCCAGCCTTTACGAGACGTATTACGACAGTCTGATCGGCAATCCTGATCTGTGGTGCGAAGGCTCGACTCGCCTGATCAGTTGGCGTCAGCTTGAGGCGATGGGCCTGATGTCGAAAGGGAATTGGGTATGAGCGGGCATAAAAATACCGGATTTCCCGAGGGTTGGGACATATTTGTTTCCAAACATGCAACAATTCTTCTCGAAAAAGAATTAATTAAGTGTCAGAGACTAAACAGTGAATTGAAAACGCGGTTTGGGTTAGGAGACGCAGTTTGAGTTTGTGGCAGTCATATCGCATGAGACTGCGCCGGAAACGGACCAAGGTGCGTGCGTTTCGCAAGCATTTTTCGCTGAGCACGGTTCAGGACCGCACCCAGCGGATTCAGCCGGGCGATATCCTTCTGTTCTCGACCTTCCGCGATGAGTATGTGCGCCTGCCCTACTTCATGAAATATTATCGCGACCTGGGTGTGTCACATTTCCTGATGGTGGATAATGGCAGCACCGATGGCGGGCGCGAATACCTTGCCGAACAGGACGACGTATCGCTGTGGAGCACCAATGCCAGCTATAAACGCGCGCGCTTTGGTGTCGATTGGCTGAACTGGCTGCAACAGAAATACGGTCATGGGCACTGGACCCTTGTGGTCGATCCGGACGAGTTTTTTGTCTATCCGTTCTGCGATACGCGGCCCATCCGGGCGCTGACCGATTGGCTGGATGTCAGCCAGGTGAAATCTTTCGGTGCGATGTTACTGGATATGTATCCCAAGGGCCGGATTGATGCGGTGCCCTATCGGCCCGGGCAAGACCCGCTTGAGATTGCATCATGGTTCGATCCTGGCAATTACATGATCGAGAAGAACAACAAATACGGGAACCTGTGGATTCAGGGCGGGCCCAGATCACGGGTGTTCTTTCCCAATCAGCCGAAAAGGTCACCGGCGCTGAACAAGATCCCATTGGTCAAGTGGAACAAGCGATACGCCTATGTCAGTTCCACCCATATGCTGCTGCCGCGCGGGTTGAACCTGACCTATGATGAATGGGGGGGTGAACGGGCCAGCGGGGTGCTGTTGCACGCCAAGTTCCTCGACACCTTTGCCATCAAAGCGGCCGAGGAACTGACCCGCGGACAGCACTATTCTGCCAGCGTCGAATACAAGGCCTACGCCGAAAGATTTTCGGACACACCAGACCTTTGGTGCAAATGGTCGGAAAAATATATAAACTGGCGGCAATTAGAGATCCTTGGACTGATGTCCAAGGGCAACTGGGCGTGAGGGAAGGGCAGCAGGATATGCGTGTTGGGATTGTCATGCTGGTGCATACGGCCTTTGGCCGCGCCGAGCAGATTGCCCGCCACTGGTCTGCTGCCGGGTGCCCTTTGGTAATCCATGCCGACAAGTCGGTGCCGCGCAAAGCCTATAATGCGTTTGTGAAATCGCTGGCTGATTTGCCGGATGTGCGCTTTGCCACCCGGCACCGCTGTGAATGGGGCACCTGGGGCCTGGTGGCCGCGACGCAGGAAGCCTCGCAAATCATGCTGGATGAGTTTCCCGAGGTGCGCCATGTCTATCTGACGTCGGGGTCGTGCCTGCCGCTGCGACCGGTGGAAGAGCTGATTGAATATCTCACGGAACGCCCACACACGGACTTCATCGAATCCGCCACCACCGCCGATGTGCCCTGGACCATTGGCGGTTTGGATCAGGAACGGTTCACCCTGAGGTTCCCGTTCTCATGGCGTAAGAACCGTTGGATGTTCGACAAGTATGTCGCCGTGCAGCGCACCTTGCGTTACAAGCGGCGCATTCCAAACGGGATCGTCCCGCATATGGGCAGCCAGTGGTGGTGCCTGACGCGCCAGACCCTGTCAGCCATTTTGGAAGACCCCGAGCGCAAATCCTATGACGATTATTTTCGCAAGGTCTGG
>Ga0316205_10003149_pt1 | contig 16005 bp, 17 predicted proteins | sample 3monthpyrite_MG_FD_204941 | JGI IMG/M metagenome (GOLD analysis project Ga0316205, IMG submission 204941) | Microbial mat bacterial communities from mineral coupon in-situ incubated in ocean water Damariscotta River, Maine, United States -... | ecosystem: Environmental > Aquatic > Marine >... | reverse complement strand
CGAAACACAGATGTTTCACGGCCGGGAAATCCGCAAGCAGGTTCAGAAGGGTCTCACCGTTATGCAACCGATCCGGGTCCAGCATCGGCAGGCCCAGATCCACCGGGGGGTGGTGCTGAAACACAATCGTCGGGATGTCACCACCGGTCTGCAATTGCGCCCTGAGCCAGTCCAGCCGGGCCTCACACAGCCAGCCGTGATCCTTGTCCTCGACCAGTGTATCAAGGCCGATCACGCGCAGGCCGGGCAGATCAACTGCAAACTGCGCAAAGCCGGGCATCGTCGTGCCGGGCCTTGGGATGTAATCCATAAATAACGCGCGACGATCATGATTGCCGGGCACCCCGGTCCACGGCATTGCCAGACGGTTCAGGCGTCCAATCAAATCGGTGTAGGAGTGCGCCGAGGCGGTTTCCACCAGATCACCACTGATCACGCACAGATCAGCACCCCCATAATGGCCATTCACATAGTCAATCGCCGCCTCGACCCGGGCAACAGGATCGTGGCCCAAAACGGGGCTCTCATCATAATGAAGGTCGCTCAGCCAGATGATCTGTGCCGCGTCGCCACGGCGCGCAGTCATTTCCGGCGCAGGCGGATCACCACGTCAACACTGGCGATTTCGGCACCGTCCGGCGCGTCGGGCACACGGGCAATTTCCAGCTGTTCGGCGGGCGCATCGGTCAGTTTATGTTCATCTTCCCAGTAGAAATGGGGGTGATCATGGGTGTTGGTATCAAAATAGCTCTTTGAACCATCCACGGTCACTTCCTGCAAAATCCCGGCTTCGCAAAAGGCGCGTAGCGTGTTGTAGACCGTGGCCAGTGATACGCTTTCACCCAGTTCCTTGGCCGAGGAAAACAGGCTTTCTGCGGTCACATGGCGGTCTTGCCCGTCGCCCACCAACAAGGTGGCCAGCGCCACGCGTTGGCGTGTCGGGCGCAGCCCGGCATCGGTCAACCAAGAGGTTCCACGTGTTGTTGCTTGCGGCGTCATGATCGTTTTCCCGTTATCCTCCTGACAATATAGGGCGTGAGGGGGCAGATTGACAATTCTTTTTGCGTATCATGTTGCACCGCATCATGGCAGGTGGACAACGGGGTGGGCTTGCAAGCGGCAAGGGGCGGATGTTAGAGGTCGGGCGGACAGGACCGACTGGCAAATAAGGAGCCATCTGCATGGCCGACTATCCAAGCAGCTTTGATCGTGACGATTTGCTGAAATGCGCCCGTGGCGAGCTTTTTGGCCCCGGCAACGCGCAACTGCCCGAACCGCCGATGCTGATGATGGATCGCATCACCGATATTTCCGGCGATGGCGGCGCGCATGGCAAGGGCCATGTCTTGGCCGAATTCGATATCGACCCGTCGCTGTGGTTTTTTGAGTGCCACTTCCCCGGCAATCCGATCATGCCCGGTTGTCTGGGCCTTGATGGTCTGTGGCAACTGACCGGCTTTAACCTCGGCTGGCGCGGCTGGCAGGGGCGCGGCTATGCGCTGGGCGTGGGCGAGGTCAAGCTGAAAGGCATGGTGCGCCCCGACCGCAAGATGCTGACCTACAAGATTGATTTCACCAAGGCGATTCAAACCCGCCGCCTGACAATGGGCGTGGCCGACGGCATCGTCGAGGCCGATGGAGAGGTGATCTATGAAGTCAAAGACATGAAGGTCGCGCTGAGCGAGAGTTGATCGCGATGTTTGCTGTGCAGGACGAAGTGGCCTGACTGCCGTCCTGTGTTTCTGCCACATCTCTATTCAAGTGGAAGCCGGACGTTCAATTGGCCTTTGCAATTTCAACGCTCTCGAAAACAAATTTGCCAATGCCGAATGCCGCGAGGCCAATACCAGCTTGGCCTTTAGATTGAAGTGAGTTGGCCATTCGTTTCATGTATGGAATTTGAATGATTTCTGTCCCATTCGCGAAAAACACTACATGTGTGCCGCGCACCTCAAAGGTCAATTGGTTAGGTGCTCCAACAACAATGGCTGGATGTTTTGCGCTATGCACAGGTCTGAGCTTTCGGCCGTCCTTTTTAAGGACATGGAAACTGCCTTGTCCATCTACGGAAAACATCAAGTAGGTTCCGGCTTTACCACTGCCGACAAGAATTCCAGCGCCACCATTTCCGGTGTTTTTTGCTTCGACATTGGCGGAAATCACCAAGTTTTCGGTAGAAGCTAAAACTTCAGATTCTGGAAATTTAACCCAAGCAATATCATTGTAATGAAGGCTCTGAGGGTCTTTCCTGTTCTCCATCAGGAGTTTGCCATCAGCCACGTAGATATGCCAAGGCGCACTGTTGCCACGAAGATCAATCTGCCCGCCCAGCATGAAAGACGGATCGTCACCATCAAACGATTCTTTGATGATGTGTTGACTGCTGGTCGCTTCCGTTTGTTCTTGCGACATCACCGTCGTAGAAGCACCGCTTAGCAGTATCACCGCAGCCAAAAATACCTTGACGATTTCTCTCATGACAGCCTCGTTCAAACCTGTGTTTTGTCCAACTGAATGTAAGCTGCAGAAATGCATTTAATAGTCGTTCCAAATAAGGCGGCTTAGAGGATTTTTAGCGGCCGGTTAAGGGCTGATAGCGGAAATTTCACATCGGCTTAGTACATGCCGGGCCAGCGTCAGACCCCGGGATGGCGATCCCACCGGTAGTTCTGAAACACTTTATCCCAGCCAAACCCGCGCTCAGAACGAATGAAGCGCGACCCTCACCCAATCGCCAGCCCAAGGAGGGGGGCTGACGATGGCCCGGGGCGCTGTGCGCCTGTTAACCGGGCTGTGGCGCTGCCAACATGCGTAAAGGAAACAGGGCAGGGATTTCACAGCTTGAACCGGCCTCAATCATCCGCCCGTGACGACGAAATCTCCCGGAACCGCTCGAACATCATCACGTATTCTGCCGGAATATCGCGATATGACAGAAGGCCCACAACCGCTCCGTTCTCCAAAACCGGAAGATGTCGGAAGGCGTCGCCGATTTTCGCCGCCAACGTGTCCGAGACGGCATCGTCGATATCGACGGTCACCGGGCTGGGTGTCATGATCTGGGCGGTGGTTGTGTTCTCCATCGACAGATCCCCTCCTACGCCGCGAAAGACAATGTCGCGCTCGGTCAGGATGCCCACAAGCGTGTCCCCTTCGATCACCGCAACCGCACCAACCCCGTTCAGGGTCATATGCTTTGCAGCCTCACGTAGCGACGTTTCGGGGCCAACACTGTAAAGGGGCCGATCCCCCAAAATCTCGCGGATTGTTGTCCTGCTCATCTGTCAGCCTCAACCTATGTTCACATGCCTTAATAATAAAGGTCACAGAGGGGATCGGCAACACGAGGCGCGTGGAGGCGCAGGCGGCTCCGGGCCACCCTGCTGTCGTTTCGCTGGCCATGGAGGGCCGAAATGGGCCGCCAGCCCGCTTTCATCCGCTATCTGCTTGCCCCTCATCCCCGGCCTGTCTTACACAGATAACAAGCTAAAGCGTTTCGGCTTTACCCTTAGGCAGGGGAAAGCCGAAACGATGTAAGATATATGGACGTTCCGCGCGTTTCGACAAAATCTGACGTCTCAGGTTTTCCCGAAACGCTTTAATGGAGGATTGCGCGCATGCGCCGAGTCGTCGTTACAGGTCTGGGGATTGTCTCAAGCATTGGCAACAACGCTGAACAGGTGTTGGCCGCGCTGAAGGCAGGCACCTCGGGTATCACCGCCAATGAAGACATGAAGGAACATGGTTTTCGCAGTCAGATTGCGGGGGCGCTGAACCTTGATGTGTCTGAACATGTCGATAAACGCACCCTGCGTTTCATGGGCCCCGGCAGCGCCTATGCGCATATCGCCATGGGGCAGGCGATTGCCGATGCGGGGCTGGAAGAGGCCGACGTGATCAACCCGATGACCGGACTGATCGCCGGGTCTGGCGGCCCAAGCACCTCGGCCATGCTGAGCGCGCATCAAACGGTTCTGAAAACCGGCGCGACCAAGCGGATCGGGCCCTTCGCGGTGCCCAAATGCATGTCCTCGACCGTGTCGGCCAACCTTGCGACGGCTTATCAGATCAAGGGCATGAACTTCTCGATCACTTCGGCCTGTTCCACCTCGCTGCATTGCATCGGCATGGCCGCCGGGCAGGTGGCGCTCGGCAATCAGGACGTGATGTTTGCCGGGGGCGGCGAGGAACTGGATTGGACACTCTCCTGCCTGTTTGACGCGATGGGCGCGATGAGCAGCAAGTATAACGACACGCCGGAACGCGCCAGCCGCGCCTTTGACGCCGATCGCGACGGGTTCGTGATTTCGGGCGGCGGCGCGATTGTGGTGCTGGAAAGCCTTGATCACGCGCTGGCCCGCGGGGCCAGGATTTACGCCGAAGTCACCGGTTTTGCCGCCACCTCGGACGGGGCCGATATGGTTGCCCCTTCCGGCGAAGGCGGCGAACGGGCGATGCGCGGCGCATTGCGCACTCTGCCTGAAGGCCGCACAGTCAGCTATATCAACGCCCACGGGACAAGCACCCCGGTTGGCGATGTGGGCGAGGTGGAGGCCGTGCGCCGGGTCTTTGGCCAAGGCAGTACCCCGCCGATCAGTTCGACCAAATCCATGACTGGCCACTCGCAAGGGGCCACCGGCGGGCAGGAAGCGATCTATTGCCTTCTGGCCTTGCAGGACGATTTCATCATCCCCTCGATCAATGTCGACACGCTGGATCCGGCGCTGGATGCAGCCGAGATTGCCACCACGCGGGTGGATAATGCCGGGCTTGATACGGTGATGACCAATTCTTTTGGCTTTGGCGGCACGAATGGCTCGATGCTGCTCAGCAAATATACTGGATAAACGCATATGAGCATGTCACTGCAAGGGAAACGCGGCCTGATCATGGGTGTGGCCAATGAACGCTCGATTGCCTGGGGCATTGCCAGGGCCATGGCCGAAGCGGGGGCCGAACTGGCCTTTACCTACCAAGGCGAGGCGTTTGGCAAGCGGTTGGAACCCCTGGCCGAATCCGTCGGCTCGGATTTCATGGTCGATGTGGATGTAACCGATGATGCCTCGCTGGACGCGGCGTTCGAGGCGCTGGGAAATCGCTGGCCGACCATTGATTTCGTGGTCCATGCCATCGCCTATTCCGACAAATCCGAACTGTCTGGCCGGTTTCTCAACACCAGCCGCGTCAACTTCAAACATTCGATGGATATCTCCGCCTATTCCTTCATCGAGGTGGCGCGGCGCGCCTATCCGCTGATGAAGGCCGATGGGGGCACTTTGCTGACCCTGACCTATCAGGGATCGAACCGGGTTGTACCCAATTACAACGTGATGGGCGTGGCCAAGGCCGCGCTTGAGGCCGCAACCCGCTATCTGGCCAATGATCTGGGCCCCGATGGTATCCGGGTGAACGCCATTTCGCCGGGTCCGATGAAAACTCTGGCCGGAGCGGCCATTGGCGGTGCGCGCCGCACCTTCCGCCATACCGAGGAAAACACGCCCCTGCGGGCCAATGCAACGCTTGAGGCGGTGGGTGGCACGGCGGTCTATCTGGCCTCGGAGGCCGGGGCCTGTACCACGGGCGAGATCATTCGCGTCGATGGTGGCTATCACGTTTTGGGCATGCCGCAGGCCGAAAGCCTTTGACGCGCCGTTAAGGCTGTCAGGCAAAGGCCGATCTTTTGCCATATTCTCGCCTTCACGCTGTGGGACACCGCCCACATGAACCATCGCGCCGCCCAACTTGTCGTTCCCGAAGAACGGACCAATGCCCGCAGCAATAAGCTGCGCGGTTGGACACGGATGCTGAGCTTTGTGCTGGTGGGCCTGAGTCTGACAGCGATCTGGCAGGAAAAACGTCTGGCCCCACCCGTGCATGACGGCATGCAGCGCGTGGCTGGCATGGCGATGGACTATATCAATCAGAACGAAGCCCTCAGCAATGCTTTGGTCGAGCTGCAAGACGGCTATGCCAAGCTGGTTGACGGCAGCTGAACCGCCTTGAATTCTCCCTACAATATGCCCGCCTTTGCCCTGATTAAGGGGCATGGTGCCGTATGACTCATCAATGGGATACACGCACCGGCCCGCATTATCAGCGCAAGGCCAAAGTCGATCCGGTAAAACGGCGCTGCCATTTGTGCATGGGCACAGGAATGGCCCCGTGCCGTGTCTGCCTTGGCAAGGGCGAAGTCTTGTCCGGCCGCGACTTCAACGGCCGGGTCCAGTTTGCCTCCTGCGCGGGGTGTTTTGGCAAGAAGACCCTGCGCTGTATGCATTGCAACGGCGAAGGGTTGGTGTAACCGTCGATTAGACGAGTCCGCGCCCATATTCCCCAAATCCTATGTTCCGCTGATCGCAGGCTGTTATATATCAGCTATGGGCACAAAGCGGTCATTGCACCACCAGCCCGGTTAACAGGCGCGTAGCGCCCCGGGCCATCGTCAGCCCCCCTCCTTGGGCTGGCGATTTGGCTGATGAAGGTGCTTCGTTCGCTCTGTGTACGGATTTGGCAGAGATAAAGTGCTTCGTAACACCCGTCAGGATCGCCATCCCGGGGGCTGACGATGGCCCTCAACGTATGATGGTAACGTCCGCTTTGTCCCGCCAACCAGCTGCCCGAGGCGGCACATCCCGTTCAGTTCAAAACCACTGCCCCGGCTCCATCAGACCCAGATCCAGCAATTGCCGGGAATGCCATTCAAATCGCGTGGAATTGTGCCATTTGAACGTGCGGATATCGAACGTGGACCCGGGATTGCGCTTGAGCGCCTTGGCGGTGCGAAACGACACAATCGCCGAGGTCAGGTTGTTGTGCCAGGGGCAGGCATAGGTGTTGTATTCCTCGTCCGAAAACGTGTGATCATCGCGCAAAACCAGATCGGGAGCGGCCCGAAACAGCGCGATCCGGTCAATCTTGCGCCGTGGCACGGGAATGTTTTCTTCATAGCGCCAGCGCAGGCCGCCAAAGAAATCCAACTGGCGTTCCTTGGGATGATTGTGGTTCTCGGCGTCATTGCGGGCCAGGGCATAATAGCCCGAACGATCCAGATGCGCGTCTTCCAGCGAGACCGCACTGGGATGCGTCTCCAGATCACCCGCATACAGGTCGATCACATAGGCCAGCATCGCATCGCGGCGTTCCTCGTGATGAAAAAGCAGCATCTCGCCGATCGTGCGGATCTCGCAAAACGGGAAAAACAGGTACTCCGCGTTGTAGCAGTAATAAAACCACTGCCCCGGTGCGGCGGCGATCAGCGTGTTCACCGCCTCGATCAGGGTGCTTCCGGCGGCCAGATCATAGGTGACCCGGTGCACCATATCGGCCACATCGGCGGCCAGTTTGAACGGCTCGGGCATGAACACGATCACCGAGGCGAATTTGGCGTCCAGATGGTGACGCACGGTCGAATCGATCTCGACCTCGTCCTCAACAAAAATCAGTGCAATCGGTCCCTTGGCCAACACATCGCGGCCCCGGGCCATGAAATCGCTCAAGCTGTTGTACTGCATCGCGTTCCTCGTTTCTTTTTCGCAGACTCTCCGATCCGGCGTGCCATTGCAAGATGCCCCGGTTCTGATGTAGTCAGTCGGCCTTACCCCAAGGCGAACGGCACGAGATCATGGCAGACCCCAAGAAGCTATACATCAAGACATATGGATGTCAGATGAACGTCTATGACAGCGAACGCATGGCCGAGGCGCTGGGCGGGGCAGGCTATGTCGAGACGGCAACCCCTGACGACGCCGACATGATCCTGCTGAACACCTGCCATATCCGCGAAAAGGCCGCAGAAAAGGTCTATTCCGAACTGGGCCGCTTCCGGGTTCTGAAGGATGAAAAGCCCGACCTGAAGATTGGCGTCGCGGGCTGTGTTGCACAGGCCGAGGGCGAAGAAATCATGCGCCGTCAGCCGCTTGTCGATCTGGTGGTCGGCCCGCAAAGCTATCACCGCCTGCCCGAGATGGAGGCCAGGACCCAAGGTGGGTCCAAGGCGCTCGACACCGATTTTCCGGCCGATGACAAATTTGACACCCTGCGCCACCGCCCCAAGGCGAAACGTGGTCCCACAGCGTTTCTGACGGTGCAGGAAGGCTGTGACAAGTTCTGCGCCTTCTGCGTGGTGCCCTATACGCGCGGCGCCGAAGTGTCCCGTCCGGCAGATCGCATTCTGGAAGAAGCCCGCGATCTGGTCGAACGTGGCGTGCGCGAAATCACCCTGCTGGGGCAGAATGTGAATGCCTATCACGGGGCAGGTGAGGGCGGTGACTGGTCGCTGGCGCAATTGATCTGGGCGCTGAATGATATCGACGGGCTGGAACGTATCCGCTTTACCACCTCGCATCCCAACGACATGTCCGACGATCTGATAGACGCGCATGGCAGCTGTGAAAAACTGATGCCCTACCTGCATCTGCCGGTCCAGGCGGGCAGCGACAAAATCCTCAAACGGATGAACCGCAACCACACCGCCGAAAGCTATCTGCGCGTGATCGACCGCATTCGCGCCGCGCGCCCCGATATCCTGCTGTCGGGCGATTTCATCGTCGGATTTCCCGAAGAAACGGAAGAAGATTTCCAGGCCACGCTCGATCTGATCGAAGAGGTCAAGTACGGCTATGCCTATTCGTTCAAGTATTCCACCCGCCCCGGCACCCCGGCGGCCGAACGCGATCAGGTGGACGAGGAAGTGAAATCCGACCGCCTGCAACGGCTTCAGGCCCTGATCACCCGTCAGCAACGCGACGTGCAGGAGTCGATGGTGGGGCGTACCGTGAAGGTGCTGTTTGAAAAACCCGGGCGGCTGGACGGACAGATGGTGGGCAAATCCGAGTATCTCCATGCGGTCCATGTGGCTGATTCCACCCTTGAGGTTGGCCAGATCGCATCGGTCGAAATTCTGGACAGCGGTACCAATTCTCTGTCGGGCCGGCTGCTCGGCCTTTAGACGACTTCGGGTTCTCTGGATAAGGCCCGGTTTCTGCATAAAAAACCTCTTTTGAAATGTGGCGGCATTGTGGCGCTCTAGTGATTGTTTCTCAATTGGCCACAATATCTTGATGATTATGCTTCACATCGTGACCAAACTTGGTAAGGTTATTGAATAATCTGAGTAATTGGGTGGCTGGATTTATGGGGCCGCCTTCCCGGGGGAACTAAAGTGAGAAGGACGAGGGCTGTGACAAAATTTGGGTTTTTGACGGGTCTCGGCGTGTTTGGCACTGTTGCTGTTGCCGCGTTGGGCATGATGATGTCAGCGGGGGCTGCGCAAGCGCAAAGCGCCAGCGGAGAACAATATATTCCAACAATCTGGGTCGACCCGGACGGGTGCGAACACTGGGTGATGGATGACGGTGTCGAGGGCTACATGACACCCCACACCAATCGTCAGGGCATCCCGGTCTGCCGTCGCGGCAATGTCTGCGGCGTGATGAACTCGGATCAGTTGTTCGCCACCGACAGTGCGCGGATCAACGCGGCTGGAAAACAGCGCCTGATGCAGTTTTTCCAGCAGGCGGACGCCACGTCCTACATCATCACCGGCCATACCGACAGCCGCGCGTCGGATCAGTACAACATGAAACTGTCCCTGCGCCGCGCCAATTCGGTTGCCCGCGTGGCACAGTCCAGCGGCGCACGCATCGCCGATGTTCGCGGCTACGGCGAACGGATGCCAGCAGCGTCAAACGGGACGGCTGCAGGGATGCAGAAAAACCGTCGCGTCGAAATCATCTGCATTCGCTGAAGCTAAGGAGCGTGAATATGAAATTTGGTAAAACGATCCTGGTCCTCTCGGCAGCAGTGGTCCTTTCGGCCTGTGCCAATGCCGGCCCTGACAAATCGCTTGATCGCAATGTCTTCGACAAGAAACACCTTAGCCAGCTAAAGGCCGGTGTCTGGATTGACCCCAACGGTTGCGATCACTGGATCATCGACGATGGTGTCGAAGGCTACCTGTCGGCGCGGCTTGATAAATACGGCAAGCCGGTTTGCTCGGGCGCAGCCCCGCCGACCACGGTAACAGGCGACTTCAAAGGCGGCTCAACCTCGATCATTGGCGACCCGATCTGATCCCATTGAGTGCTGAACAAACATACCAGCCGCGGGTCACTGCCCCGCGGCTGTTTTCGTGTCAATTTCATGAAAATGAGCGACACCCCCTTGCCCTCGCCCGCGCCCCTTGGCACGGTCCATGCAACACTTCTGATGAACGGAGACAGGATTGGTCACCAACGTGATGCCCCCGCCCGACGGCCCTGACATGCTTCAGGAGCGGGTTATCGAGTTTCCAGACAACCGGCTGTTGATTGATTTGTGCGGCGAATTTGACCGCAACCTGGCCGAGATTGAACAAAAACTGACCGTTCAGATCATGCGCCGGGGCAACCAATTGGCCGTGATGGGCGATGATGCGGCCCGGACCGAGGCCATCGAGGTGCTCGAGGCGCTCTATCAGCGGCTCGAATCGGGCAAGCCTGTGGAACATGCCGATGTGGATCGTGAACTGCGCATGGGCGGCTCGGACGAGGATACCGGCGCGCGCGACGGTGATCAGCTTGAGATGTTCAAAGGCGGCAAGATCGAGATCAAGACCCGCAAGAAACTGGTCGAACCGCGCACCGATGCCCAGAAAGCCTATGTGTCGTCGCTGTTTAACAACGAACTCGCTTTCGGCATCGGCCCGGCGGGCACCGGCAAGACCTATCTCGCCGTGGCGGTGGGTGTCAGCATGTTCATCGAAGGCCATGTGGATCGTATCATCCTGTCGCGCCCGGCGGTCGAGGCGGGCGAAAAGCTGGGCTATCTGCCCGGCGATATGAAAGACAAGGTCGATCCCTACATGCAGCCGCTTTATGACGCGCTGAACGATTTTTTGCCCAGCAAACAAGTTGCCAAACTGATCGAGGAAAAGCGCATCGAAATCGCACCGCTGGCCTTTATGCGCGGCCGCACACTGGCCAATGCCTTCGTCGTGCTGGACGAGGCGCAGAATGCGACCTCGATGCAGATGAAGATGTTCCTGACCCGTCTTGGCGAAGGCAGCCGCATGGTGATCACAGGCGATCGCACCCAGATCGACCTGCCACGCGGCGTGCAATCGGGCCTGCGCGATGCTGAACGGCTGTTGAATTCCATTCCCTCGATCAGCTTCAATTACTTCACCTCCAAGGACGTGGTGCGCCACCCGCTGGTCGCCGCCATTATCGAGGCGTATGAGGCGGATGATCCGGCCACATAAACCATGTTGAGCGACACCATCATCGAAGATCCCCGCTGGGAGGCGGTTGAGTTGTCGGCATTGGCCGAACGCGCTGCCACTGTCACGCTGGCCCATCTTGGTCTTGACCAGGACACCTGGCAGATCACGGTATTGGGCTGCGATGACACCCGCATTGCTGTCCTCAACGCCGATTTCAGGGACAAATCACAACCCACCAATGTCCTGAGCTGGCCATCACACGACAGGGCACCCAATCAACCGGGGGCCCGCCCCGACCTGCCAGACCCCGGCGACCCTGAACTGGGCGATATCGCGATTGCCTATGACACCTGCATCAAAGAGGCAACGGAGGCAGGCAAACCCTTGCCTGATCACACCACCCACCTGATTGTGCATGGCATTCTCCATCTTCTTGGCTATGACCATATCCGTGACCAAGATGCCACGTTGATGGAAGCAACCGAGGTCGAGATACTTGGCAAACTGGGTCTTCCTGACCCATATTGAATCTTTAAGGGGCCCGCCCCCGGTTTTTGGACAAGGTAATGGACGACAGTAACGACGGATCCTCTAGCGCAGCGCAAAGCGCGCAGCCAAAGAGGCAGGACGACACCGACACTGGTGAAGATCAGGGCAGTTTTCTGAGCCGTATTTTCGGCGCGTTTGGCTCTGGCGACGAGGACACACCGATTGAAACGCCCGTGACCGAGCTTGCATTGGGCAACGGGACGACCCAAACCCACGGGATGGGCAATCTGGCCCGTATGGTGGTCGAGGATGTCTCGATCCCCAAGGCCGATATCATCGCGGTGCCCGCCGACATTTCCAAGGCCGAGCTGGTCAAGGTGTTCCGCGACAGCGGCAAAACCCGCCTGCCGGTCTATGAGGGCACGCTGGACAGCCCCATCGGCATCGCCCACCTGAAGGATTTCGCGCTCAAGCACGGATTCAATGGCTCGGGCGGCCGGTTTTCACTGAAAAACATGCTGCGCCCGCTGTTGTTTGTGCCGCCCTCCATGTCGATCGGCGTGCTGTTGCAGAAAATGCAAAGCGACCGGCGGCACATGGCGCTGGTGATCGACGAATATGGCGGGGTCGACGGGCTGGCCACCATCGAGGACGTTGTCGAGACCGTCGTGGGCGAGATCGAGGATGAGCACGACATCGACGAGGGCCATTTCTGGAACGAGGAAAAACCCGGCAGCTATGTCGCGCTGGCCAAGACCCCGCTGAAGGATTTCGAAGCGGCCATTGGCCTGTCGCTGACCGAGGATGAAGAGGTCGACGAAGAGGAAATCGACACGCTGGGCGGCCTTGTTTTCATGCTGCTGGGCCGGGTGCCGGTGCGCGGTGAGGTGGTGGAACATCCCGGCGGCACCGAGATCGAGGTGCTTGAGGCCGATCCGCGCCGCATCAAACGCCTGCGCGTGCGTCTGCCCGGATTCACCAAGACATGACCGGGGCCTTCCCCCCGGTTCGGTTTATCGAAACCATTGCAGCCGCGCGCGCCCGCACACTGGGTCTGGCCGCTCTGGGCATCGGGGCGGTTGCCGCGCTGGGGCAGGCACCGCTGGGCTTGTGGCCCGTCAGCCTGCTTGCCTTTGCCTTGGCTTTTGGCCTGTTGCGCGCCAGCACGGGTCTGCGCCGCGCCGCGTGGATAGGCTGGGCCTTTGGCACAGGCTATTTCATCGTCGCCTTGAACTGGATCATCGAGCCGTTCCTTGTGGATGCAGCCCGCTATGGCTGGATGGCGCCCTTTGCCCTGATATTCATGAGCAGTGGGCTGGCATTGTTCTGGGTCGCAGGATTTGCGTTGGCCCATAGTGCCGGACGCTCGGCCGTGGCGTTTGTGGCAGCCCTGACCCTTGCCGAGGCGGCGCGCGGCGTGCTGTTCACCGGCTTTCCCTGGGCACAGCCGGGCCATATCTGGATCGGCACGGGCATGATGCAATGGGCCGCCTTCGCCGGGGCTTTGGGCCTGTGCGTGATCACACTGGTGCTGGCGGCAGGGCTTTGGCATCTGGTCAACCGGCGCTGGCTGCCCGGCGGAGCCATCGTGATCGCAGGTCTGGCGGGGTTTCTTGGAGGCGGTGCTCTTGCCCCAATGGCCCCGATCCCCGATGACGCGCCCACGATCCGCCTTGTCCAGCCCAATGCGGCGCAGCGCGAAAAATGGGATCCCGAAATGATCCCGGTCTTCTTCCAGCGCCAGATTGATTACAGCGCCGCATTGCCGCGCCCCGATCTGGTGGTCTGGCCCGAAACCGCGATCCCGGTGCTGCTGAACAACGCCGAGCCGACGCTGCAAAGCATTGCGCGGGCCGCAGGCGGCACACCGGTGGTGCTCGGCGCGCAACGGCTTGAGGGTGTCAGGCTTTACAACTCACTGGTGGCCACCGACGAAGACGGCCAGATTGATGCGGTTTATGACAAATACCACCTCGTGCCGTTTGGTGAATACCTGCCCTTTGGGAATTACCTGAAACGCTTTGGCCTGCGCGGGTTGGCGGCCGAGGATGGCAATGGCTTTTCCGCAGGCCCGGGCGCCAAGATCATTGATATGGGCCCACTGGGCAAGGCCCTGCCTCTGATCTGTTACGAGGGCGTGTTTCCCGGTCATGTGGCCTCGGCCCCCGAACGCCCCGATTTCCTGCTGCTGATCACCAATGACGCGTGGTTTGGCCAGCTTTCCGGCCCCTATCAGCATTTCGCGCAGGCCCGCCTGCGCAGCGTGGAACGGGGCCTGCCGATGATCCGGGTCGCCAATACCGGTATCTCGGCAATGATTGATGCGCGAGGGAATGTTCAGGCCTCTCTCCCGCTGGGGCAGGCGGGGTATCTGGACGCTTCGCTGCCCCCCCCGCTGCCGCCCACGCTCTATGCCCGCATCGGGGACTGGCCCATTCTGGCGCTGCTGGTTCTGGCTTTGGGCACAGCATTTGTGATCGCCCGCCGCAACGCATGACTTTGTGATTGACGCGAAGCTATGCGGGGCTTAACCAACCTCAACCCGTCACAACGGCTTCCTGACGTGACGGTGACATTTAATGGAGCACTTCATGGCACGTAACAACTATACATTCACCTCGGAATCCGTCTCCGAGGGGCACCCGGATAAGGTTTGCGACCGCATTTCCGATGCCGTCCTCGATGCGTTTCTGGCCGAGGATCCGCTGGCGCGTGTCGCCGCCGAGACCTTTGCCACCACCAACCGCGTCATCATCGGTGGTGAAGTTGGCCTGACGGATCAGGACAAGCTGCACGAATTCATGGATCATATCGATGATATCGCCCGCGCCTGCATCAAGGATATCGGCTACACCCAGGACAAGTTCCACTGGCAGCACTGTGAAGTGACCAACCTGTTGCACGAACAATCCGCCCATATCGCCCAGGGCGTGACTGGCGAGCGCGGTGATGAAGGGGCAGGGGATCAGGGCATCATGTTCGGCTATGCCACGACCGAAACCGATGCGCTGATGCCCGCGCCGATCCAGTATTCCCACGCCATCCTGCGCCGTCTGGCCGAAGTGCGCAAATCCGGGGCCGAACCTGCATTGGGGCCGGATGCCAAATCGCAGCTGTCGGTGATCTACGAGGGCGCGAAACCCGTTGGCGTCAGTTCCATCGTGCTCTCCACCCAGCACCTTGAGAAAATGACCTCGGATCAGGTGCGCGATCTGGTTGAGCCTTACATTCGCGAAGTTCTGCCCGAAGGCTGGATTTCGGATGCCACCGAATGGCACGTCAACCCGACCGGTGAATTCATGATCGGCGGCCCCGACGGCGACGCCGGTCTGACCGGGCGCAAGATCATCGTCGATACCTATGGTGGTGCCGCCCCTCATGGCGGCGGCGCGTTCTCGGGCAAAGACCCTACAAAGGTTGACCGCTCGGCGGCCTATGCGGCGCGCTATCTGGCGAAAAACGTCGTGGCTGCCGGTATGGCCGAGCGCTGCACCATCCAGCTGTCTTATGCCATTGGCGTGGCCAAGCCGCTGTCGATCTATGCCGACACCCACGGCACCGGGAATGTCGAAGCGTCTGACATCGAAAAGGCTGTCGCCACCTCGATGGACCTCACCCCGCGCGGCATTCGCGAGCATCTTGAGCTGAACAAGCCGATCTACCAGCGCACCGCGGCCTATGGCCATTTCGGGCGCGCGCCCGAGGCCGATGGCGGTTTCAGCTGGGAAAAAACCGATCTGGTGGACGCGCTGAAAAAAGCGATCTGAAGCTGGTCTTAGCGCTGATAGAAAGCCCCACTCTCACTGGTGGGGCTTTTTCTTTTGGAATGCTGTCAAAAATCCGAGGCAAACGCCGCTCGGGTTCAATCCATTCATGAACATCGGCTTCAGGCGCAATGGGAACTCTCAAGCTAAACGCAGCATACGACACGACGGGCTGGAAGAAGGCAGTCGCTGCGCTGTTCACCAGTGCCTTGGAAGCGGGATTGTGCCGCCGTTCGCGTAACACCAATAATCCACGCGGGTGACGCGTTCATCGGCAAGTGGATAAGAATCGCATCAAATTTTGGAAATAAATTCGTGTTCAAACTATGGCACCGAATTTGGGCAACACCTGTCATTGTCAATGGATTGAAAACAATACATCCCGAGTCCCGGAGATCGTTCTCAATACCGCAACATTATCGTTAATTATTAGAGTCTTACGCCACATTTTAGCCGCAAATAAGCACAAAAATTGACACGAACGAAAATGCTTTTTTTGGACGCAGCTGCGTCCAGCGGGGTAATAAGATGGCGCAACTGCTCACGACAAAA
>Ga0316205_10003147_pt1 | contig 16009 bp, 15 predicted proteins | sample 3monthpyrite_MG_FD_204941 | JGI IMG/M metagenome (GOLD analysis project Ga0316205, IMG submission 204941) | Microbial mat bacterial communities from mineral coupon in-situ incubated in ocean water Damariscotta River, Maine, United States -... | ecosystem: Environmental > Aquatic > Marine >... | reverse complement strand
AGCGGCTAACCGGTGAAGATTACCACAGCCCGCTCGTGCTCACCAATTCGGATTTCCGGTTTATCGTTGCTGAGCAACTCGCCGCAGTTGGCATCGATCCCGGTGCGATCCTGATAGAGCCGGAAGGCCGGAATACCGCGCCAGCCATTTTGGCTGCCGCCTTGTATCTGGCCAAGTCAAACCCGTCGGCCTTGATGCTGGTAGCGCCTTCCGACCATGTTGTGCCCGATGCACCAGCCTTCCGCGCTGCCGTTGCTGCTGGCGTGCCCGCAGCGCAATCTGGCCAGATTGTCACTTTTGGCATCAAGCCTTTACACGCCGAAACCGGCTATGGCTACCTAGAGCTGGCTGATCACCCCGGTGATTTCTCCGCTCGCCCGTTATCGCTCTTGCGGTTTGTCGAAAAACCCGATGCAACACGGGCGCAGACCATGCTCGAAGCAGGCAATTTTCTGTGGAACGCCGGCATTTTTCTGTTCACCGCCCAAGCCATAATCGACGCCTTTAAAACCCATGCTCCATCCCTCGTTACGCCCGCCACGGCGGCCGTCAACGACGCCAAAACCGATCTTGGCTTCCTGCGCCTTGCCCCGGGCCCATGGCATGAGGCCGAAGATATTTCGATTGACTATTCGGTTATGGAACACGCCGATAATCTTTCGGTCATTCCTTTTGCTGCCGGCTGGTCTGATCTTGGCGGCTGGGACGCGGTATGGCGCGCGCAGGAGCCGGATGCCAACGGCGTGGTTACGAATGGTCCGGTCACAGCGCTTGACTGCGAAAATACGCTGTTGCGCTCGGAAGATGACGGGCTGGAACTGGTCGGAATCGGCCTCAAAAACATCATCGCTGTTGCCATGCCCGACGCTGTATTGGTGGCCGATGCCAGCCGCGCCCAAGATGTAAAAAATGCGGTTTCGGCGCTGAAAGACAAACAAGCCAATCAGGCAACCGCCTTTCCAAAAGACCACCGCCCATGGGGCTGGTTTGAAAATCTGGTGCTCGGCAGCCGCTTTCAGGTGAAAAGGATCGTCGTTCACCCGGGGGCCGCGCTGTCGCTGCAATCCCATACCCGCCGCGCCGAGCATTGGGTGGTTGTCGAAGGCACGGCCGTTGTCACAATCAGCGGCGTGGAAAAACGGGTCAGTGAAAACCAGTCGGTTTATGTGCCCGTCGGCGCCGTCCACCGGCTCAAAAACCACGGCAGCACGCCGATGGTGCTAATCGAAGTGCAAACAGGCAGCTACTTCGGCGAGGATGACATAACCCGCTATGCCGACGACTATGCTCGAAAATAACCCACAACTTTTGCCGCACAGTATATTTGGAAAAAATATCTCGAAGTCGTAAAACCATTCAAACCAATCCCCGGAGGAATCAGAGTTCTATCAGATAGAAGATTCCGGAGAAAATCAGATAGCATACAAGCGCATAACGCGAATTCCACTTCCACGTCAGTGTCGTTGGGGCAATATTACAGGTCGCTGAAATCAGAAGAGTTGCGGTTGCGTTTGGCGAGGCTGTCATGCTCAGCGCCCAGCCGACACTAAGTGCAAACACAATATGGGTCGGATCAGCAGGCAAGGTAGGCAGACCGGTGAGAACCCCCCCTAGAAATACCACAAAAACAATCGGGCTAAGCGCGATTTGACCACCAAGGGTGATAATTATCGGCAAAATCGAGAGGAAAACCCAGCCAGATATATTGGAGCTTTCCAGCCAAAGCGCGATTTCCGTTGTCGGAAAAATATTTACCGAAACACGTCCGATAAAGCCCGATAACCCGAGCACGATTGCGCTACGTGCCAAATCAGGTGCAGCGGCGTCTAAAATCGAAGCAATGCTTTCGCCGGCATGCGAGCCCCCGTAATATCTCCGCGCTGCGCTTTTTTGCGCGAAAAGCCAGATAATCGTAATGAGTGGCGCTACTATTATAAGGGTTTCGGCGATGCTAAAGCCGGTTAAAAACTTGCCAAAGTAGGTGAATGTGAGCAATGCGCCGCATACAAAAAACACAACTCGGAGGGATTGTCTTGGTGGCTCTAACTGACCTCCATTCGGTTGTATTTTGGGCGCAGGCCATTCGACCCGATCAAATATCCTGCCGACGGCTATCATAAGAATAGCCGAGCCAAATCCCAACCCAAGCAGCAGCACATAGTTGATCTCGGTGAACATTTGAAGCAACACTGCTTGCGTGAGTGTTGTAGGCGCCCATAATAATATCCAGGAAAAACCCCGTATCAATGCCGATAGCTGTCGCCTTTCCAGATCGCTGTTTTTCGCGCCTGCCGAAGCTTGCGCCCCCTTCTGGATAAGCGGCGCAATGAGACTAACAGCACTAAAATTGAGAAATGCACCCAAAATATGCGACCCGAACGCCACCGAATAAAAACGCCTGCCGGGCGGCTGTGAGGTCAGATACACACCGACCTCGACCACCGATTGGGATCGTTTCGCCGCCTCCTTCATTATCGTCAACATGGCAATAAAAACGGCAAAAAATGCTGCAAGACCAAGGGCATCTGAAAATATTGCCCCCGAATTCGGCAGCTGGACTAACAGTATTGAAAGAATGAAAGCCACAGCCAAAAGCGCCCATTCCCGAATGGTAAACAAGACAAGGCTTGTTGCACAAAGGAGAAGGAAACTCGCATTTGTTGCTAAATCGATCAAATCGCGCATTAACCCTTGTGCACCTGTAAGCTCGGCCAAGAAACCAACAACCACAAACGAAACAAGCAATAGAAGAGATACCGAAAGCGCGCGCCGCGTTGCATTCTCGAATTTTTTGTTGGCCGGGTGCGGAGACATGTTTTCTCTTTTATTTATCGATAATATAGACCATCCTATCATTATATAGATATTTAGCGAGGGCATTGTGACTGAATTTCAACTATCCGTTTCCGCCGCGTTAGATAGTGACGAGGTTTTTGAAGCGCGTTTTGGTGCTCTATGGGTTGCGCAGGGAGAATGCGTTGTAAACAATGTTTCAATACCGGCTGGCCAAGGCTGGTTTTTGAAAGCGGGTGACAAGATCGAAACCTCTGCCCGCATCAAAACCAAATCGGTTCGGTTCGCGCTCTCCTCGCTAAAAAATGAACCCGGTCCTCTATCCGGGGTCTTGCTTTCGGCGCCCGTTGATCTGCCTCCCGATGGGGCGCTTCTCCGTCTGGACAAGGTAAGCTTCCCGCCGGGTGCGACCGCTTATCGTCACATCCATTCCGGCGCTGGTTTACGCTATCTGGTTACGGGCGAGCTAGAGGTAGTAAGTGACATGCACACTGAAACCGCTACCAAAGGGCACGCTTGGTTTGAGCCTGCGGATTCTCCCGTTAGGGCTACGGCAAGCAAAGACTGTCCTGAAACCAGCTTCATCAGGTTTATGGTAATTCCGCCGGAATATGTCGGAAAACCAACCATTCGGTTTCTGGATAAAAGTGACGCTGCAAAGCCGCGCCTTCAGACAACGCACCGATTTTTTGACGAGGCTATTCAGGTAGAGCCGGGGTAGGTATCTGATAAGGACGAGCCGCGCCAGGCCGGGTCTGGCTCGGCGGGCTCGGATAACAGCCCCGCGAGCTTAATCGCCTGAATGGCGCAATACTCGTCTTTCTCCGATGTATCACCGCTAACGCCAACAACGCCAATAGTCGTATCAGCCGAATCGCGCACCAAAACCCCGCCCGGCACCGGAATGAGGCGGCCATCTGCCGCCGCTGCCAATGCATTTTGAAAGCTCGGCCGGCTGGATAGGCGATCCCTTATCAGGCGGCTGGAAATGCCCATGCCCAACGCGCCCCAAGCTTTGCCAAAAGCAATATCGAAGCGCAAAATCCCCGAGCCGTCTTCGCATTTCATCGCAACCAGCTTTCCGCCCGCATCCAAAACAACAACGGTGAGCGGCAGCATATCTTCCTCGCGGCCAAGCCGAAGCGCTTCGTCAACAATTATCGAGGCTTGTTGCAGGGAAAGGCTTACGTGAAGTCTCATAATATTTTCCTCATCCATTCATCAGGTCTGGCAACCACGTTACAATTTCGGGAAAGGCGAGCAGCACCGCGATTGTCACCACATCAGCAACGAAAAACAATGTGATCCCGCGAAAAACATCGGTGAGCGGAATATCGGGCCGCACCCCGTTTACCACAAAGCAATTCAGCCCGATCGGCGGGGTGATAAGGCAAACCTCTGCCATTTTGACAACAATGATCCCGAACCAGATTGAATCAAACCCCAGCGCCATGACGGCAGGATAAACCACCGGAAGCGTCAATAGCAGCATCCCGATCGCATCCATAAACATGCCAAGCACGGCATAGGCCAGAAGAATGCAGATCATGATGACCATTGGCGGCACATCGAGGCCGATTATCCAGGAGGTAAAGGCCTCCGGCAAGCCGGAGAAACCGAGAAAGCGGACAAAGATGAGAACGCCCCAGATCAGCGAAAAGATCATCACCGTCAGCTTTGCGGATTCCATCAGGGAACCTTTGATCGATTTTAGCGGGGTGCCCCTGCCGATCGCGATCACAAAAACCACAGCCGCGCCAAGGGCGCCTGCTTCGGTCGGCGTGGCCCAGCCACTGTAGATCGCTGATATGATAATAATGACAACGACAAAAATCGGAGAAATGCCCGGCAGCGATTTGAGCCGGTCTGACATTGTATAGCCCGATATTTTGGGCGCATGTTCAGGCTTGAGACTGGCCCATATCATTATGATGCCGGCATAAATAAGCGCTGAAACAGCCCCTGGCAAAAAGCCAGCGAGCAGCAGGCGGCCAACTGATTCTTCTACGATAATCGCGTAGATCACAATAATGGCCGAAGGAGGGATCAGTGTTGCAAGGGTCCCACCCGCCGCAACGACACCCGCCGCCAGCTTTCTATCATAGCCATATTTGAGCATTTCGGGAATGGCAACGCGAGAAAACACCGCCGCCGTTGCCGTGGATGCGCCTGAAACAGCCGCAAATCCGGCAGTGGCAAAAACCGTGGCCACAGCAAGCCCGCCCGGCACCCAGCCAACCCATTTGCGCGCCGCATCAAAAAGCTGCTGTGTCATGCCCGCGTGAAACGCCAAAAATCCGATGAAAATAAACATCGGCAAAACGCTCAGCGCATAAGTTGACGATTTCGCGTGCGGAATCGTGCCGATGATACCGGCGGCCGGCCCCCAGCCCAAAAGCTCGACAAGCCCGATCAACCCGACAAGAGCCGCCGCAAACACAACCCTGACACCAAAAAAGATCAAGATCATGAGGATCCCGAGCGCGATCAACCCCACCAGAAAGGGGTCTGAAAATCCAATTCCGAATATCATGGTTTTTGCTCCTGATCGGCGTCGTCACCCATAATGTCATGGATTTCATCCTGGGCCTGATCGGCCACATCTTTCATGGTAACCACACCAATCGGCGTGCGGCTCGGGTCAGCGAACATTCTGATAGAGCCCCAGAGCTGAACGCTCAGCCGCAAAAACCATATCGAGAAAGCGACGGGAACCAGCAGTTTTGATGGCCAAACCGGGATTTCAGCATCAATGGTTGTATCGCCCAGCGTGTAGGCGCGCCAAAAATGGCCAGAACCATACCAGACCAGCACGGCTACAATAAACAGGGCCACCAGCGTGCCGAATATTTCGGCGCCCCATAAGGCGCGGCCATGCAAGCGGCCAACCAGCAATTCCATCCGGATATGTGCGCCAAGCCGCTGGCAATAAGCAGCCCCGAGAAAAGCCATGCTGGCCATCGATAGCTCGACCATATCGATATAGCCCGATATCGGCGCGCCAAAAATCGAGCGCATACCAATTTGCGCCACCCCGAGAACCATCAGCAAAAAAATCGCCAAAGCGGCCAGCAGGTTGGCCAGATCTTCCAGTGGCATCAACGCCCGGTTTAATTTGGGCAAAAGCCCGCGAGTTGAAGTGCTATCCGTCACGTGTCCACCATTTTTGCTTCAGGTCAGAGCCGGCAAAGCGGCCCTGACCTGCAATACGTTATTTACTGAGCGGATTTTGCTTCTTCAGCGTATTCCCAGATGGCGTCAAACACACCTTGGGAATCAAACGTATCTTTGTTTGCCTCGATCCATTCATCCCAGACCGGCTGGCCCGCAACTTCACGAAACTCCTCAAGCTGCGCTTCGGTATAGGTGATTTGGGTCATGGTTTCCTGGAACATCGGCAGGTTAATCTCGTCCTGCGCGGCATAGGCAGCCTGCTCAACTTCCATTACCATATCGCGCTGGTCCATTATCAAATCCTGATACTGCGGCGGCAATGATTCATACGCGGTTTTGTTCAATACCCAGCCACACTCAGAGGTGCCCGGTGCCATATTGCTGGTGAACCAGTCGGCGTTTTCGTTAATTTTGAACGAAACATGTGCGTAAGTGTAGGGGAAAGCCGCTGCATCTAGCGCACCACGTTGGAACGCGGTTGAGGTCTCGCCCGCGGGCAAAGTTTGCTTCACAGCGCCAAGCCGCTCCATTGCGCTGCCAAGGCCGCCACCGGCCCTTACGCGCATTCCCGACCATCCACTTAGTTCTGTCGGTGGTGTCCCGCTTCCCAAAACTTCATATTGCGGTAAAAGGCCAGACACATATGGAATCGCATTCCAGCGCTCCATATCGGCAACAATCGCTGGGTGTTCCATCATCCGCGAGCGCACATAGCGGTCCACGTCCGGGTCACCGAGCGGTAGGAACGGCAAGGAAAACACCATCCAGGCCGGGTTTTTGCCGGGGTGGTAGAAATTACAAATCGCTGCACCCTCAAAGGCGTTTAGTTTGATGCCATCAAGATTTTCGCGCGATCCGGAAAGCTGGCCGCCATAGAATATCTTGATTTCGAAATTGCCGTCAGTGGCTTCCGAAACGCGAGTCGCCATTTCTTCCATGCCTGCTGAAAGCGCACGCGGGTTGCCCCACATGGAAATTTTCCAGAAAACTTCCGGTCCTTCGACTTCGGCAGCTGTAACGGCGCTGGATGATAGCATCGCCGCGAGCAGCAAAGACTTGGTTATAGTTGATTTTAGTTTCATGTTTTCCTCCCAAAAAACAGTTTGATTTTTTTTTGACTTTTGCCACACTAATCCAATAACGATATTATTGCTATAGTTTAATTATTATCGTTTTTTATGGTTTATAGTCTGTCAGATAGGCAGATGGCTATGCGTTGAGAGCCAGTGTGGGGATTGGTCAATGCTATATCGGCAAACTTTTGCCGAACAGAGACGGCCTGTTGTCATACCGTCAAAAAGCCCGAACCCCTTGTTTTCGGCGCAAGAGGCTTTTTACACCGGGCGAAACCATGCAGCGTATGTAATTGAAAAAGAATATTTTATGCAACAACAAGTATGGCTAATTCGGCTTTATGTCAGCGCTAAGCCGCGCTTTTATCTCAGCAACAACCTCAGATAGCGCCTTCGAAACATCGATCTCCATAAAGCTCTCGTCTGCGCCCAAGGATTCGAGTGTTGCGAATTGGCTATCAAGCAAATCCGAAGAAAAAAAGTGCCCCGCCCGCGAAGAAAGGCGTGCAGCTATCACATCGCGCTCACCAACAAGATGGATAAACCGGAAGCGACTAAAACCGCTGCGCAAAATATCGCGATAACCACGTTTGAGCGCCGAACAAGCCAATATGACCGAACCTTCGGGCTGCGCTTTATGCACCGCATCAACAGCGCGGGTGATCGCGTTAAGCCAAGGTTCCCGCATTTCATCGGTTAGAGGAAATCCTGCCCGCATAGCTTTTACATTTTCGGCCGAATGAAAATCATCTGCTTCAATGAAATGTGCTGGTAGTTCGGCCGACAATGCCCGCGCCACAGAGGTTTTTCCAACCCCGGACACGCCCATTACCACCAAAGTTTCATTTGCTTCGCGTTTCAAGGTTTTCTCACTTCGGATATAAGTTTTTTATAACCAGTTCGGTGCTAGGCTGCACCTTTATTTGGCCAATATTTGCAAGAGGCAAATAGTAGTTGGATGATATTGCCAGGGACAACTCTCGTTATAATCGGTAGGCTTCTTTTGCCAATCCGTGCGCGAGAAGCTGCGCAATCTCATGCGCTTCTGTCTCTTGCAGCCGGTGTGTCACCACCATTTCTGCCAACCAACCGCTATCAACCCGCCGCGCAACATCATGGCGCGCGGGAATCGAGCAAAGCGCGCGCGTATCATCGTTAAAGCCGACGGTATTGTAAATTCCGGCGGTTTCCGTCGCCATTTCCCGAAATCGGCGCATCCCCTCAAAGCTGTCATGAAACCACCATGGCGGCCCTAACCGAAGGCAGGGCCATGCTCCAGCGAGCGGTGCCAGCTCGCGTGCATATGTGGTTTCGTCCAGCGTAAACAGAATTAGCCTGAAGCTGGGGTTCATGCCGACAGCCTCAAGTAACGGCCGCAAAGCCACGGGAAAGCTGACCGGGACAGGAATATCAAAGCCCCGATCCGGGCCATATCTCTGGTGAACCTCGGATGAGTGGCCACGCATCGCGCCGCTATGCAGCTGCATAACCAGCCCGTCAGCCACAGACATCCGGGCCATTTCCGTAAGCATTTGGGCTCGAAAAAGTTCCGGCTCGCCTGCCACCAGCTTGCCCGTTCGGGCGCGCTCATAAAGGGCGCGAGCTTCACTTGCCGGCAGATCGGCGGTCAGTGGCGTTGGGTGGCCATGATCGGTTGCTTTTGCGCCCATTCGGATGAAATAAGCCCGACGGGCGCGGTGCGCGTCCAAATACCCCTCCCATGTATCGGTAGTATAGCCAGAAACCTCGGCGAAGCGCGCCAAATTCGACCTAAATTTCGGCGCGTCCGGATCGATCACCGAATCAGGGCGATAAGTTGGCACAACTTTGCCCTGCCAATCGCTTTTTTGTGCTGCAGCATGCCAGAACAGATCATCCAGAGCGCCGTCTGTTGTTGCGATTGCCTCAATGCCGAATTGATCATAGAGCCCACGCGGGCGGAATTCGGGTTTTGCCAAACGTTCGGCGATTCCGTCATATATATCATTCCCAGTTTTGGCTGTTAGCGGCACGTCCACCTCAAAAACGCGCGACAAAGCATCGTCTATCCAGATGCGAGAGGGAGTCCCGCGGAACAGGTGATAATGCGCGGCAAAGGTCTGCCATATTTTGCGCGGGTCGCGCTCGGCTTTGCTGCCAATGCCCAGCGCCTCAAAACTGATCCCTTGGCTAATGAGCATTCTGGTCACGTAATGATCCGGTGTAACAAACAACGCCGCGGGATCGGAAAATTCCGTGTTTTCACCCCACCAGCGCGGGTCTGTATGGCCATGCGGTGAAATAAGCGGAAGATCACAGACAGCTTTATATAGCTCACGCGCCAAATTGCGGGTGTTTGCATCTGCCGGAAGCAGACGGTCAGGGTGAAGCAGGGAATTTTTACTCATGGTGCCTCGATTTCAAAATAGGTGGGCAGTTTAGTGGCGGCGCTCTTTACATCGCCAAAATTCTGCCGCAGATGCCGCAGCATTTTTTCTTCGGGCGTCATCGCATCGCTTTGCTTGATGGCTTCGTGCACGATTCTATCGCATAGAAATAGAAACCACTTCGGCCCAGCGGGCGCATTGGCAGTTAGCTTCAGAGGATGGTGAAAGCCTGTGACAGACATTGGTAACGTGATCTCCCTAACGCACCCTGCGTTGAATCTGGCATACTAGTCAACAATAGTTTGTCGTGCTAGTCTTTCAATTCGAGCCAAATAGAAACAACAGGACGCTCAGACCGCATGGGATATTGGGAAGCAGAAAAATTTACAAAATTTGGTGATATCCCAGGTGCTGCCGGCTGGTATGCGTGTTCACTTCTGACACTCGCAAAGGGCTCACAATGGTAAATCCGAGATTGGCACAGTTATCCGATATCACCGGACCAGCGAAACTGCCAAAATACGACCCCGATGCGCATGGCGTGGGGATTGTTCATCTCGGACTTGGCGCTTTTCATCGTGCGCACCAGGCTGCCATAACAGATACCGCAATTTCAGAAGCGGGTGGTGACTGGCGGATTACGGGCGTTAGCTTGCGAAGCCGCAGTGTAGTAGACGCACTTGACCCGCAAAACGGACTTTATACGCTGATCGAGCGTGGGGAAAAAGGCACGGAAGGCCGCGTTATCGGCTCAATCGCACGGGTTATTGCTGCCGATCCTCAAGCGACCCTTGATGCGTTGTGCGCCCCAAATGTGCGTGTTGTTACGCTCACCGTAACCGAAAAAGGATATGGTATCGACCGGCAAACCTTCGGGCCGGATTTGCAGCATGCCGCTGTTGTGTCTGATTTGAAAACTCCGGAAAACCCAAAAGGTGTGCTTGGCCTGCTCACCGCCGCGCTCGCCAAAAGACGCGCGCGCTCTATTGAGCCATTCGCTGTGCTTAGTTGTGATAACCTTCCCGATAACGGCGGCCTGTTGCGGCGCGGCGTGATCGGATTTGCGCGCGTAAATACCCCCGAACTCGCGGATTGGATAGCAGAAAATGTTGCGTTTCCAAGCTCGATGGTGGACCGCATAACCCCCGCGGCCACCACCAACACCCGACAAGAAGCAACCCGCCTGACAGGCTGCGAAGATGCGGCCGCAATTGAGACAGAACCTTTCAGCCAATGGGTTATTGAAGATCACTTCCCGCAGGGCCGGCCAGCTTGGGAGCATGGTGGCGCTATCTTTGTATCAGACGTGAAGCCTTATGAAGAAATGAAACTTCGGATGCTGAACGGTGCGCATTCAATGCTGGCCTATACCGGGTTTTTGTTGGGGCACCGCTATGTCCGCGATGTGATGAATGACGAGAGCATGGCGCGCCTTATTCGCCGACATCTGGCCGCAGCGGCTGCGGGGCTTGCGCCACTGCCGGAGGTAGATTTCACTGAATACGCACGCGATCTGCAAGAACGATTCCGCAATCCGGCAATTGCCCACAAAACATTCCAGATCGCTGCCGACGCAACCGAAAAACTTCCGCAGCGCATTTTTGCACCTGCTTTTGAGGCTCTGGATGCCGGACGGGATATTCGCCCCTTCGCTTTCGCAACGGCTGCATGGATGCGGTATTGCCTAGGTAAAGAAAAAAGCGGGAGTCCTTATATACTGCACGATCCGCGCGCAGCCGAAATTACCGAAGCGACCACTGGTGCCCAGCGAACAGCTCAAGCAATTTCGACGGCACTGCATGAGCTACCCTCTCTGTTTCCAGAAGGCCTAAAAAATAGCCGACATTGGCGCAACAATGTTGAATCAGTTTTAAACGAGATTTTGCAGAACGGGATACGATCCGCTGTCACGAAAGAGGCCGCAATGATTGAATAGCCATTCATTTGGCGGCCTGCTTGCTGATTTGAGCCATTTCCGCAATTTTCCATTTGGCGCGAAATAGTCTGTTTGGAGTTAATCCGTGGCCTTCGTTTGATCCGATGACACTGCGCGAACGCACAAAACAAGGTGAATCAGAAGTTAATCACCAAATATAAAAGATGGATTTGACTCGTGGTTTCTTTTGCAATACTAGTATACCAATTGAATTTTGGACATCCATGCTTTGCTGTGTAGGTATTCATAAATGCAATTGAAGTATGATAGCGGTCGTCAAACACAGGCGGCCCTGATTTCATCAAAACGATCAGGGAGGATCGAATGATACAACATTCTAATATTCGCAAGTACCTTATGGGAGCAGCCGTCGGCGGCACGCTTGCACTTGCCGGGGCATCTGCTTCAGCCGTAGAAATGCGTGGCTGGAATATCCACGTTGAGGATTACCCGGTTTCTATCGGAATGGAATCCTTTGTTGCTGAGGTCGCTGAAAAAACCGGTGGCGACATTACCGGGACAGTTTATCACAATGGCGTTTTGGGCAGCCAGCCCGATGCGATTGAGCAAATCCGGCTTGGCATCATCGACTTTGGTGTGTTCAGCCTTGGGCCCATGGGGCAATCCATTCCCGAAACCAATGTCGTGTCATTGCCGTTTATCTTCAAATCCATCCCACAAATGTATGAGCTGATGGATGGTGCTGTTGGCGATGCAATCGGCGAAGGCATGATTGCAAAGGGCATCGTTCCTCTGGGTTGGTATGACGCTGGTGCACGGTCTTTTTATAACTCCGTTCGCCCGATCAACACGCCTGCCGATGTAGAAGGCCTGAAAATCCGGGTTATGAGCAACGACTTGTTTGTTGGCATGGTTGAATCCATGGATGGCAACGCTACACCAATGGCATTTGGCGAAGTTTATCAGTCCATCAAAACCGGTGTGGTTGACGGCGCGGAAAACAACCCGCCATCCTACGAGTCTACCAACCACTTCGAAGTGGCCAACTTTTATTCGTTGACCGAGCACCTGATCATTCCTGAATGCCTGTGCATGAGCCTCAAAACCTGGGAAACCCTTACCCCCGAGCAGCAGGTCATCGTGAAAGAGGCAGGCCGGACAAGCGCTAATTTGCAGCGCGAGTTGTGGCAGGCCCGTGAAGCGGTCAGCATGGAAATTGTTCAGGCCGGTGGCACTGCGGTAAACACCATTGCCGACAAAGGTCCATTTCAGGCAGCTATGACACCGGTTTATGACCAGTTTCTGGCAGCAAATCCTGATCTTGCAGATCTTGTGAACATGATTCGCAGCGCCGAATAAGATTGACAAAAAAGACCAAAGGCCCGCTCATGTTTTGGCGGGCCTTTGCTTCAGGACAATCGTTCATACCGACAAATTCTAAATAACACCGGGGAGATAATGATGCGGCTTGGATTTTCTTCAAAAATCGCGAAGCTTGAGTCCGCGTTAGACATGATCCGTGCAGCATGCATTCTTTTTGCTTCAATCGCCATGGTGATCCTTGTGACCACCTTCGGTTGGCTGGTCTTTGGCCGTTATATCCTGAATGTAACGCCAACTTGGGTCGAGCAGCTTGCACTGCTGTTGATATGCTACATCGCCTTTCTCGGCGCGGCCGCCGGAATAAAGGAAAACACGCATCTTGGTGTGTCCCTTTTCCGAGATATGATGCCGAGCATTGTGCAGAAAATCCTGATGATCGCCATTGATCTGGCGCTTGCTACCTTTGGCGCGATTATGCTTGTTGCCGGCATCACCCTCATGCGCTTTGGCTGGGATACGTTACTGCCAATGCTCGACATTCCCGAAAGCTTCCGGACGTTAGCGATCACCTCCAGCGGCGGGCTGATATTCCTGTTTGCCGGCACACGGGCGCTACTGCACATTCTTACATTTTCGGACTGGACCCCAGTCCCCCAAAAACTGGATACCTGACCCATGGGCCTAACCATCCTTCTTCTCGTCTTCGGCATCCTTGTGGTTGTTGGCATGCCGGTGGCATTTGCAATGGGCATCGCTGCGGCTTCGGCCTTTTGGTATGAGGGCTTCCCGATGCTCATCACATTCCAGAGGGCAACAGCGGGCGTATCTGTGTTTTCGCTTCTGGCCATTCCGTTCTTTGTATTTGCTGGCGAGATCATGCTCCATGGCGGCATAGCGGCTCGATTGGTCAAGCTCGCCTCAGCGCTGGTGGGCCACCTGAAAGGTGGATTGGCGATGGTCAACATCTTTTCATCTATGCTTTTTGGCGGCATTTCCGGCTCGGCCGTTGCCGATATTTCGGCGCTGGGCTCATTGCTTATACCGGTCATGAAAGAACGCGGGTATCGGCCTGATTTTGCCGTAAATGTAACTGTCACCTCCTCGATCGCCGGAATTGTCATTCCGCCCAGCCATAACATGATTATTTTTGCGGTTGCAGCGGGGGGCGGTATCTCTATTTCCAAGCTGTTTTTGGCGGGCGTGATCCCCGGCATCCTGATGTGCTTTAGCCTCGCCATTGCTGCCTATGTATTATCTGTCAAACACAAATATCCCGCAGAGCCCTTCCCCGGGTGGGGCGAGGTGGGGCGCTGTGCGGCTGACGCGATCCCGGGCTTTATTACGGCTGTTATTATCGTGGGCGGCACGCTTTCCGGCGTCTTCACCGTCACCGAATCCGGTGCGTTTGGTGCGCTCTATGCGTTGCTCCTCACCAAGTTCTATTATCGCTCCCTTAGCTGGGAAGCGTTTGTTGCTGCTGTTACAGGCGCCGTTCGCACAACCGGAATGGTAATGATCCTGATCGCCTTTGCGTCGTCCTTTGCCTATTTGCTGGCGCTCTATCAGGTGCCCGGCAAGCTTAGCGATCTGCTGGTCTCGATCTCCGATAATCCAATTATCATTTTGCTGATGATCAACCTGATCTTGCTGCTTTTGGGCATGATCATGGATATGGCTGCACTTATCCTTATTTGCACGCCCATCTTCCTCCCCATCGCCACAGGATTAGGGATGGACCCGGTTCAATTTGGCATAATGATGCTGGTTAACCTTGGGCTAGGCCTATGCACCCCACCGGTTGGGACGTGCCTTTTTGTCGGCTGCGCGGTTGGCAAGATCAAAATCGAGGAAGCCCTCAAATCTATCTGGCCATTCTATCTCGCCATTCTGCTGGCATTGATCCTCGTCACTTATATGCCTGCCGTATCCTTGTGGTTGCCGTCTTTTCTGGGGTAACGCGCCTGCCAAAAAAGCCGATTACAAATCCTACTATTGGCAAATCGCCAAATTGGCACCATAAGATTATTTGAAAATAGCTTAACAAATGAGGTTAAAACATGCCAACAAGCAAACTCGTTTCAGGAAGTGTTCTTGAACCCCTGTCTTTTCCGATGCTGGGCGGCGGTGAACTCACCGTCGGCGGCACAAAGGAAAACTGGACATTGCTGATTGTCTATCGCGGCAAGCATTGCCCCAGATGCAAGAAATACCTCAATATTCTCAACGAAATGCGCACTCAGTGGGTAGATGCCGGCTTCGATATCGCTGTTGTTTCCGCTGACACGCAGGAAAAAGCGCAAGCCGACCAGAAAGAATTTGGCTGGGCATTTGACCTCGCTTATGGCTTGACTGAAAGCCAAATGGCGACCCTTGGCCTATATGTCACCGAGCCGCTATCTGCCTCTGAAACCGACCGTCGCTTTGCAGAGCCCGGCACATTTGTTATCCGTCCGGATGGAAGCGTTTTGTTGATTGCGATTTCAAACGGCCCTTCGGCCCGCCCTGAATTGGCCGAGCTGCTTGATGGAATGATATTCACGAAAGACAATGCTCGACCGCCGCGCGGTACAGTCTAGCCAACTTGCAAACTGTTCAACACACCGGCGAGGCCAGCTATTCTGGCGCTCCGGTGTGTGTATCCATATCGGGTGCAATAACCCGTGCCAACTCGGTTTTCGCACACAATTGTATTTCCCCGTTTTTCAGACGTCGTCAAATTATATTTCCTGCCGTTTCTCTACCTCGACAGGCATCAAATCCTGATTCCGGCGTGATTGCTATCAGCGCTTTTTGTGGTTTTGCCTGTCCGTTTTCAGACAGGTGTGCCAATGAGCGCACCGCGTATTGACGCAATGTTTGCCTGTATCATGTTCTTACCAACCCAAATAATACCTTAATCCCTGACCGGCGTCCATTATTGGAAGATTACGAAAATAAACGATTCTGCGGCCATTGGCACACCCGTCTGAAAAACGGGTGGTAAAGGCCCAAGACCGGACGCAAAACAAGTCCATTATCCCGGCAAATTCTGTTTAATCAATGTAAAAAATGGTGAGCCGGTCGGGATCCGAACCCGAGACCTACTGATTAAAAGTCAGTAAAAAGATACAATATTGGGATATCGTTCTATTTATATAAATTGATTAGTCAAAATTAAACATCAGGTTAGTATACTTGACGTTAGATAACAATATCTGTAGATTCCGTCTGCAGGGTGACATATTGGTGACACCAATCCAACTTGTATCACCAATGATTGGAAGGGCCTTATGACCTTAACTGCCAGAAAAGTACGGGATGCCAAGCTGGGAGATAGGAACCGAATTGTTTGGGATGGTGAGGTTAAAGGCCTTGGTCTTCGCATTACGAAAGCGGGCGTCAAA
>Ga0316205_10003145_pt1 | contig 16014 bp, 12 predicted proteins | sample 3monthpyrite_MG_FD_204941 | JGI IMG/M metagenome (GOLD analysis project Ga0316205, IMG submission 204941) | Microbial mat bacterial communities from mineral coupon in-situ incubated in ocean water Damariscotta River, Maine, United States -... | ecosystem: Environmental > Aquatic > Marine >... | reverse complement strand
CCGAACTACAGACCAGCTTTAAACACAGCATTAGTTTCTATTTAGATGGCAAGATCTACAAATCTGGGTTGAGTGGTAATCAAATTAAACTAACAAACCTCGATCGGGGCAGCCATACTATTAGCGCAAAGCTTCTAGACTCCAGCAAAAAAACTCTCAAAGCTACACAAACCATTACCATACATGTAAAACGACAGTCCAAACTTCACCCCAAAGCCTCCGCTGGCTGGCCGGAAAATATTCCACTATCTATTACATTCCCACCTCAAAACGCACTATAATAGTGCATAACTTCTTGTTTATTGGGAAGTACAAACTCAGGTCTTACCTAAGTCATTGAAAATATTAATCAATCTGTATTTTTAAACTTGGTTCAGATATTGCTTATATTAAGAGAAATAACTCATGACCGATAATTAAACGATGACACCGTATCCGATAGCTAAAAAAACCATTCTTGATGTCATTATTGACAACATTAGCTCATCTGTACTCACACTGAATGAAAACCTTGAAATTTTATACATCAACGCCGCCGGTGAAATGCTCTTGGATATCAGCTCAAAACGAGCATTAGGACAAAGCCTGCGTCACATCATCAGAGTAGAAGAAAGCTTTTTTAGCCGGCTTGAAAACACCTATAAAAACAACCACCCTTTCAGTGAACACGAATTATCAATCTGTCTCTTTAGTGGCCGAGATTTTACGATTGATTACTCTGCCACTTCTATCATTCAGCCCGGACAACCCAATCAGTTACTGATTGAAATTACAGCTATTGATCGTCATTTAAAAATCGCTCATGAAGAAAATCTGCTCTTACAACACCAGGCAGCACGCTCTCTTATTCGTGGCATGGCACATGAAATCAAAAATCCATTAGGTGGTTTACGTGGCGCTGCTCAATTGCTTGAAAACGAGTTACCCAATCCTGAGTTAAAAGAATACACCGACATTATTATTGGTGAGTCTGATCGTCTTCGTAACCTGGTCGACCGAATGTTGGGACCAAACAATCTACCTCAGCCTAAATTAATTAATATCCATGAAGTTACCGAACGCGTCAGACAGCTTGTACAGGTTGAGGCAGGCCAAGCAATTAATTTTATTCGTGACTATGACCCGAGTTTACCGCTGTTAATGGCTGACCCCGATCAGCTTATTCAAGCCATTCTTAACATAACCAGAAATGCGATTCTTGCCTTAGAAAACAAAGGCAACATCACTTTTAAAACACGCCCGCAGAGACACTACACAATCGGCTCAACAGTTCACCGGCTGGTTATAAAATTACAAATTATTGATGATGGCCCTGGTATTCCTGAAGACCTTATAGAAACTATTTTCTACCCAATGATTTCTGGCCGCGCAGATGGCAGCGGCATTGGATTGTCTATTTCACAAGGCCTTGTAAACCAACATAAAGGCCTGATCGAATGTGAAAGCGAACCGGGCAAAACTATTTTTACAATATTGCTTCCTTTAGACAATAGCTCTGAGGACATTCAAGGAGATAACACATGAGCATGCCAATTGTCTGGGTAATAGATGATGACCCGTCAATAAGATGGGTGCTAGAAAAAGCATTATCCAAAGCCGATATGGATGTCACCTGCTTTGAAAACGCCGATACTATTTTATCTAAGCTTAGAAACTTTCAACCTGATGCTATTATCTCTGACATAAGAATGCCTGGCACCAGTGGTCTTGAATTGCTCGATCAAATAAACTCAGAATATCCTGACCTACCTGTCATTATAATTACAGCCCATTCTGATTTAGACAGTGCAGTTTCATCTTATCAGGGCGGCGCTTTTGAATACTTACCAAAACCTTTTGATATTGAAGATGCTGTCAGCATTACTCAAAAAGCCTGCGCCAGCCGAGCAGAAAAGAAAAACCAGCTGACACAGAATAGCGATGATATCACTACACATCACCCCGGCATTATCGGAGAAGCACCTGCCATGCAGGAGGTTTTTCGTGCTATTGGTCGACTCGCGCAATCAAACATTACAGTGCTAATTAATGGTGAATCAGGCACAGGTAAAGAACTTGTCGCCAATGCATTACATATGCATAGCCCCAGATCCAAACAACCCTTTATTGCGATTAACACCGCCGCCATTCCTAAAGATTTATTAGAGTCTGAACTTTTTGGTCATGAAAAAGGTGCCTTCACTGGTGCAAATACACAACGTAAAGGCCGCTTTGAACAAGCCGATGGTGGCACACTGTTTCTTGATGAAATTGGCGACATGCCGGCTGATTTACAAACACGGTTATTACGTGTGCTAGCCGATGGACAGTTTTACAGGGTCGGCGGACACACCGCTGTACAAAGTGATGTTCGTATAGTCACGGCTACCCATCAGAATCTTGAAGAGCTGGTAAAACAGGGAAAATTTCGCGAAGACCTTTTTCATCGTCTCAATGTAATTCGTATTCATATACCATCACTTAGAGAACGACGCGAAGATATACCCACTTTACTCAATCACTTTCTGGCACAAGCGGCAAAGGAAATGAACACTCCGGCAAAAATAATTCCAGAAAAGCTTCATGAATATTTATCAACACTCGACTGGCCCGGTAATGTTCGTCAACTAGAAAACACCTGTCGCTGGCTCAATGTCATGGCTGCAGGCACAGAAGTATTACAGGAAGATTTACCACCTGAGCTGATTAAAGAACAAACTGACACAGCACAGTCATTCATCAGTAACGACAACTGGCAATCATCTTTTAAAAAATGGGTTGAAGAAAAACTACATAATGGTGTTGTGAATTTACTGGATGAAGCCACACCAGAATTTGAAAGAATTTTAATAGAAGCAGCTCTTAAGCAAACCAACGGTAAGCGGCTTGAAGCGGCCAAATTATTAGGCTGGGGAAGAAATACTTTAACGCGAAAAATTAAAGAACTGGGGCTCTAAGTTAAATACTATTAAGACGGGATATTACGCAGACATAAAAAAGGCGGATGAAAACATCCGCCTTCAGATACAGATACTTATAAATACTTACAGCTCAAAACCAAGCGTATAGGTGTCAGTAAAAACATAATTACCTGCAGTGGGTATGCTATCTGTTGCCGCATCAACTGCTCTGATAGAACCTGTATTAGGGTTACCATCATCATTTTGTGCATCTAAAATTACTGCCATATCACCAGTAATTCCGGTAAACGCAATCATCGTACCTGTTATGCCATTTATTGCACCACCAGCACCATCACCCGTTAAAATAAGCGAGTTACCACCAAACGCATTAGTTGGTAAAGTACTGGAAGTAGCATCTCCAGAAATCAAACCAGCAAGACGAAGATGAACCCAGGCCATTGCTGCTTCATCATCACCAGCAGCAATTGGGCTGGATAATGTAGAACCAAGACTGCCTTCAATTATACCATTTTCAGGCGTATCGGCTGTAGACACCAAACCACCCACATGGGCATCTGCAGCGCCATCATCACCAGGCAGCGTGGAATAACGATCCTGATAGCTGTAGATAGCAGCAGATATCCCGCTATAGTCATTGTTAATATTTTTAATTCTTGCATTGGTAATGACTTCCTGTCCCTTTAAAACGCCTCCCAGCAACAGGCCGATGATTACCATTACAATCGCTATCTCAACAAGCGTAAAGCCAGATTGCTGTTTTTTCATAAGAAACCCCTTGATCTTTATGTGCTAATTATTTGATATTGTTACAAAATTATATATTACTTATTTAGATTGTAGAACTAAATCTGAATTATTGTCGAACTATTTGTTATATTTTTGCAAATAAAGCATGAAAACACTGAAAATAGAATTGGATTCGCGGCTAAGTAAGGTCCTTTCTAACCTAAATAATTTGTAATTCAGTTTAGTATCTAAAAAGAGCAAGTAAGATTGATAAAGATTTTAAGCAGATCACTATCGAGATTAACTTCATGAAAAGCTTCAATCAACGATAACATGCAATAGTTAACACAGGAATGCTCATGGTAATGCTAATCGACCAGCCTCGATCATTCGATTTTTTAACACTGTTAGTGGAACCCAAATAACCAGATCATCAAAATCAGTAAGATAATCATCACTTATAAAAACTGGATTAACACCGGGATCATTATCACAATTTTCTGCTTCTGTTATACTTGGTACTCCGGCACCACAATCAATATTGTTAATTGTCTGACGCCCGTTTTCAGCATACGAAACCACCACAGCAGGTACGTTATTTGCCACTGCAGCGCCTGCTGCATTTGTCATATCAATATCACCTACATCAGCCATAGTAAAACTTGATTCCAGGCCTGGAGAAGGCTCATCAGCAAAGTTTGTCGCTCCGTTACTACTCACTCGATATCGAAAAGGATTTCCCCATGCATCCTGTCTGCCGACACCAAGGTCAATGTGCGGCAGGAAACCTTCATCGCTGGTACAAGTATTACCATTTGGGACTGCGGGATCATTCGATTGCCCATCATTATCGGTATCAGGACAAGGCAACCGACCTTCTGTTGCTGCAAAGCCTATTAGCGCCTGTTTTATTGTTTCTAGTTGCTGCCGCGTTTCATCACGTTTCAATTGCTGACGTTGCACACCAACAGTTTTTAAAACACCGGCAAGAATCAAGCTGATTACAATCAGAACAATAGACATTTCAATTAAAGTAAAGCCTGCTAATAGTTTTTTCATTTTATTTAATTACAATCAACAACAACCAATGGGTCACCTGGATTGGCTCCTTCATCCAGACAAATTAGATAATCATTATCACTTGCATCATATAATGTATTTGAGCCATCATTTTCGACACTTAGGTAGTTACTTATAACCGATTTCTCATCAGGATCATCGGTGACAACAGGATCACCACTCACAACTGGCCCTGTTCGATTTTGTGCTGCCGTTCGTGAACCAGAGTAAATAATAATAGCAGCATGATTATTAGCATTTGTTGTCGTAGTAAGGCAATTGCCACTACAGGTTACGTTAGCAGACTCTGGTGAGAAATCGGCCGATAGAGCATAGAAAAAATGATCTTTCCAATGGCGCCATAAGTTTTGATCCTTCACTGTGTTTAAACAGTTTAATGGGTTTGCAGCATTTGCTGCATCTGCAGGGTCAAATAACACAAATTCTTCGCCCTTTTCCGTACTACCCCCACCACCAGTTCCGGGAGTACAGTTAAGTGAAACTATACAATTATTATAGTCATCAACTGCCTCATCGTATTCATCATCTCTTGCATTTTTACATTGCCCAGGCGGATTTCCGTTATTAATGCATGTCGTATAATCTGCATCGGCTTCTGTAATTTCGTCAACATAATCATTCCAGCAATCTGTACATCCAGGGTCGCCAGTTGGTGGAGATGTCGGTGCGCCGCCACCGTTATTGCCCCCTCCGCCGTTATTGCCCCCACCACCATTATTGCCTCCTGCACCTTGACCACCACCTTGACCACACGGTGGGTTACCGCAGTTCCCCTGGCCTCCACCCTGATTAGTATTTCCATTATTATTATTGCCGTTATTGCCCGTGTTAGTCGCTAAACGTGCTTCACTACCATCAACTTGATTGGGTAAACGGCCAAGCACACTTCCTGCACCAAGATCAGTATCTGTATAGCTTGCATCTTCACGGTAATCATCACCAGCAAAATCAATTGGTGCGGGCCAGGGAAGGTTACGATCAGTGCCCGCATCACCATACCCTTTTAAGCAGTTTGCAAGCTGTAATGTAAGATCCTGCATCGAATCTAAAAAGTCTTTTCTCTTTTTAACCGCGCTCCATATTTCATCACGAGTGATGGTAATAAAACGATCATTGAATGGTGGATTTGCGTTTTCTGTATTGGTACCCGCTTTAATAAACTGATCAACGATATCAGGAGCATTATTCAATACCGCATTATCATAATCATTGTTTCCTTCCAGGTACTGCATTTCATCATAATGACCGCCACATAATTCAGCACCTCCTACACTGGCTCTGGTTTGTCCAGCCACACTCCTTGAAGGTGCAAAAACTATAGCAACAATACGACTCTCTGGATTTGCTCCATGTACAGGATTACCAGCCGAATCATAAACCTGAAATAAACCGTTGGTATCCTCGTTCAGTAAATCGGTTTTCAGTGGCTCACCTCCCGCGACACCATTGGTATGCTTATAGGGCCCACTAACGGCGTACCAAAGACATTCATTAGAGTCATCTTTTAATACAGGCAGATCCAGTGTGCGCCAGGGTAACCTTCCAATAACACTTTGATTCTCACTACCTGAGCAAAAACTTTCCTGCTCACCTTCGGATAGACCAGGCGTTGTTTCATCAGGACACGGTAAAAAACCATATTCGCCGGGATGTGTGTCAATATAGGCGACAGCATATGCAATCAATGCTTTTTTCGCCTGGCCAAGCACTTCAATGCGTGAGTCCTGACGATCATGCTTTTCAGATTTAGCACCAAACTGACCCATCATATAGAAAGCCACCATCGATGCTAATACAACCATACTTATCAATAGGGCTGCTCCAGATTGCCTGAATTTATGCAGTCTTGTTGGTTGATTTTTACCGTATCTCATATGATTCAACCTTGTCTTGCTCACTACGTTTCACAGCCTGGCCTGGCTTTAATTTTACTCTGCCTTTATCCTTAATTCTTAATGACACCCGCCCTTCATTTAATACTTTTATTACTTTAACATCGTTAAGCGGCTTACTTGATTTTAGCGTATTTTTCCCGTTTACCCAGACAATATCGGACTGGTCTTTTCGCTTAAGGTATCCATTAACTTCTATTATTTCTGTTCGGGATTGACTAATAGTACTTTTATTAACGCCGGTTTCTGCCGCTTTTCGATTTGCATCAATTAACGCCCGCTCTGCAGGTGTAAAGAATAATCGCATTAAATTTTGCTCCGCCAATGCTGAATTACAACAAATAGAGAGTAGAATTGTTAATGTAAATAATAGTCTCATCATTTACACCTTAAAGGTAAACCATTTAATATGACATATGGCATCGACATTGGGTTGTGCTGAACGTAAGTTCGAACCACTGCCTTTACTGATACGTTTTAATTCACACGAGTTAACAAGGTGTATAGATGGCTTGATATTCTCAAGATCTTTTAAAATATAAATCAGATCAGCTTCATGCATTAAAGACATAGTTAGCTTAATATCAGAAAAAGAAACATTTAAACCTTTAGCTTTAATTAACTCATCTTTGTAGTCATATTTTTTTCTGGGACTGATGACATAATTAAGTTTAGGTATTTTGTGTTTAATTCTTATCACATCAAGAGAGTCCAGCCATAGCAAACGATTTTCATGCTCGTACTGTTCAATCGGCATATAAGCCTTGAACTTTTCCTCATATTCTTTAACAAGCAATGTCATATCATTGAGTGACTTAAATCGTACAGCCTGTTTGTTTAACTTCGATGTTTGTGCATTAAAAAACACAAGTTTTGCCTGGTAATTCTGGTTAAAAACAAACCAGACTATTGCAGCCGTTATTACCACAACACCTCTTGCTATCCAGAGATTATAATTACGGACATCAACCCGCATTATTGTCCGCCTCCATAATAACTGTGAATGCAAACTCAGCATCATTGCTGGGTTTTTGTGAAATTTCACCTGTCATTTTATCATTAGAACTTGCCTTAATCGGCTTTTTTGTAATGCTAACAGACTTAACAGTTTTAATTGTTTTTATGGTTGCTATAAACTTCTCCACAATCTGCATTGTTTTCTGCTTACCAAAAGAAGAATCAATATTCGCAACAATTTTTAAAACCTGGCCCTTATTTTTAGCAGAACTTTTTGATTGATTAGCATGCTTTCGATTATTTCCTCGTCCACGTGATTTAATATTTTTATTAGTATGGAATGCATTAATATTCCACTTCAAAGCCTCTAATGAAATATTTGTATACGCATTAAATACCTGACTAATTTTTCTCATTGACTGTTCAATACTGGCCTCACCAGCTTTATCGATATCAGAAACATTATCAACGAACAACTTCATCTGTTTGGCTTTTACTGGTAATAACGACATATTACTGGCAAGCCTGTCGTTATGCTGAATCAAACTACTTATTTGATCCTCTACACCTTGTAACTTATGATCCAGAACATCACTGTCCAGATATAATTTGATTGCCAGGCCTGTAAACACCACTGCAGCAACCACAGACAATATATTCAGCTTACTATCCAGGCTTTTCTTTTTATACCGCTCCAGATCCTGTTTTCTGCCGTAGTGGTTTTTTGTTATCGAACCAGCTAACAATGAAGAAAATATTTCTTTACCACCAATTTTATATTCGGACTTAATAGCAAGCGCCTGCTTAATACCATCATGTTCTACATACGTGATATTCATATCAGGAAGCAATTCATCAAGTCCAGTTAATTGTTTATAGAACCTGTCACTTGTAAGAATAACAACATCAATTTTGTCATCGACATTGAGCAGCCTCTGGTTTTCCAGATATTTTTTTGTTTTATTTAAATCACCGGTAATGGTTTCAATATTAAAATTTTGGGACGAAGGGATATTCCTGCTGTAAAATAATTTACCGTCCTTGAAAATGCTTTGACGTATAAAATCTCGTGACTGACGACTAACCAGTAACGTCAGCCCTTTTTTGATTTTAAGAACCTTTAATACGTTATCGGCAATTAACGGTAGCGAGTACACGCCCTTTATAATCACTTCGTTTTCATTAAAAATATCAAGCCACTTCAACAAAGGCCTGTCTTTAGTCAAACCAGATACCAGTAACCTGTCATCTCTTCTGAGATTATTATCACGCCCAATAATATTAGCCGTAGAGAATTCTGTTCCCCGATGCAATCTCGTCAAGGTTCTATCAATAAGAAATTTTCTTTCATGAGGCGCGACATGAGGGATCGTGGCCAGGGTCACCTCATCTTCCAGAATATCGAGAATGATTGATGCCTCTATATTTTTACTTTCTTGCAGATAGTCAGTCAGTTCAGCCAGGCTTTTTTCATTTTCTTCGAATTCATATTTCGCAATAAGCTCGGAGCCACGCCAAAGCATTGCAGTAATAAGATCATCAGTAATGAAAAATACCTGTTTCATAAACTACCTTAAGGTACCTATTGTGTCGTAAATAGGACCAAATACAGATGCGAGTATCCAGACCAGTATCATTGCCAGCCCAAAAATTAATACCGGTTGCAATATTGGCTCAATGGTCGCAAGCGATTCTTTGACTTCTCTGTCAAAATAATATTTAACGTTTTTTAATGCCACATCAAGTTCACCACTGGACTCACCAATCTTAAACATACGCACAACCAGTGGCGGAAATACTTGCGTGTTCGCAATAGCAGTTGAAATCATTTCTCCCTCAGAAATCATTTCATGCGCCTCATCGATTGCCTGTTCTAGTACTGCATTACCCAGTAACCCCTTGCTGACTTTCATAGATTCCAGAACAGTAATACCTGCTTTATACATCAGTGCAAAGTTATTGCTGAACCGCGCCAATTTTATTTTTTGCATGATAGGACCAATCAACCATAACTTTAACTTTAACCTATCCAGATGATATAAAAACCGATACGATTTTTTTGCCATAATTTTTATAAAAACAACTATTGCAAATGGCACAATAAAAAGCAGATACCAGTAGTTTTGTACAAAGTCAGACACTGCTAATAACGCGATAGTATGGAACGGCAATTCATTATCAAACTGACTCATGAAAGATAACATTTGAGGTACAACAAATACCATGAGCACAACAAATGCAATCATCATAATCAAACCAATAATAACCGGATACATTAATATCTGCTTAGTCTGGGCACGAAGCTCTTCCTGCCACTTCAGCATATCTTCCAGCTCTTCCAATACTTTGTTTAACTCACCACTCTGCTCACCCACTTCAATCAGGTTTACATAAACATTGTCAAATGTTTTAGGAAATTTACTCATTGCTTTTGACAGGCTATCACCGCCTTCAATTGATTCAAGTAATGCCGACAATAATGTTTTTATATGGTTTTCTGAAAAACTGTCCCTCAGATCACCCAGACCTTCAAGCAGTGGAACGCCTGCAGATAACAGCTGGCCTAACTGGAATGTAAAAACAATCCTTTCTTTTCGCGTTAATGGTTTTTCACCGCTTGATTTCAAAAAACGGCTTTCTTCTAATGATTTCGCTGAAATCAGTTCAAGCTTAATATTTTTTAATTGCAGATCAAGATCTTCAATATTTTCTGCTGCAATAATTCCGTTGACACGCCGACCATTTAGATCTATCGATTTGTATTTAAAATTAGCCATGCCTTAAACCAGTCGTCCGGTGAAATCAATCACACGTGTTACTTCTTCCAGACTAGTACGTCCATCAATTACCCATCTTGCCGCATCTTCCTGAATACTAACAAATCCCTTATCGAGCGCTAATTGTTTGAATTCATTCATGCTGCTTTTCTTCACTATTAACTCATCGAGATCTGAGTCCATACGCAGCACTTCCATCAACGCAAAGCGACCACTGTAGCCAATATAATTACATGACTTACAACCTTCCGCTTCGTAAATTATCGTCACATCATCAGGTAAATCGAGTAAAGATCTTTCCATTTCTTCAACTGACTTTTCTTTTTTGCAGCTATTACACAATTTTCGAACAAGTCGCTGTGAAACAACACCAATAATATTTCCTGACAATATTTCTGGTGAAACACCAATATCAATTAAACGCGGGAAAACACCCATCGCTGAATTTGTGTGTAATGTAGAAAATACTTTATGACCTGTCATTGCAGCACGCAGTGCCATTTCAGCCGTGTCTTCGTCTCGTATCTCACCGATTAATATGACATCGGGGTCCTGACGCATCATTGAACGAATACCAGTCGAGAAATCCAGCTTCGCTGCTTCGTTAACTGAAGTCTGCCGGATCATTGGTAGCGGGTACTCGACCGGATCTTCTAGTGTCATGATATTGATATCAGGGCTATTGATAGCAGTGAGCATTGAATACAATGTGGTCGTTTTACCACTACCTGTTGGACCTGTAACAAGCAAAATACCTTCCGGGCGTGACATCATGATTTGCAGACGCATCAGCATGTCGTCACGTAACCCCATGTTCTTCATTTCGACAATACCTTTTTGTCGATCAAGTACACGCAGAACAATATTCTCACCCCAGGTGGTGGGTTGAGATGAGACACGAAAATCAATACTTCGGCCACTGATGCCTAGTGAAATTCGCCCGTCCTGGGCAGCACGGGTATCTGCAATATTCATGTCAGCCATAACTTTTACACGAACAATTATCGCTGAAAGAAATTTCCGATGCAGACTTCTTATTTGACGTAACACACCATCAATACGATACCTAACACGTATAAACCCTTCTTCTGGCTCTATATGTATATCAGAAGCACCGGACTTAACTGCGTCTGCCAATAATGCATTGATTAAGCGAACAACTGGCTGACTGTATTCTGCATTTGCACTTTGTAAACTTTGAACATCAATCTCACCTGTTTCAAGTTCATTTAAAATGCCATCAACCGATAATTCATAACCATAAAACTTGTCTATTGCAGCCTGAATTTCTGACTCAACCGCAAGGTTTGCTTTGATCTCAACATTAACGCCAACAGCTGCTCGCAACCTATCCAGAGCCTGCAAATCCATGGTGTCTGTCATCGCGACAGTTAATTCATTGGTAGCTTCAAAATACAGCAATGGAATTAACTTCAACTGAACAGCAAGATCTTTTTCTACCAAAGTCAGTGCATGCTCATCAGGAATTATCTGCGACAAATCAACAGATTCATGCCCTAATGCTTCACCAAGAACGTCACGGATAACTGAATCAGAAACAAAACCCAGTTCAACAAGCATTTTGCCAATCGGTAAGTTCCGGGTCTTTTGTTCTGTTAATGCAATTTTCAGCTGATCGAGTGTAATCAGACCATTATCTATTAAAACATCACCAAGGCGTTTCGGTTTAATAACGGGCGCTGATTTTTTTTCAGCTTCTATCTCATTGGTTTTGTTTTGGATCGTTGATTTACTGGCCGACTGACTTGCATTACTCATGTGCAGCCTCCAGTTGTTCTATACGATTAAGCACCAGTTTTTCATCAAAATGAATCACATGATCATCGGATAATCTGGATGCTTTTTTATAATAAGTCAAAGCAACTTTTGACTGCCCCAGTTTTTCAAGCATCACCGCCAGATTAAACGCATAATCTGCTTTTTTCTCTAACGAGAAGGCATCAAAAAATGCCTGCTGTGATTCTTTTGTTCTGCCCTGTTTCGCGTAAACTAGTCCCAAACTAAAATGTACATGTGCCGCCTCAGGATCTGCTCTAAGTAAAAGATTCAGCTGACTCTCATTGGCTACTGAAATTTCTTTTTTTGTAAGATCGACCAGAGCCGATTTAGCTATGCTGTCTTTTGGATAATAATGTAAAACCTGCTCATATAACTTTTTAGCAAATGTATATTGCTCATCTACAACCGCGATTGCCGCTCTGCCAAGCAAAGCATCACGTTGACGTTTATCACGAGTCAAAACTTGCTGATAAATTTTATCGGCTTGCTGATATTGGGCTGACTGATAGTACTGATATGCTTTATGTAACAACTCAGAAATGGGATCTGGTTTGTTTTGTTTTATGATTGTTATTTTTTTTGGTTTTTTTGCAACCTCAATCTTTTCTTTTTTGACAGCAACTTTTGCTACTGTGTTTTTCTGAATAGATTCCTCACTGACCGCAGCTATAGAAGGTGGTTTCGAATTATCGATTGCTTTTAATTCGTTGTCAGCCAATTTGTTATTTCTCACAAATGAAGGCTTGAATGCCGGACGCTGTGAATTATCCAGCGTTTCGGCTGTATAATATAAATAACTCGCCACAAAAAATAATAACGCAGAAAAAATATACATACCGTAATACATGGTTCTTTGGTTATTACGATAACGTTTCTGACTAACCTCTAATATCCTGCGAGCATCATTATGGCTGTATGGTGGCAAAAACACTTCCTGCTCTGTTGAAGACTGCTTATCCTCAAGCATTTTATTTTCCTGAGCTTTGTTCACGAGCTCATCGGTATCCTGACCCTCTTGTTCAATCTGCCCCTGATCAGTCGGTACATCTTGCTCAAGAATTTCCTCAGCGGCCTCAAGCTCAAGCACAACTTCTTTTTCAGGCTTAGATTCTTCTTGAAGCTCTTCTTCAAGAGAACGATCTTTTAACTCTTCAAACTCCTCAGGAAGATCAAGTTCGATCTCTTCATCAAGCGATGGTAAAGATTCCAGCCCTTCTTTTTCTGGCTCATCAGCATGATCAGAAAGCTCATCAAAAACTTCAGAATGTGGTGCGCCTGCTTCAGACTTTTCAGATTGATTTAGTTCTGAATCAGACGCCTGCTGTTCAGCAGAATTCGCTTCGCCCTTTTCTTTATCTGAAGCCGCCTTTTTTAAGGCATCAAGTAACAGACTCATGCTTATTCAGCCTTTTCATTATCTGTTTTTTCCTTCTCGACCGCTTCTTTCTCATCTTTAAATTGTGGAAGGTGAGCTTTAAATCCAGCAAGGTCTGCATTAATATCTGCGTGCTTTATAACTTTTGGACGCAGGAAAATGACCAGTTCTGTTTTGCTATGGGAATCATTTGAATAATTAAACAACTGCCCAATGATTGGTATCGCGGCTAAAAATGGAACACTACTATCACTTTCATCCACGGTGTCCTGCATGAGCCCGCCAATTACAGCGACATCACCACTATTCACTTTTAAAATTGATTCAACTTCGCGAACCTGAATTTCTGGTACTTCACTAATAACACCTACAGCAGCCAAGGCAGGATTAGGATCATTCACATAATTAATAATCCTGGAAATTGTTGGCCTGACATTTAATGTAATTTCACTATTTTCACTAATGTATGGTGTCACTTGCATCACGATGCCGACTGGCACGGTATGTATCTCAGTTGTAAATGTTTGTGATGTACTTGTGGTACTGCTTGTCGTATCAACATCAATTGAAAAATACACACGATTATCAACAACTTTTAGAATAGCCGTCTGATTGTTAATTGCCATCACTTTTGGTGTCGATAGAACTTTTACACTACCAAATGATTCAAGCATTCTGACAGAGCCCGTTATAGAACCAAAGGTGCTACTGTTATTAGTAAATGTTGCCGAGAAAAAGGGTGGCGTATTTAAATTTGCTCCAGTCAGACTTTGTGTAAATGAGGAATTACCACTGCCACTCACCTGATTCCAGTCAATACCAGCCTGAAACTCATCACTCAGAGTGACTTCTGCTATTGTCGCCTCAATAAGAACTTGTCTTTTTGCACTAGATAACACCAGGTCAACATAACGTTGAATCTGCCTGTGTTGCTTCTCGGTTGCCTTGACTGTTAGAAAACCTGTTTCTTTATTTACCAAAATATTTTCTGAATCACCCGGCTTAGTCGATTTGTTGTTATCTTTATCTTCTCCATCGACCAATGCTATTAGTTTTAAAATATTTTGAGTTAAGGTTAACCAAAAAGCATTATTTGTTTCACTCAAAACCGATGTGCTTGAATTATTACCTGCAGTATTTTCACCCGTTGATCCGGTCGAAGCTATCTGTGTAGAGATTAAGTTTTCGCTTTTAGTTTTTCTGTCAATATTTACATAATCAATTTTGTAGGTTCTAAAAAATGGAACATCTGGACGAATCGTCAGTAAACCATCTTTAATGTAATAACGAATACTGGCTTGTTCTGAAATCCTGTCAAGAATCTGTGGTAATGTCTGATCAATGGCATTGAGTGTTACCAAACCTTTTATGCCCTGATAGACATCAATATTTATTTTTGCATCACGCGCCAGTGCAAATAATAAAGAGGCCACATTCACATCATTAACAACAACAGTATACGTTTCTGTTTCGGGCACTAAAGCCGGCTTTGGTACAACAGGTGCTTCAGAGATCAGTTCCGGTATATCTTTTTGCGGCTCTTTGATGGCATCTTTATTGATGTGTCCTTTAACATTTACCGGTGATTTTGACGGTGAACATGCAGACACAACAGCAAGCAGTAGAACAGTTGTAATTATTTTTTTAGTCATTAGATAAGTTCTGTTGTTAAATTAGTTAACTGTATTCAGATGAAATGGTTTCTATTCCTCTGATAAACGGGCTTTTAACCCGCAGCTTTTTACTGATATTTTTCATTGACTGAGAAGCGCTGCTGTATTGCTTAAAGCTGCCATATAAAACACCATAATATTGGCGGCCATTTTTCGTTGCCTGGTACACAAACGTATTACTTATCAGGCTCAGGTTTTGCATTTGAGTCAGAAAACTTTCAAGTGCATTAAGTCGTGTTTCGTCAACCAACATTAGCTGTACGCTATATCGAAACCCGCTATCATTTTCTAACCACGAAACTGTTTTTTTCAGTCGTTGCTGCAATAAATCACTCAGCTCTAAAGATTTTAGTTGTAAATTTCCGTTTTCGCCATCAATCGACGGTGAAAAAGTACTTTTATTACCGGAACTTGCAACAGATTCGTTATTATTTACCTGAGAATTACTAACTACGTCTTTGTTATCGTCAAAACCGCGAATAAACCAGCCAAAACCAATCAACACCAGCATGATTGAAGCGGCTACCCCGTATTTAAACCAGTTTGGCATGCCAGATGTGGCATATTGGCTGTCTTTTGCAGCCATTTTGATGTGTTTTGGCTTAATTTGCTGACTATTTTCGGAAAACGCAGCCAACATGGTTTTGTCTGCCAGAATGTTAATTCGACGCGTTAAGCCTTTCGAATATTTGGCCACTTTGCCCGCTAATCGAGCATTAAACAGATCAGCCTCTTTGTATCCTGCGGCACGCATTCTGAAATTGAGATAACTCTGAATATCCTTCTTTTCAAACACATCAAGCGATAAATGATGGGTAATACGCTCTTTGA
>Ga0316205_10003144_pt1 | contig 16017 bp, 15 predicted proteins | sample 3monthpyrite_MG_FD_204941 | JGI IMG/M metagenome (GOLD analysis project Ga0316205, IMG submission 204941) | Microbial mat bacterial communities from mineral coupon in-situ incubated in ocean water Damariscotta River, Maine, United States -... | ecosystem: Environmental > Aquatic > Marine >... | reverse complement strand
TAGCCGAAATGTCAGCCACCAACCCCAGGAACTTCCGAGTTCGGCCAGAACCGGTCCTTCGCGGATAATGCTCTGAACGACTGCTTCATACTGCTAAGCGGTCATTCAATTACAGCTATTAATCAGTAGCTACCAAAACATACCAGGCTGGGTCGGATGAAACGCACGGCGGTGGAAAACACACCGTGACATTGATGAAGATGTCTTAGCCTTACGAACCTAGTGGGACGTTTTAGGTATCTTGGCTGTAAACTTTCCCTTTTTTAGTTTCACTTCCATTTTGTTGGTATCAACTGAGTCAGGCAGTGTAAAAGACCTGAAAAAATTCATCTGCTTTGATGTCGTCTTCGTCACTCCCTTTTTCTTGCTACTGCTATCCTCCGTGTGCATACCTCCAATTTCAAATACGCCATCCTGAGCCTTGACTTCAATTTCCTCTGGTAAGAACCCGGTTACATCACCCTCAATTATGACTTGGTTCTCATCCTCATCTAATGATAGACCAATGCCGATCGATACTTCAGATTCCGCATTCAACCAATCTGACATGGCATCGCCTTCAGTCGAGTTGCGATTACTATAAATATCGAATGCCCGCTCTCGAATCATGTTTTGAATCTGGTTTATTGTTGTAAAAATGTCATCACTTTTACGAATGATTGGAAATCCTGTTCTCTCATGCAATACCATTATTAATCTCCTGTTTGCAATTAAGTCTCATACCCGATTCAGGCATGAGATAATTGATTCGTGAATGTTATGCTAAAAATAAAACCTGAAGCTCTGGAAAGGTTGGCAGATTGAACGAATAGAATCGCCTCAGATACCGTATAAGTCTGCAACCAGCCGAAACCGTAGTTTCATGAACGTACAAATAATGACCACCCGAAGACTATAATAAACCTGCTTGTGCCTGCGGCATGATTTCCATGCCTTTTATCCTTTCGTGATGGTTATGCGCTACGTGAGGAAGCGCACTATCGTAAAATGTTATGCCTTAATCAGTTTTCGGGCGGTAAAGAGTAACCGTCGACTTTGACTTTTAAACCTAACCGAATGATCGTGCTGAATAGCGCTGACCGGTCAGAATTTCTGCAGGAGCAAATAGACAAGGGAAAGTAAGTCAGAGGTTAGTCCTTTCCTGACGTTTAAGCAAGAATTCTGTACGTCTTAGTTGGGTCGTTCTCGGTATTTTGGCCTGGCGCTAATACTCGTGACCTCTAAACGACGACTTACTGCCACTTTCGGACCTTTAACATCATACAAAAACAGCGACCGAAGCCGCCGTCTCTGTTGATACTGCTTTAAGAGTTACGCTGCTTTGCGTCTAGCGATACCAACCAAAACGAGGATACCGGAACCAAGCAGCCAGACTGCGGCGGGAACGGGGACAGCAGAGACATCATAGGTGTAGGTCAATGTGAGACCGTCGTAGGTGGCTAAGTCTGTGTCGCCGTCCCAAAAGCCGTCTGTTACGGTAGGGTTGGGGTCGGTGCGGGTGGCATCCAGTGTCTGTCACGATCCATGGCAAAGTAACGACCCATGATCGATGCGATAGCGCCGCCGGCTTCGTGCAGGCGGAACTCAACTGGCGCAGGTAATTGAGCGCGGAGTGGGGCGGTGTATCACGACCATCGGTGATCATGTGCAGCAGCGGTTTGGCACCCTGTTGCCGGCATAGCTTGAGCAGTGCGAACAGGTGCTGTGTATGGCTGTGCACGCCACCGTCCGATACCAGTCCGACGAGATGGATCGGACGGTTACGCACTGCGACGTATCCGCTTCCACCACGGCGTTGTTGACCTTGCCGGGGTTGGCGCCGAAGCCATCGAGAATAACCAATAGAACCGGACTGCGCGGAACACCGGAAATATTTAAACCCGTCGCCCTTTCAAACGTCGTCAGGCACCTGCTTGTCGGCAATCTCTGTTTCCGCGAGCGGTTCGGTGCACTGCCGCTGCGCGTGCGGATCGGGACTAGCCTGGCAGGTTGCTCGTGACGGGGATTGCTGCGTCGCGGGTCGGGGCAGGAGATCGCCAAAGTCGGAGTAGTTGTAGACGGCGTGCATGGCTTCGCTCCTCTGTGTTTGTCTGAAGAGAAACGCTAACAACATGCGTGCCAAACCGGTGCGGAAGGCTAACGTGATGAAATCATTTCGTTATGGTGTCGTTGAAGAAATAACCCCAGAGGTTTACACGCACACATTGAGTACCTGGATGACGGCGTGAGCACCAGTATTAGCTGTTTGAGCACTAAACATTAAAGGGGGCGGTGACAAACGAGACTGATGACGTTTTGTCACCGCCCCCTTTATTTGCTTTTTTAATCGTGGTCTGTCCCCTATTATTGTATTCAATTGCCGGGCAGCATGAACCGCCAAACGCCTGTGTACCAGAACACCGCGATAGACATAACAAGATAAGAAACGGCTGCCATCGTTGCGGGCTCCTGATGTCGGATTTGATACCGCATCATGGCGAACATGCCAAGCCTGGTGGCACGGGATAACAGGGGTGCGATATGTGTTTCTATTTCACCATCGACATACAGGGGCTTGCGGTTACCGGTCTGGATCGGGAACAGGTGATTTTCGTAAGCGAGAATCCGACCTGTATAGACCAGCCTTGCAGGATCCAGCGCCAGGTGCCGGCCGTCGTGCAATCGTATGTGCAGGTAATGCCCGTCGCTGCCAAGCCTGTTGCACAGCTGCCTTAACCCGAGATAGCCAAGCACTGGAGCGCCGAGGGCGAGCACGCCAAGTACTATAAGCATTTCATTGATGCCAGTGACACAGGTAGCAGCTTGCTGGGCTGCCTTCTCATCCAGAAAACTGTTCAAGAGGTACCAGGTGTAAACCAGTAGTCCCAGCATACCGGCAGTCACAAGCAGCAGCATCCGCTGGGCAACGCGCACAAATTTCTCGGTTTTCAGATCGCGAGCCAGCCAGTGCAGGCTTCCGCTGCTTGACTTAATACCCTCACATGCCTCCAGCGTCGGCACTTTTGGGTGCTGTGTAAATCGCTGGCCTTTCGGTGTCGCCCAGAACGCCATCGCGATCATCAGCAAGCCGAACAACACCATTCCCACAAGGGCGATATCCATCATGCGGTCGGTATCTGCTCTTTCTCTGGCGGCCGCATCGAGTATCTCCTGCACTTGATGATCACCAAATGGCGACATGGAATGGGAATCAATATCGACGCGCAAAATTTGAAAGTCATCCATGTCGGTAACCAATATACCCTTACCTGAGCGGACTACATCGGTTGGATACACATCTTCGGTTAAGTCGATACGCGCCTTCGCGCCGAGTTGCGCATCATAGATCAACAGGTCGGCGATTGTTCCTGTCGCATCCGATTGAACCACCCACGCGTTTCCATCCGGTGACAGGGCGATCATCATCGGCCAGTCAAGGCCGGGACGGGCCTGGCCGGATTTGGCGCTCAGCTCGTCAGTTATACTCCAGTCACCGTCGGCATCCGCCTGGAGTATGACAAGACGGCGATTACCGGAGTCTGCTACCCACAAACGCCGCTTGTCATCGAGAGCGATGTCATTGGCCTGGTTGAACCATTTGCCTGAAGTGAGTACACGCGTGTTCTGTCCGTCCGAGGACAGCCAGTGCAGGCGCCCGCCAGCTGTATCGCTGACGAACAAGCCCTCGCCAGCCGGATCAGGCAGCACTTTGATCTGGCTGCGTAATTGTTCGAACAGCGGACTTTCGACATCCCGGCATTGCCATCCCGGGTAATCGCACACATACAGCCCAGCGGGCCTTTGCGTGGCTACCAGCAGGGTACTGTCATCCTGCAGGCGCAAGTCTATGGGGTAGGAACCGATGCCAAGTGCTTCCAGCGAATGCCGTTCCTGCAATGCGCCGTTGGTATCGAGCACCAGGATTTCATCGTTTAGCGTAACCAGGACATGCGTTGTGTTGGCGGTGATATGAACAGGCCCGTTAACATTTGCGCCCTTGTTCGACGCCCAGGCAAAGAGTGCCAGGCAGGCAACAAACATTAGCATGCACAGGATGGCCACTATGGCTTTGGCGGGATGATACTGTTTGAATATGTCCGACATCGTTAATTGGATTCGGTTGTTTTCCTGGCCCTGAGCATCATGAACGAACTTCGCCCCGGGGCAGTTTCAATCTGGAACTCGGTGCCTGAGTCAGGCAGGGTTATTACGCTTTAATCGGCGCAACCGCTGGTATTCTGAATAAAAAAAGGGGCAAAGAGGGTGAGCAGCCTGATTTGTTCCGTCATCCGTTCCACCGCGCCCACGTTAGAGCAGTCCAGCCCGGCGGTGAGAAATTACAGCTGAATAATAACTAATTAAAACAGAGTGTTATTATGTATTACTAATTTAAAGAATTAACTATTTATTAGCGTGATTACAGGGGGCTTTATGCCGCGCTGTTGTCGTGTGTCGTTACTATGCCGTGTCTTCGCGAATGTACTCTGACCCCATGGGTTCATCTTACTGGCAGGCGACACCGTTGAACCTTTTATTCGGATCAAGGGTTAATCGTGGTCTGTCCCTTATTACTCTTTATCCGTTGCGCTGTCTGCGCGGGTATTTTCACACTCATCTGCAGTGGCAGGCTCACACCGGCCGTAGCAACGCACGCGCCCGTGGCTGTCTGTGAGGGCAGCACCACCGATCTCGGAGGAACAGAAGAACTGGCCATCGCTGCCTTTTGCACACTGGCCCTTACCACAAAGGACCTGGCCGTCCAATGTACGCTCCGCATCACCCTCATAGTGCCTAGAGCACCAGACAGTGCCCTTGCTGTTGACTATGCAACGCCCGGCACCACAGTAGACTTCTCCGCGCATATCAGTAACGCAATCTGCGGATGTGATGGCAGGCACTGGCAGTATCATCACAAGCAGTATGATGCTGTAGTAAAAGCTTGAAATATTTGCACCGGTAATCATTATAGAATTGCCTGTCATCTGTTAAAGGGTACGGTGACAAAACGCAATCGTTCTCATTTGTCACCGACACCTTTAATTATATGTAGGGTCAGAGTAAGAATACACAGTAGGAGAATAGGGGACAGACCACCATTAAATCAGGAAACTCGAAACCGTGGTCTGTCCCCTATTGCAAGTATCCCGGAACTCAGGCTACCGCCGCCCGGCGTTTTGACAGCATGCGTTCCAGCCTTTGTTCAGACTCCGGGCCGCGTACCAGCGCGCGCAGGAACACGCCGATATAACTCTTGTCAACAATCGCACCCTCGGCATCTATCGCCGGCTTCATCAGCATGTGAAGCTCGACCAGGTTATACCAGGGCACGGCCGGATAGATGTGGTGACCGATATGCCAGTTGATGTTGTTCCAGAAGAAACTGTTCAGCGGATTTGAAATGACCGTGCGCGAACCTACCAGCTGCCCCTGGTTCCACGGCGTTTCATAGTGTTCGGCGATAAAACGAACCGAGTTAAACAGCGAGAAGATATACACCGGCACCAGCCACACTTCCAGTGTCTTGCCCAGCACGCCGTGTTGTTGTGCCCAGGCCAGCAGCGCCCAGTAGCAGGCGATCTTGAGCACGGTTTCGAACAGGTGTATTGCCCATTTTCTGGCATTGAAATGCTGGATCGGGTAGATGAAATTGAAGTGCACGAAACTCAGCAAAGCGCCCGCCACGATGTAACCATAAAATGCCACGAAATCCAATACACCACGCTTGCCCATGGTGAAGGCATCGGGGTCCTTCGGCGAACGGTTGTAACGGTGGTGTTGCATATGATCATCCTTGAACGCGATGAAGGATGCCATCAGCGGAATCATTGAGACGATGCCGAATACCCAGTTCTTCCATGATTTTTCGAACAGTGTGTTGTGGGTAGCATCGTGCATGAAGGTGACAATACCCATCCACAGGTACCCAAGCGCCAGGTAAGCCGACCACTTGAGCAGGCCGGACCCGGTGCTCCAGGCCAGCCAGGTAAGATAGATCATGAGCCCGAAGAACAGTGGAATCTTGATCAGGTTGGGCATGATTCTGTTGGTTCTGAGGCGTTTCAGATCTTCGCGCGAAATATAGTCCCGGCGCGGGGCACCGGCTTGGGGTGTGTTTATCAAAGGATCGACTTACTGTTCAGTGGTGTGAGAGCTGCTACTATACCGGCAAATTCTGGAACATAGCACAATTTTCTCCAGACCTGACCCTGCAATCAATCCATAAACAGGATCCAGACCGCGCCTGCGTTGTCGGGGCCGTCATCATCATTCGGGGCGCCTACTACCAGATCCCTGATGCCGTCGTCGTTTACGTCCCCGACATTGGCAATCGCGATAAAGGGTACTGACCCCTTTATTGGGGAGAGCGGGGGATAGTTGGCGTCTGTCCCCTATAACCGCTAGTCATCAAACAGCGGGTTCTCATGACACAGGTCACAGCTGACTTCGCTGCCTTTGGTAAGCGTTATACGCTCATCGCGGCCGCACGCCGCACCATCGTCATCGCATTTCAGTGTACGTGTCGCCGCCATTCGGGATAACACTGTGCCCTGCAACTGTTGCCCGTGGCAGGACTTGCATGACCCCAGATTGTGCTCAGCTATTTCCTCGTGCTCTTCGTTCCAGCGCGAATCACCGACGGGGTGCATGCCGTGCGGTCCATCGAGTGTCAGCCCAAGACTGTCCGGTGCATGACAGGTATCACATTCGACCAGTGTGCCAGAATGCCCCTGTAATTGATTGGCGGCGATATTGTCATTGGCAGCCGGATTCGGATTCGGCCAGATCGCGTGGGTACTGTTATGGCATCCTTCGCACATGACGCCACCGTGCCCCTTGCTCAGGCGATACAGCACATCGACGGTCTCGCCAGATGCATTCTGATTCCGGTTCTCCGCAAAACGTGATTGTGGCGACTGTATCATGCTCGCTACTTTGACAGGCTCTGCCACGTCCGGTACCGAAATATGCTCAGTGGAATAGGCCTGCAGCAAGCGAATACCATCGTCGGCGACGATCGCGCCGGGCGGATGATTGGGAACTGATGCATCGCCGGTGTGGCATGACTGACATCCCGGTTCACTGGCCCAGGGTACACGCAGGCTGCCATCCAGGACATAGTCGCCGGGATTATCGCTGTTCACCCGCAGGGTGAAGTCATTGCCGACCTGTTGCATGTCGCCATGGCAGTCCTGGCACACCACGCCGCCCGCGGCCATGGCGCCACGCAGACACTGTGTGCGCTTGCCCGGATGGCATTGATAGCAGGTCTGCTCCAGTACCTCTTCCGCTTGCAGGGGGTTTCGGCCGGCAGGCGGTGGCATTGGCGGGAACAGTGGCTGTGCGTTGAAGTCAGGCAGTGAACCGTGGTGACCGTGCATGGCACGCGACATGCTGATGTGAGAGTTCTGCTGACGCCCCTTTAAAGCTTGTTCAGGCTCATCGACAGGTCCGGTTTGCAGCAGATCAAGCGCGGGAGTGTAATGGCACCTGGAACACTGCACGGGAGTCTGGTTGGCAATGCAGTCAGGATCGGTAGCATCGGCTGTCGCGTCACAAGGCATTGCCACCAGGTTCTTGCCTGCATCCCAGTTTTTATAGGTGTCGCCATGCTTTGCATCATGCAACCGCAGAATATTGGTTTTGGCCGCATTCAACAGTTTCTGTTCGACGGTATCGCCCGGTGCATCGTCAATATCAACGACAACAAAATCGGTTTGTGACACCCCGGAACCATTACATTGATCGCTCTGCAGATTTGCCGGCAGGCGCGGATCGAGACATTCCAGCGGGTCGACATGGCAGTTCTGGCAATCGGCCTCGGAAGCCACTGGCAATACAACATCGAGCGAAGCCAGTGCGGCACCGGAGTTGTTGTCAGATGCAACGACCTTCATCAGAGGGTAGGCATTGGAACGCCCGACATCATCGACCGGCAGTAACGGGATACCATCCGCAGCAAACCAGTTAACCTCGTTTAGCCGCGAGCCGAAACCGAAATTGACGAAGAACGGCAGGTCACGGTCGAAGCGGGCGAATGTCTGCGGTGTGTTTGACAGCCCCGGCATGGATTGCTGGAACAGCTCGGCGACCGGAGAACCGGTCTCGGGCCAGAACAAGGCAATATCCGGGACCGGCAATCCGGTATCCACGGGCAACGGTTCAAATAACGACAGCGCACTGGGACATCCGCTTAAACTTGCCGGATCAGCACACAGCCCGTCCAGCGTCAGCGGTGGTTCCAGTAAACCACCCGCAAGCGGCGCATTGGGATAGAGCGGTGCATAGGCGAGGCCGCCATAGCTGAAATTATTGCCTGCCCCTGGAACACCCGCCGGCAGGGCAACACCGCTGTCGTTCCAGAAGTTGGATTTGAAGACCCCCGGAAGATTCTCGCTGGTGGTATTGATGGAATCGCTCCCGGCCGGGTCAATCGGGTTTGAAGCAGCCTGGTACGTGACGGTGACACGGCTGTCGTCCAGTAAAAGGGGCGCATTGCCCTGGCTGCCTTTCTGTATGACTTGTGCGTGCACAACATTGAAAGGAGGCAGAATACTGAAAACCTGGTAGTCCAGATCCGCACAATGCATGCCGAGGTCATTGGCGGCAAGCAGGGCATACTCAAGGCTGGATGTTCCACCTCCAGACGAATCGTCGTCATCATCGTCGTGGCTATCGCTGTCATTACTGGACAGGCTGGCATCGCCAGCGAGGGAATCGCTGGTACTGCTTCCGCCGCCACCACCGCAGGCCGATAACGAAAGAAGAAAAACAGCCAGGCTGCAGATTGTCAGTATCGGTCGCGCGAACGGAAATACGCTGCCAGAGCAATCGTTGTTCATCCTGAAACTCCTCACTTGCTGATCACGTTTGACCCTGAAGGGACGTCGTTTATTGGAAGTATAAATGGGATAATATTCCCATTAATTAATCAGGTCAATTCAAGGTGCTGAGCGGAAGAGTCAGGCGTATATCCAATATTAGTAAGTATTTACAGTTACATATTAGATGTTGTTAGGATAATACTCGAGGAGTTCCTATATGCCGGGGTCTTCAAGACCGCCGAGACAAGAAAATACCCTTGCACCCTATCTACTCACGCAAAAGCTTCTGCCGCTTCTCACGTCGGTATTTACGTCGATGGCAAGCGATTTATTCACGCGCCTTCAGGTGGGAAACACGTCGCGTATGCATCGCTTGACAATCCTTACTGGGAAACAAGAGTGATCGGTGCCGGCCGGTTTCATTAACACTCCTTTCTCCCGAACCTCGGCCGCCGCTAACTGTCGGGCAATGCGATCCGGTAGATATGGCTGTCACCGGTATCGAGGATGATACCGTCCTGCTTCAATTCAGCGACTACACGTGAAAACGATTCCCGCGAGGTCGCTATCATGGAGGCCATGTCTTCGTAACCGAAAAACCGGATTCTGTTGTGCCTGTCGCCGGTGAGTTCGAGCAGCAGTCTTAGCAGACGCAGGGTCCGCGAGCGCACGGTGCCGGAAGACAACTCACTGATCCAGCGATCCGCAAAGCGCAGATGCTCATCCCAGTGCGTCATGACTTTTTCAGCAAGCCAGGGCTTTTCCTTTTCCAGCTCTATTAATGTCGCAGTGGTGATTCGGCAGACGTCCACTTCGTCCAGGGCGACAACGGTGTGTCGGTAATGCTCATCCAGCAAGGCCTCGAGTCCTACCAGCGCACCAGGGCCCAGAAGTCGCACGATGCGCTGCGAACCGTCGGCCAGTGTCTGTGTCAATTTGATCAGCCCGTTGCGGACAGAGAAAACGGTTTTTCCTGAATCCCCCTGGCGATAGAACAGCGTTCCGGCTCTGTAGCGAAGGTTGTCGATAGGATCCAGAAGTTGATCAAAATCGCTGTCCTCGAGTCCCGAGAACATCATCATATGGCGGATTCCGCAGTTTCTGCAGTCCGAGCGACCGAGCCATTCGGGGTCGGTACACAGTGCCCGGTTTTTTGCTCTTGTCATCAGCGGTCACCTGATATTCCATTTTCAACCCGAGACTCGTCAGGTGTCTCAGTGAGACGACATTTTACGAGGTATCCGGGTTTATGCCTGTACTCGTGATAATTATCACCGCAACCCGTTTTTTTTCAATCGATAATATTCATGTCTCAACAAAACAGGATGTGGATTTATGCGTAAGTTTCTACAGTTTAGTACTTTGTTTCTTGCGATGGGATCGGCAAACGTATTTGCCCATCACCCGGCAGCCGATATTGTCGATGAGGACATTTATGCCATGATTGACAGCATGGTAGCCGATACCCCGCATGCAACGATGACCTTCGACGAAATGGGTGGCGGCATGACAGAAGCCAGTGTTACGACTGATTCGCTGACGGAATTCGAAACGTTGATTGAAGAGCAGGATTTGCTTGAGTATGTCGAACTTCTGGATGGTGTCGTCGATGTCTCCATCCGCTTCAATATCGACAGCAGCGTTACGATGACTGTAAATCAGGTCAGATAGCACGCTGTATGTGAATGGATTCATGCATATGCCCGGACGCGACACCCCCTCCAGGCGAGGGGGTGTCTGCAAAGGCTCTCCGTTCATGTCGGGCTGCGACATTTTGCCGCGTTTTTCCCTTAAGCATTTTTAATTTTCCCAAACGATGAACCTTACCTTTATGCAGGCCTTGAGTCAGGGAAATCCCGTTGGCTCGCAGGGAGACTATGATGATTGTTGACAGTTTTACGATTTTCGGAATTGTTCTTGCAGTGGCGGTAGCAGCTGCTCTTTACCTGCTCAGTCAGGATGCTTCCTAGCGGCCGCTAAAAACCGGGATCATTTCCTGAGCGGGTCGAACAGGTATTCCAGTCCGTTAATTTTGATTTCGTGCACAATGCGCAACATGTTGCCCAGTTCTCCCTTGGGGAAACCTTTGTTGGCAAACCAGACGACGTAGGGTTCGGGCAGATCGATCAGCAGCCGGTTGGCGTATTTGCCGAATGGCATGCGGTAGGAAGCCAGTTTGAGTAACTGTTGCGGGTCAAACAGTAAGGGCTGGTCCGGATCGACTGTCACGGTTGCCTGGTTCCGCAGGCAGCAGCGGGAACTTGCTGATCGGTCAGGTCCTGCGCCGAACGCACAAATCTTCTGGGTGAAGTGAGTTTATCGAGGATGAGCAATATCGGTCCGAGAATCGCTCGCACCGTTTTGGAAAAGAATCTGAATAATATATTCACAATATAAAACTATAAGATATATAGAGCAGTTAATGTGCTGCTATTATTATTTTTCCCATTATTATTTACACTAACCCCGGATTATTTAACAAGGCCTCCGCTTCTTCTTTGCTCAACGTTCCTGGCACATAAGTACTGCCCCAGGTCAGCATGGCATGCAATACCGGACCCAGCCTCTGGCCCTTCTCGGTCAGGTGATATTCGTAGCGCGGCGGTCGCTCCTGGTACAACTCTTTCCGCACGATCCCTTCACGCTCCAGACGTTTGAGTCGGTCCGCCAGTATGTTGCTTGGAATACGTTCCGGGGACATTTGTAGTGATTTGTATGTGTGCCGACCCACCAGCAGGTCGCGCACGATGAGCAGGGTCCATTTATCACCCAGCAAATCCAGGGTACAGGCGATAGGGCAGGGTGAACGCTTGCAGTTGGTCATGGACGGTACTTCGCTATCAGATTGATGTACCTAGTATAACACTAACTTGCAATAATGAAGTAACTGGTCTAGGCTAGTAACTTCATAAATGGAAGTAACTGGAGATTGCCGATGCAACTGGTCCCGTATCCCAGCCTTCAAAAATACCTTGCACGACTGCAGCAACGCCCGGCCTATCCACACGAGCCCAAAGAATAGAAGGAATCTGACATGCAAATAGATACACTTTCCCAGGAACTGTACTGGCTGACGATCACCACTTTAATGACCGGACTCATGTGGGTGCCCTACATTCTCAATCGTCTGGCGGAGAAGGGGATACTGAAGGCGACGTGGGATCCGCAGGGTGATACGGCAACGCGTGTACCCTGGGCCGACCGCATGATGCGCGCGCATCAAAATGCCGTAGAGAACCTGGTGATCTTCGCTCCCCTGGTACTCGCTCTGCAGATTGCAGGGATCAGTAGCGAAGCAACCGTTAGCGCCTGTGTTGTTTATTTCTTTGCCCGGCTGGCGCACTACATAGTCTTTACTTTGGGAATACCTGTTGTAAGGGTTCTGACATTTGCCGCAGGTGTGGCCGCGCAGGTGACGCTCGCACTGGCACTACTCGGTCTGATTTAGGAAAAAGGGGGCAGATATAAATAACGGGGTCAGTGACAACAAAAAGAAACCGGCCACTGATGCCGGTTTCTCTCGCTGCATTTCGTCCCTCAGATCTTCGCAACCCAGGATTTGCACCAACCGGCGGCGGCAACATCCTTGCCGGGGAAGATGGGGCAGCCACCGCTGGCAGCGGTGCCGCCCTGGTAGAGGTTGCAGTTGGCGCAGTTCTGGCCCTCCTGGGTGCTGTGCTCGGTATACTCCAGGGCCTTGGCGGTTGGGTCGTCGGGAGAAACCATCGCGGCGCTTGCGCCGCCGTGGTAGCCGACGGCGGCGATGACCGGTATGGCGGCAAGCCCTTTCAGTACGGTGCGACGGCTGATCTGATTCTCACTGGTGCTCATTGTGTTATCTCCATGTGTCAGGTAAGCGTTTATCTCAATCTGGTTTAATACGGGTGGACCGCGGCCATCACTGCATTAACCCAGAATTGCTGGTTATGGTCTTTGATATACATCAGCAATTATTAATGTCACGTGTTTCTTACAGGCTTGACTGCGTACGCGAAATAAAAGAAAGGGGTCGGTGACAAATGAGAATGATTGCGTTTAGTCACCGACCCCGACCCCGACCCCGACCCCTTTAATAAATAAAGAGTGCTGACCCCTTTTACCGTGCAATTACAATACAGGGCAGTGGGTGGACGGATTGCTTTGAAGCTTCTCAATTAAGGGGGGCGTACTGTTTTTATTAATTAAAGGGTACTGACCCTTTTTCTGTAAAATAGCGCAAAAAAGGACAGAGGGATTATTATATAATCCCTCTGTCCCTTTTATCCCCCGAGTAGTCACAATGACCGGCAAGAAAAACAAATTGGACAAACCTGACAAACAGGACAAAAAAGAAAAGAGCGGGAAAAAAAGAAAATCTGACATACCCGGCAGGAAAGAAAAGACTGGCAAGGACAACAAGTCGCGCAAGCACGAGATAAAAGAAAAGGATGGGAAGTCGTCAAAGCAAGGCAAGAACAACAAGTCCGGAAAGGATAAGAAGTTACGTAAGCATGAAAAGAAAGCAAAGACCGTTTCAGACAGCGAACATGCCCAAAAGCACAAGACTGTAAAAGTCGCACACCAGGACGCCCGGGCTATGCATAGAGCACCGGATCCGTCACTGACTGATACGGGTAAGGCTGATGCCGAACCACTGCAGGATACAACCACCGCCTCAAAACGCCACTTACCAGTACGCCTGATCCTGGCAGGTAGCCTTATCGTTCTTGCCGGGGTGTGGTGGGGCTACCAATACTCGTCTACGGAGCCTGAGGTCAAGAAAGCGTTACCGTATAAAACCGGTATAGCCCCAATGGTTCAGCATAAAAGCCAGCCTGGTACTGCTACACGTGAACAACGCTCCATCCGACCCCCACTTCCCGTCCCTGAAAAGACGATGGCCAGGTCTCCGGATATAGCTCATACAGAAAAACCTGAACACTCCCCGGCTACAACTCCACCGGTCAGGCATACCTATCGACCCGAGCAAGCTACCAAAACGGAAAACGATCCGGAAGCGGCAACTGCACCCCAACAGGCCTCCAGACCGGTCGCGCCCCAACCGCAGTCTCGTCATCGTCCACAGCCCTATGGCCAGTACCAACCGTATCCCGGCCGGGGATGGCCATCCTGGCAAGGTAACTATCCACAGCAGCCCTACTACAGGCAACCTGGATATTTAGGGTCAGAGTAACAATATGATATTACCTACGTCCGCTTTTTTGTTTTTTGCTGTACCCGTAGTAATAGTTATGGAGGTTGATCGTGGTCTGTCCCCTTAACTATCAGCCGTCATTTATCACCCTTTTCATTTTATCCAACCAACTCCGATATCGAGCCAACAACCGCTCATCATCCCTCGTTAGAAATTCATCGAAGTCTGTTTTTCGCGATCCACCGGGTGACAAGCACCTCGCCAAACCTAACGCCGTGGCTTCAGTTTCCTGCATACGATAAACGGGCACATCCGCCAATATCGCAAGCCTCGAACACAAACCATCCAGCCGCGACAAACCACCACTCACAACTATCTTCTTCGGTTTGGGCAATGCGCCGGCCATGCGCTCCATATTCACCATTACCAGAAAGACAATACTTTCGATAACGGCTATCGCATGCGACCGGGTATCCGTACCACCAATAAACCGGCTTTCCAGATCATCTCGCCACCAGGGTGCTGCCAATCCACCAACAGCATTGATAAATAATGCCTCTGTATCCTGCTCCAACCATTCATCCAACTGAGAGAGCACATCAACATGCTCTTGCTCGGCCAACCAGTCCAGTGCATTCGCCGCACCATTAATCGTGGCTTCGACGGAAAATAATTGGCGCTGATCTACACTTTCGACCAGACTATTGAGCAAACCATCAACCGGCTTGAATTCGCCTTCATATAGTCGCTGCAAGAAAGCACCGCTACCGATATTCACATACAAGATATCCGGATCAGGTTGCCCCGTGGCAAACAAGGCCGCCGTTTGATCACCGGTCACATAGCACAAGGGCACTTTATGTCCATCAAGATCTATCTCACCGTAGCGCGCATTGTTATCTGCAATCCCGGGTAACACAGACCGAGGCACATTGAATAACGCGCACAAGGCTTCATCCCAACGCCCCTCTGTCAAATTCATCAACGAGGTACGTGCGGCATTCACTGCATCAGCTTTAGCCAGGGGATTGCCGGTCAACTGAACCACCAGCCAGGTCGCTAACGGGCCAATGCAAAGCTGGTCAGCCTGGTGAACTGATCGAACTTCAGATAGATGCTCAAGACACCAGCGCATTTTACTCGCGCCATAGTGTGGTGATAGCCTTAAACCGGTTTTATTCTGGATATTGGTTTGCGATGACTGAAGCGCATCAAGATAGTTAACCCCACGCGTGTCTTGCCAACTGATAATGGGCGACAGGGCCTCGCCTGATTGCTTATGCCAACACACGATACTGGAACGCTGGCAGGCGAGGCCAGCGAATTGAATATGCCTTACGTCTTCGGCCAGTTGATCGCAGACGCTCGTGAGCACAGTAACTAATGACTGGCCCAGTTCGACAGGATCATGTTGGACAAATCGAACCTGGGGATGATGGGTTGTTATGAGTGCTTGCGCTTGCGCAACGACGGCTAACCGACTATCGAATATAAAGGCGCGGGTTGAATGACCGCCTTGATCGATGACTAATATATAGGGCGGTTGCGGCATACTGGATCAGGTCGTTCTCAGGCTAATGAGCGCCGTTGCTGAGTAAATATTTGCTGTACTGTTTGTCAGTACCGTTAATGTGTCGAATAAGCCATTGTTTAAGGAAGTCCAGGGCGTCTTTCATGGCGCTTTCGGGATTCTTTTCATAGGCAGCCAGAAGATCATTGACCTTGTCTATCATCTTCTGATGTTGTGCCTTGTGTGCCTCGAAATCCGGATAGCCGTATTCTCTCATAAGCCCTTCTTCATAGATAAAGTGGGTCTTGGTGTAATCCACGATGGTTTGCAACGTGTTTATCAGGTTGATCAGTTTCTTGTGCTGCTCATCGATGGACTCGATACCGACGCTGTACTTGTCCGACCAGTCGATACGCTTCCGATCCATGAACTTCTTGCGGACAACCGGTATCAGCACCAGCACTCCCGCCAGTGACCAGGTCAGCGGACTGGTGGGTCCCGCCAAGACAGCTACCAACACCGCGATAACCAGCATCAGGATGAATAGTGAAAGGGTGCACATATCGATAGAT
>Ga0316205_10003143_pt1 | contig 16019 bp, 10 predicted proteins | sample 3monthpyrite_MG_FD_204941 | JGI IMG/M metagenome (GOLD analysis project Ga0316205, IMG submission 204941) | Microbial mat bacterial communities from mineral coupon in-situ incubated in ocean water Damariscotta River, Maine, United States -... | ecosystem: Environmental > Aquatic > Marine >... | reverse complement strand
GTCAAGCCGAGGTTGTTGTAGTCGGTGGCTACGCTTGGATGGTTGTCACCAAGGGCGACGAGATCAATTTTTAAGGCTTTTTCGAAGTAAGTAATAGCTTTGTCGTATTCTCCTTTGTTATGCCACGCCAAGCCCAGATTGTTGTAGTCGGTAGCCACGTTTGAATGGTTGTCACCAAAGGCGACGAGATTGATCTTCAGAGATTTTTCGAAGTATGATTGAGCGTCTGAGTATTTTCCAAGCTTGCTTGCTAAGATGCCTACCTGATTAAGATAGAGAGCATTATTCTCTTCAAACAACGCTGCCTTTTTTAAATATAGTACTGCTTCATCGTATCGAATATCGTTTTCTGCAAGCCGTCCTGCCTCATAGTAAGCTTTTGCAGTATCAGTAGCACTTTTATTCGCGATGGAAAGAAAGGTCTCTTTGGCTGCGGTACTTTCACCCTGTTCGAGTTGTTTTTGAGCATGATCAAATTGCTTAGAAGGTATCTGATCTTTCCATTCAATGAGGGTTTTTTCTGCTTCCTTTAGTCGTTGTTTATTTTCTTGGAAGGATTTTTTAAGATTACTAAGTCTCTCTTGAACGGTATTTAATCCGATTGTTAAGAGAATGCGTTTTTCTTTTTCATTATCTGCCAATGCGGATAATTCATTTCGAATTTCATTTTCACGTTTGGTTAGTATTCGTTGGTGAACATCGATTGAAATTCCATGGTTATGTATTTCGCTGTTGTCTATCTGGCTATTGCTGATAGTTAGTGTTTGTGCAGCGATACTACGTTTGTCCGCACTAATTTCTATTTTGTTTTTTTCAGAATTTCTGGATTTGAAGAACCAAGTTAACAAACCAATAACAGCAGGAACACCAATGCCTGAAAGTACCCATTCTTTGTTAGCTATAAATGTATCTTTAATAGAAATTAGCCATTCCATGTTGTCTATTGCCCTAGTCGGAGGGGTTGGTAAGTGCCACAGCCTAACATGATGCAATGATAAAGACACGTAGAGAGCATTTTTCGTTCAAATACTAGCTCATTAACAATGAAGTAACAGTTGATGAGTTTTGATAAGACAGTAACAATTTGATAAAAAAAACTCCAATTTTCCCCTTATTTTCTGCCCCACTTTCCGTCATCGCTATCAACTCATGACTTTCAAATGATGGGTATTTTTGCACAACCCCAAAAAGGGGTATTCTGTAAATTGGATGAGAGATTTATTTGTCTCTCAAACTCTACTTTATAAGACGTATGCCGGGGTCTGAAGCCCAAAGGGGTCAAATCCTACAAAGGTACCTAACGCGACATAGCGCGCCCATTTTTCTCTATCTCATGTTTGTGTTCCTAAAACGGTTTGACGCTTCATTCTTCACATCGATGTTTTGGAATACTGTTTCAGAATAGAAAAGCAGTGTCTTTTAACTATTTTTGTTCTCAAATTCGAGTATTCCTAAAACGGCCGTTTAAAGAACACTGAAGTTGGGAACAGAGCCAACTCCTAAAATCACGTCCGGATATCATTCTGAAAATGGGGGTTAAAAAATACTCCCTCAAAATTTTAGTCATCATTTTTCATCATATCAATAACCTCTTTGGTAGTTTTCCCATATGTTTTTCGTGGGTGAAGGCTAGCATATTCCTCTGGGGTCATCATTTTTTTTTGAGGAGAATTGATTATTGATCTTTGTAAACTGAGGTTCTTTAATCCAATATCCGATATTTCATTTTTGCTAAAAATGAATGTTAAACTGGTAATTTTCCGACCTTTCTTAATAGGTTCCCAGCTTATCATCCAATCACTTTTTTTTTCAATTTCTTTGATGGATGGTTCGATAACAAACCGTCTGAAATCGGTAAAACGTGGATATTGATTTTTTTCAATTTGCAAAGACCTCCTTAAATCTTCGAGTGTAATAAATTTTTCGCCTGTTTTTTGTCGTTGCATCAATAACTCAAAAAAACGAACTGTATGAAAACGCCGGAATTTGATTGCTTGATTAATCTCTATTGTTGTGTAACCAATATTTTTCAGATGGTGGATATGAGGTGCAATCCATTGGGTGAATGTTGCTTCAAGCCACCCGTCATTATCGTGATATTTCATCCGCGATACGACAACACATTCTTCAGTCGTTTTGGCGGATTGATTACGCATTGTGATAATAGTTCTCATGAGTTCGCGGCATCCGCTTTTAATATCGCTGTATGATCGTTTAATGTTTGTCCCTGTCCGTGCTGCGTAGTCTGCTGCTTGAATACGTAATTTGATGGTTACGTCTTTTTGGCCTGGGTGAATCTCGCCAAGAAGCATTAGCATTACTCTTTTTGCAGGTATAGACATACGATAGCTAGATTCAATCAGTGCATTTGATTGTGTCACAAGATCAGTATTTGGTTCTGCTAACGCTTTGCTTTTAGCCATAAGGTGTAAGGTTTTGCGGTAATGATGTAAAGATTTAGAATAATACATAATTTAATAGGTGTAAAGAATGAAAACCTTACACCTTATGGCTTGTGGATAACTCATTTTTCACCTGTGGATAGCACCGCGAAACCTTACACCCCTAACCGCGAAACCTTACACCCCTAACCGCGAAACTCTCACCTAAAATATCAGTAATAAATTGAAAAATAAGAAAAAAATATATGCTAACAAAGGTATTTAACAAAATTATTAACAAATGAAAGGCAAAATAACTGTGGATAACGCAACAAATCTAACCCTCAAAACCCCATATTAAATACCAAAATGAGTTCGTTTGGCTTCGCCTTCACTCAACCCATTCGATTATTCGCTACGCTCATATAAAAAATCGGCTAAAGATCAGCCACGTCGATAACTGAAAAATACAAGACAGGTTAACTATGACAGCCAAAGGATGTTCTCCAACCCTAGGAGTTGAATTTAATCCTAAAGCCATCGAGAAGGGTCTTAGACGTTAGCTTCCCCATCTTCTGCGATAACGGCTAGGCCTCATTCAGGGCACTTGTATCAAGTCCAGTGGGTAATGGTGATTCTTCGCACAAAGCATTGAGGTACTCAAAAAAATCCCCTAAAGCGACAATAGCGAGTGCAATGTTTTCCAAGTATTTTTCAACTACGCCAATTCGCTGGAAAATCCGTTCCACCCAAACGACGAGTCGAGCCAGCTAGGTATACAACCGGCTGAGAGCGCGTAAGAGCGGCAATACAGCCGCCAAACAGCTCAAGATAATTATCTGGTAGGGTGAGGGCATCAATCGCCGTCTTGATGGCTCCTATGGTCTGACACGAGATGGTTTTATTTTCGCCATTACAACCAGCTTTCCGTGATTAACCGTTTCATCAACTGCCGACGAGCTGAAGCCCCCATATGCTGGCAGATAAATTTTTGACTTGATCGGAGGTAAATTCGATCGGAAAACAATCAATACTGATTAATTTATGAACAATCCTGGCTTATTCTTCAGGGGCAAGGTGACGGCAAGCCAATCGGGCTAAATCATCGGGAGTAAACGTGCGGTCTTTTCGGGGCATAAATCACCTGAATTGATGGTTGTGAAAATGAGGGATAATATCGAAAAATTGAGTATGCATACCTAACTTAGGTGGGTTTAGGCAGAGAATGAACCGCTTTCATTACGGTCGTCATAGCATGACTATCACCCGTAAGATAAAAACGTGGATGGAGGTCCTACCATCGAGGCGATTGGTTCTCTACTTGCTTTCCTATAGATCATAATTACAATGTACATATGAATGAGCTTCGTTTTGAGTGGGATCAGAAGAAAGAAAAGGCGAACATAAAAAAGCATGGTGTGTTTTTCGAAGAGGCACGTACGTCTTTTTATGATGAAAACGCGATTCAATTTTACGATCCTGATCATTCAGATGACGAAGATCGATTTCTCCTACTTGGGTTAAGTTTGAAACCACAGGTGCTTGTTGTTTGCCATTGTTTTCGAGAGAGCGAAACAGTTATTCGTATTATTTCGGCGAGAAAAGCAGACAAAGACGAGGCGCTAGAATATTGGAAGCAAAGAAAATGAGAGACCACTACGATTTCTCCAAAATGAAAGGTCGGAAAAATCCTTTCATTAAACATTTAAAGCAACCGGTGACGATGCGGTTAGACAGAGACACTGTGGTCTATTTTAAATCGATGGCAGAAGAGACGGGTATTCCTTACCAAAGCCTCATCAATCTATACCTTCGTGATTGTGCGATTCATCACCGAAAACTTAAAATGGAGTGGGCTTCCAAATAATATTGAGGGGTTTACCGTCCAGCGGTTTAATAGATATTAAAATTGAGCATGAAATCTTGTCTCTTAAATTCATAATCGTATGAGGGTAACGAATTTTATTCATGCGTTTAGACAAAAGCTTTCAGCTAACAGCATGATAACTGAAAAAGTGATATGAGAAATAATTTCGGCGTTACCAAAAAGAATGGTTATCATTATTAATCTAAATCGCGAAATGACGAATATTTCTGAAAGATATGAAAAACTGAGGGTAATTGCAAGGGAGGTGACTATGGAAAATATTTCCCATTTATATCAGGATCATTCAAAAATAATATTAACTAAAATTGATTCGAAGGCTTTGCAAGCTTCTGTGGGTTGGTTTGATATTGAGTGTAGTCGACCCCGAGCAGAATGGAGTTGGAAAGAAGCCGCACGGGTTTACAGAAAAGAGTATACAAAACGGTTTGAGATGGCGATTTGGCATAGTGGAAAGCTGTGTGGACTTTCATATGGTCGCCCATCCTATGGGAAAACACGGCTTAGAATCGAGTTAATCGAAGGTGCTCCTAGGGCTGGAAATTCTCTCGGACCAAGAAGAGTCGTGCCGATTACTATTATGAATGCGACGGCTTATGCCGGAATTCTTGGGGCCAAGGAACTGAGGATTATGAGTCCAGTTCCTGGATTAATAGATTATTATGAGAGTTTAGATTTTACTTATGTAGAAACATCTGGTGCTAGGTATTATCCAAATTTTTTATATAAAATTTTAAAGTGATAATAAATCATGAGTGAGAAAAACAAATCAGGGTTAATCTCTGAAGAGATGTTGATAAGGGAAAAGGCTAAACAAGCGCTTAAAAAAAATAAAACACCGCTGTATTCAGCGGAAGATGAAGGAGGATTAATGTCTGGCCCTATGTCTTCAGAAGAAATGAAAAAACAGGCGAAAAACGATGAATAGTAAAACTGAATATCAGAATTCAAAGAAGAAAGCAAAAGATGCTTTAATATTGAATAAGGTGCGGCCAGATGCATTTAAACAAAATGGTAGTAGGGTCAAACCCGATAAAGTTCGTCTTTCTGTATGGATTCCGAACTGTTATGTCTAGGTTTCCGTTTTCCTGTCTTCTGATGTTATTTTATACTGCTGTCTTGTTATAGTTTTATCATAAATAAAAACGTTAGCTTGTCACTTTTATTTTTTTGTAAATATTAGATAAAACTCATTGATAAATGAATAGGAATTTCTATCATTTAATTAAAGAAAATAGGTTTTTATCTAATATTGTGAATAATCATGAAAACATTTTAGCTATCTCATGGTTTCCACTGCAGAGCATTTGAGTAGGTGGGGAAAACTTAACGGTAATTTGCAGTCACTCATAACGCCAAGGGGTAAGTAACAAACTATCGTTGGATTTCCTTCTATCTAAACAAGCCAACAATAGTTATAGATTATACAGCAAGTGGCGGTTTAGGTACCTTTGTAGGATTTAACCCCTTAGCGTACGTTTTCAGTCGATATCCAATTTAAGCCAAGCTTTCTCGTGACGTTTTATAATGAATTTAGATAATGTGAGCTTGTCACGTTTAGATAGTTCTGACAATATTCGCCAAGCCTCTCTTGAAATTGTGAGCGTGACCGGTGGACCATTGTCGCCAATATAATCATTCAGTCGCTTTCTTGCGGCACGAAGGCTAGCTTTTAATTTAATTCATTGCTCGGTGTTTAGCCAGTTCTCGCACCAGCGATTGAGTTTGATTGCATCACCACGCGCTCGACTAAAAGCGCGTTTGGCATTGGGATACCAGTCATCGTCATCAAAGAGGGTTTCCTCGTGTAATTTTCGGTGTAGGGTCCTTTCCCATAAAGGTACCTGATGTTCCGTCAGAATAAGAGTGATAATTACTCGATTGGCTGTCGATGTTGGGCGACAATTCGCGAGATTGTTGCTTCACTAACTTTATAAAGTCGTGCCATGTCAGCACCAGATTTTCGTTCTGAAATAACATTATCGGCAATATCCTCTCGCTGATTTTTATTCAGTTTTGGTTTGCGTCCACCGATGCGCCCTTCTTTGCGAGCCGCCTCCAGACCCGCTTTTGTGCGCTCTCTGATCATTTCTCGTTCAAATTCTGCAAATGAACCTACCATTTGCATCATCATACGTCCGGCGGGCGTTGTGGTGTCGATTGATTCTGTCAAAGATTTAAACCCAGCACCCGCTTTATTTATGCGCTCAATAATAACAAGTAGGTCTTTGAGTGAGCGTGATAGACGATCAAGCTTCCAGACAACAACAATATCTCTTTCGCGGAGCTGATCGAGCATCTGATGTAAGACGGGTCTATCCCATCGCCCACCCGAGGCGGTTTCCTCAAAGACTTTTTCAACCTTTGCGGTTTTAAATGTTTGAAGCTGTAACTTGTTATTCTGTTCGTCACCTTTTGAAACTCTGCTATATCCGAAAATCATCTTTCAATCCTTTAACAAACGAACGTTTGTAAAAGGGCTGAAGCAACAATCTCACGAATCGTATTCAACATAGACAGCGAATCGAATAAGTGGTGGTTTAGGTACCTTTATGCAATTTAACCCTACCAGGTATTATTTATGCTTTGTATAACAGAGTGCTATATATAATTTATTAATTCATAATTTTATTGACTTTACGCAATAACCGATATAAAAAATCATGGGATAATTAATATCGTCAGAATATCTATAGCTGGATTTGATTATTTATAAACAAATTCATAATGTTACCTAAATATTAAAGGTGAGTGTCGCACCTGATTTGGAGATTAAAACACTATGTATATGAGGAAATTGAAAGAAGCATTCAGTACAACCTATAAGGAAACGCCTCAAGATCTAAGATTAGATACGCGCCCATTGGTTAAAAAAGTTACTAGAGGAAATGTTAACTTGCAATTAGGTAGATTTGCGTCTGAACATGAGATTGATGAGCGCAGAGAAAGCGTTTGTAAGTATAAATTCATAGACTAATGACGCCTGAGCAATTAACTGCTATAAAAAGTATTGTTACGCTTTTTGAAGAAGCCGAAATTAAACTAAAAGAAGTAGAGCAGTTTACTCAAGATCTTTCTATTCCCTCTATAAATGAACTTCGTTATGCTGGTTATCATTTAGCAAAAGCAATGTGCTATGAAGAGACTGATGATAATAATCAATTAAATTGTGAAATAGATAAAGCAAAAGGACATTGTAAAAGAGCAGTATATGATGCACATGAAATGGGTATAATTTACGTTCTTGAAAAAATAAAACTATTCGATGAAAAATACACAGATTATATGTCTGTTGTAGTTGAAGTAATACCAAATTACTCTGAAAAAGTACTTTTAAAATCACATGAAGCATCTAGTTTCATTGCTAACATTAAAGGTTCACATCGAGACAATAGAGATAATTTTTATACGGCTTGCGAACCTCACTATATATCATTAAAAAATATAGTAACTCAGTTAACAGTAAATAAGTCTACTATTGATACAATTATAAACAATAACATTGTGCGCGAAAAAGCAGAAACTAAAAAGTTTATACTTTCAATCAGTGTAGTTTTATTAGGTACCATTATTTCTGTGTTAGGTATTATCGTTACATTGAAGAGTGGGTAGTTTCCTATAAAGGTACCTGATGTTTCGTGGGAATTGGAAATCATATATCCTCAAAAGAGGGTGTGTACGTAATACGTGTAACAAGTAGGCACATCTCTCTGTGAGTGCCGGCAAAGCCGGTTTTTTGACGTTTCCTATCTCAGTCTCAATCTGTACAACGTGGCTTTACTGATACGAAAAGGCTTTACAGGACTGGGCATTCTGCTTTCGTTCCATTGATGGTTTAATGAAGGATTTGCTCGTAACCTTCCTGCCGAAGCAGGCCAGTTTAGCGAACTTATTCAGGCTCAATAAAGTAAACTTTGTTTGTCTGAACCAGTTTTATATACTTCTGTTAGTATCTTTTATTGCTTATCAAAGACAGGGTAGTGTGCACATTCGTGCAGAAATATACGCTAAGCGATTTGGAAGATCTAAATCTGTTGCAAAAGATATCTCAAAATACTGGAATATTTGGAACAAACTTCTGCAACACAATTTTTAGCATAAATTCGTAGTAATAATGCTTGTCGCAAAACTTGTGAGTTTTGCGAATAATTCAATGAGTTATTTTATTAGCGTATATTTCTGCACGAATGTGCACACTACCCTAAGACCGATCCTAATCGGTCTACAAAAACGAACAGTTTTACTGAATCATAATTTCGGAGAAAGGAAATCCTATGAATCTTTTTTCCTAAATATGCAATTTTACCCAGTTTTCTCGGTTATAGAATGTGCACGGTACCCTTTATAAAAGGGGTCTGAAGTCCAACGGTACGAAAAGTAGCGCTAAGCGATTAAATGTCTTGCTAATCCAAATAAAATCAAGGGCTGTCAGGTTGAAGTACACCTTAACTTGATATCAGGATATATGCCTAAACTGTGTCAGTTTAGAGTTATATTTGTAGATTATTGACAGTACATTTCCCGGTTCAGAGAGCCTAAACTGACACTTTCCACTCTTACAGTGACTTTTCGTACCATTGGACTTCAGACCCGTAAAAAAGCAGTTGGTGATATTGATGGAGCATCCCTGCTAAAGCAAATCTCTCCAGTGGCTTGGGCTTGGCAGCATATCAATTTATACGGTAATTATGCGTTTTGTGAAGGATCTGAGGCAATCAAAATAAATGAGTTTGTCCATAAATTAGCCGAGATCAAAATCCAACAGGTCCAGGTCGACTAAAACTGGAATATACTTTTTCGAGGGGTTTGGCAAAAGACCCTATACTCGAATTGGAGAACAAAAATAGTTGGAAACCTTTGGTTTTTCTATTCTGAAATAATGTTACAAAATATCGATGTGAAGAATAAAGTGTTAAACCGTTTTGGGAACACAAATATGAGATAGGGGGAAAATGAGTGCCCTATGTCGTATCAAGTACCTTTGTAGGAAAGTACCCAGTAATGGTTTTGTCGTATTTTCTTTTGTTATCCCACGCTAAGCCGAGGTTGTTGTATCCGGTAGCCACGCTTGGATGGTTGTCACCAAGGGCGGCGATATTGATTTTTAAGGCTTTTTCGAAGTAAGTAATAGCTTTGTCGTATTCCCCTTTGTTATCCCACGTCAAGCCGAGGTTGTTGTAGTCGGTGGCTACGCTTGGATGGTTGTCACCAAGGGCGACGAGATCAATTTTTAAGGCTTTTTCGAAGTAAGTAATAGCTTTGTCGTATTCTCCTTTGTTATGCCACGTCAAGCCGAGATTGTTGTATCCGGTGGCCACGCTTGGATGGTTGTTACCAAGGGCGACGAGATTGGTTTTTAGGGCTTTTTCTAAGTAAGTAATAGCTTTGTCGTATTCCCCTTTGTTATGCCACGCTGAGCCGATATTATTGTAGCGAGTGGCCAGGCTTGGATGATTTTCACCAAGGGCGACGAGATCAATTTTTAAGGCTTTTTCGAAGTAAGTAATAGCTTTGTCGTATTCCCCTTTGTTATCCCACGTCAAGCCGAGGTTGTTGTAGTCGGTGGCTACGCTTGGATGGTTGTCACCAAGGGCGACGAGATCAATTTTTAAGGCTTTTTCGAAGTAAGTAATAGCTTTGTCGTATTCTCCTTTGTTATGCCACGCCAAGCCCAGATTGTTGTAGTCGGTAGCCACGTTTGAATGGTTGTCACCAAAGGCGACGAGATTGATCTTCAGAGATTTTTCGAAGTATGATTGAGCGTCTGAGTATTTTCCAAGCTTGCTTGCTAAGATGCCTACCTGATTAAGATAGAGAGCATTATTCTCTTCAAACAACGCTGCCTTTTTTAAATATAGTACTGCTTCATCGTATCGAATATCGTTTTCTGCAAGCCGTCCTGCCTCATAGTAAGCTTTTGCAGTATCAGTAGCACTTTTATTCGCGATGGAAAGAAAGGTCTCTTTGGCTGCGGTACTTTCACCCTGTTCGAGTTGTTTTTGAGCATGATCAAATTGCTTAGAAGGTATCTGATCTTTCCATTCAATGAGGGTTTTTTCTGCTTCCTTTAGTCGTTGTTTATTTTCTTGGAAGGATTTTTTAAGATTACTAAGTCTCTCTTGAACGGTATTTAATCCGATTGTTAAGAGAATGCGTTTTTCTTTTTCATTATCTGCCAATGCGGATAATTCATTTCGAATTTCATTTTCACGTTTGGTTAGTATTCGTTGGTGAACATCGATTGAAATTCCATGGTTATGTATTTCGCTGTTGTCTATCTGGCTATTGCTGATAGTTAGTGTTTGTGCAGCGATACTACGTTTGTCCGCACTAATTTCTATTTTGTTTTTTTCAGAATTTCTGGATTTGAAGAACCAAGTTAACAAACCAATAACAGCAGGAACACCAATGCCTGAAAGTACCCATTCTTTGTTAGCTATAAATGTATCTTTAATAGAAATTAGCCATTCCATGTTGTCTATTGCCCTAGTCGGAGGGGTTGGTAAGTGCCACAGCCTAACATGATGCAATGATAAAGACACGTAGAGAGCATTTTTCGTTCAAATACTAGCTCATTAACAATGAAGTAACAGTTGATGAGTTTTGATAAGACAGTAACAATTTGATAAAAAAAACTCCAATTTTCCCCTTATTTTCTGCCCCACTTTCCGTCATCGCTATCAACTCATGACTTTCAAATGATGGGTATTTTTGCACAACCCCAAAAAGGGGTATTCTGTAAATTGGATGAGAGATTTATTTGTCTCTCAAACTCTACTTTATAAGACGTATGCCGGGGTCTGAAGCCCAAAGGGGTCAAATCCTACAAAGGTACCTAACGCGACATAGCGCGCCCATTTTTCTCTATCTCATGTTTGTGTTCCTAAAACGGTTTGACGCTTCATTCTTCACATCGATGTTTTGGAATACTGTTTCAGAATAGAAAAGCAGTGTCTTTTAACTATTTTTGTTCTCAAATTCGAGTATTCCTAAAACGGCCGTTTAAAGAACACTGAAGTTGGGAACAGAGCCAACTCCTAAAATCACGTCCGGATATCATTCTGAAAATGGGGGTTAAAAAATACTCCCTCAAAATTTTAGTCATCATTTTTCATCATATCAATAACCTCTTTGGTAGTTTTCCCATATGTTTTTCGTGGGTGAAGGCTAGCATATTCCTCTGGGGTCATCATTTTTTTTTGAGGAGAATTGATTATTGATCTTTGTAAACTGAGGTTCTTTAATCCAATATCCGATATTTCATTTTTGCTAAAAATGAATGTTAAACTGGTAATTTTCCGACCTTTCTTAATAGGTTCCCAGCTTATCATCCAATCACTTTTTTTTTCAATTTCTTTGATGGATGGTTCGATAACAAACCGTCTGAAATCGGTAAAACGTGGATATTGATTTTTTTCAATTTGCAAAGACCTCCTTAAATCTTCGAGTGTAATAAATTTTTCGCCTGTTTTTTGTCGTTGCATCAATAACTCAAAAAAACGAACTGTATGAAAACGCCGGAATTTGATTGCTTGATTAATCTCTATTGTTGTGTAACCAATATTTTTCAGATGGTGGATATGAGGTGCAATCCATTGGGTGAATGTTGCTTCAAGCCACCCGTCATTATCGTGATATTTCATCCGCGATACGACAACACATTCTTCAGTCGTTTTGGCGGATTGATTACGCATTGTGATAATAGTTCTCATGAGTTCGCGGCATCCGCTTTTAATATCGCTGTATGATCGTTTAATGTTTGTCCCTGTCCGTGCTGCGTAGTCTGCTGCTTGAATACGTAATTTGATGGTTACGTCTTTTTGGCCTGGGTGAATCTCGCCAAGAAGCATTAGCATTACTCTTTTTGCAGGTATAGACATACGATAGCTAGATTCAATCAGTGCATTTGATTGTGTCACAAGATCAGTATTTGGTTCTGCTAACGCTTTGCTTTTAGCCATAAGGTGTAAGGTTTTGCGGTAATGATGTAAAGATTTAGAATAATACATAATTTAATAGGTGTAAAGAATGAAAACCTTACACCTTATGGCTTGTGGATAACTCATTTTTCACCTGTGGATAGCACCGCGAAACCTTACACCCCTAACCGCGAAACCTTACACCCCTAACCGCGAAACTCTCACCTAAAATATCAGTAATAAATTGAAAAATAAGAAAAAAATATATGCTAACAAAGGTATTTAACAAAATTATTAACAAATGAAAGGCAAAATAACTGTGGATAACGCAACAAATCTAACCCTCAAAACCCCATATTAAATACCAAAATGAGTTCGTTTGGCTTCGCCTTCACTCAACCCATTCGATTATTCGCTACGCTCATATAAAAAATCGGCTAAAGATCAGCCACGTCGATAACTGAAAAATACAAGACAGGTTAACTATGACAGCCAAAGGATGTTCTCCAACCCTAGGAGTTGAATTTAATCCTAAAGCCATCGAGAAGGGTCTTAGACGTTAGCTTCCCCATCTTCTGCGATAACGGCTAGGCCTCATTCAGGGCACTTGTATCAAGTCCAGTGGGTAATGGTGATTCTTCGCACAAAGCATTGAGGTACTCAAAAAAATCCCCTAAAGCGACAATAGCGAGTGCAATGTTTTCCAAGTATTTTTCAACTACGCCAATTCGCTGGAAAATCCGTTCCACCCAAACGACGAGTCGAGCCAGCTAGGTATACAACCGGCTGAGAGCGCGTAAGAGCGGCAATACAGCCGCCAAACAGCTCAAGATAATTATCTGGTAGGGTGAGGGCATCAATCGCCGTCTTGATGGCTCCTATGGTCTGACACGAGATGGTTTTATTTTCGCCATTACAACCAGCTTTCCGTGATTAACCGTTTCATCAACTGCCGACGAGCTGAAGCCCCCATATGCTGGCAGATAAATTTTTGACTTGATCGGAGGTAAATTCGATCGGAAAACAATCAATACTGATTAATTTATGAACAATCCTGGCTTATTCTTCAGGGGCAAGGTGACGGCAAGCCAATCGGGCTAAATCATCGGGAGTAAACGTGCGGTCTTTTCGGGGCATAAATCACCTGAATTGATGGTTGTGAAAATGAGGGATAATATCGAAAAATTGAGTATGCATACCTAACTTAGGTGGGTTTAGGCAGAGAATGAACCGCTTTCATTACGGTCGTCATAGCATGACTATCACCCGTAAGATAAAAACGTGGATGGAGGTCCTACCATCGAGGCGATTGGTTCTCTACTTGCTTTCCTATAGATCATAATTACAATGTACATATGAATGAGCTTCGTTTTGAGTGGGATCAGAAGAAAGAAAAGGCGAACATAAAAAAGCATGGTGTGTTTTTCGAAGAGGCACGTACGTCTTTTTATGATGAAAACGCGATTCAATTTTACGATCCTGATCATTCAGATGACGAAGATCGATTTCTCCTACTTGGGTTAAGTTTGAAACCACAGGTGCTTGTTGTTTGCCATTGTTTTCGAGAGAGCGAAACAGTTATTCGTATTATTTCGGCGAGAAAAGCAGACAAAGACGAGGCGCTAGAATATTGGAAGCAAAGAAAATGAGAGACCACTACGATTTCTCCAAAATGAAAGGTCGGAAAAATCCTTTCATTAAACATTTAAAGCAACCGGTGACGATGCGGTTAGACAGAGACACTGTGGTCTATTTTAAATCGATGGCAGAAGAGACGGGTATTCCTTACCAAAGCCTCATCAATCTATACCTTCGTGATTGTGCGATTCATCACCGAAAACTTAAAATGGAGTGGGCTTCCAAATAATATTGAGGGGTTTACCGTCCAGCGGTTTAATAGATATTAAAATTGAGCATGAAATCTTGTCTCTTAAATTCATAATCGTATGAGGGTAACGAATTTTATTCATGCGTTTAGACAAAAGCTTTCAGCTAACAGCATGATAACTGAAAAAGTGATATGAGAAATAATTTCGGCGTTACCAAAAAGAATGGTTATCATTATTAATCTAAATCGCGAAATGACGAATATTTCTGAAAGATATGAAAAACTGAGGGTAATTGCAAGGGAGGTGACTATGGAAAATATTTCCCATTTATATCAGGATCATTCAAAAATAATATTAACTAAAATTGATTCGAAGGCTTTGCAAGCTTCTGTGGGTTGGTTTGATATTGAGTGTAGTCGACCCCGAGCAGAATGGAGTTGGAAAGAAGCCGCACGGGTTTACAGAAAAGAGTATACAAAACGGTTTGAGATGGCGATTTGGCATAGTGGAAAGCTGTGTGGACTTTCATATGGTCGCCCATCCTATGGGAAAACACGGCTTAGAATCGAGTTAATCGAAGGTGCTCCTAGGGCTGGAAATTCTCTCGGACCAAGAAGAGTCGTGCCGATTACTATTATGAATGCGACGGCTTATGCCGGAATTCTTGGGGCCAAGGAACTGAGGATTATGAGTCCAGTTCCTGGATTAATAGATTATTATGAGAGTTTAGATTTTACTTATGTAGAAACATCTGGTGCTAGGTATTATCCAAATTTTTTATATAAAATTTTAAAGTGATAATAAATCATGAGTGAGAAAAACAAATCAGGGTTAATCTCTGAAGAGATGTTGATAAGGGAAAAGGCTAAACAAGCGCTTAAAAAAAATAAAACACCGCTGTATTCAGCGGAAGATGAAGGAGGATTAATGTCTGGCCCTATGTCTTCAGAAGAAATGAAAAAACAGGCGAAAAACGATGAATAGTAAAACTGAATATCAGAATTCAAAGAAGAAAGCAAAAGATGCTTTAATATTGAATAAGGTGCGGCCAGATGCATTTAAACAAAATGGTAGTAGGGTCAAACCCGATAAAGTTCGTCTTTCTGTATGGATTCCGAACTGTTATGTCTAGGTTTCCGTTTTCCTGTCTTCTGATGTTATTTTATACTGCTGTCTTGTTATAGTTTTATCATAAATAAAAACGTTAGCTTGTCACTTTTATTTTTTTGTAAATATTAGATAAAACTCATTGATAAATGAATAGGAATTTCTATCATTTAATTAAAGAAAATAGGTTTTTATCTAATATTGTGAATAATCATGAAAACATTTTAGCTATCTCATGGTTTCCACTGCAGAGCATTTGAGTAGGTGGGGAAAACTTAACGGTAATTTGCAGTCACTCATAACGCCAAGGGGTAAGTAACAAACTATCGTTGGATTTCCTTCTATCTAAACAAGCCAACAATAGTTATAGATTATACAGCAAGTGGCGGTTTAGGTACCTTTGTAGGATTTAACCCCTTAGCGTACGTTTTCAGTCGATATCCAATTTAAGCCAAGCTTTCTCGTGACGTTTTATAATGAATTTAGATAATGTGAGCTTGTCACGTTTAGATAGTTCTGACAATATTCGCCAAGCCTCTCTTGAAATTGTGAGCGTGACCGGTGGACCATTGTCGCCAATATAATCATTCAGTCGCTTTCTTGCGGCACGAAGGCTAGCTTTTAATTTAATTCATTGCTCGGTGTTTAGCCAGTTCTCGCACCAGCGATTGAGTTTGATTGCATCACCACGCGCTCGACTAAAAGCGCGTTTGGCATTGGGATACCAGTCATCGTCATCAAAGAGGGTTTCCTCGTGTAATTTTCGGTGTAGGGTCCTTTCCCATAAAGGTACCTGATGTTCCGTCAGAATAAGAGTGATAATTACTCGATTGGCTGTCGATGTTGGGCGACAATTCGCGAGATTGTTGCTTCACTAACTTTATAAAGTCGTGCCATG
>Ga0316205_10003140_pt1 | contig 16031 bp, 12 predicted proteins | sample 3monthpyrite_MG_FD_204941 | JGI IMG/M metagenome (GOLD analysis project Ga0316205, IMG submission 204941) | Microbial mat bacterial communities from mineral coupon in-situ incubated in ocean water Damariscotta River, Maine, United States -... | ecosystem: Environmental > Aquatic > Marine >... | reverse complement strand
CATGCAATCAATCCTTTATTAATACTTACACGTCACAAAGAGCCTGTTTGGCTTGCTGAATCGCTTTGCTATAGGGACAAGGCTTCTCGCCCAGAATATCTTCAAACAAAAAAGCCTTCCGAAGAAGACTTTTAATTTGTGGTCCCACTTGGGCTCGAACCAAGGACCCTCTGATTATGAGTCAGATGCTCTAACCAACTGAGCTATGGGACCAATCTATATTTATTTTCTATTCACTCTTCAGATGCTCCCTGCCTGCCGTTACCGCCAGGTAGGCAGGTAACCAACTGAGCTATGGGACCAATCTATATTTATTTTCTATTCACTCTTCAGATGCTCCCTGCCTGCCGTTACCGCCAGGTAGGCAGGTAACCAACTGAGCTATGGGACCGAATTATATTTATTTTTCAACCACTGCTTGCCATATCCACTTTTTAGATACTTTTCTCTTTTTCTGGCAGCTTTTCTATCAGGATAAATCTCCTCATGAATTATAACCCATGGTTGATATCCTTTTGTGCTTCTTGTCCTTCCTGAATTATGCTCCTTCAATCTATTCGCTAGATCTTGTGTCATTCCAACATAAAAACGACCGTCCTTCTCACTTTTAAGAACATATACATAATTCATTATTTCAAGTTCTTCCAACTAATGCTCCCTGCCTGCCGATACCGCCAGGTAGGCAGGTAACCAACTGAGCCCTGCCCGCCACCATATAGTGGGTGGGTATGGGACCCAATTAGGCTGCAATATTACTACATATTTTAAAACCTAGCAAGCATTTAATCGCTATTTGGCTTGTCTTGACACAGTTCTATCAAGACCCCACTTGTAGACTTTGGATGCAAGAACGCCACTAGTTTATTGTCCGCACCATTCTTTGGCTTATTATGTATCAAAACGAATCCTTCATTCTCCAATCGTTCGATCTCCGCTTTAATATCCTTTACCAAAAAGGCAATGTGATGTACGCCTTCACCCCTCTTTTCAATGAATTTTGCAATCGGGCTGTCTTTCGACGTCGCCTCCAACAATTCAATTTTATTGGTTCCAACTTTGAAAAATGAGGTTTTCACCCCTTCGCTTTCAACGTCTTCAATTTTATAATGTGCCTTCCCAAATAGTTTTTTGAAAAGCATATTCGATGCCTCAATGTCCTTGACAGCAATACCAATATGTTCTATTTTCTTCATACTTAGGCAATATTTACGGAATGAAATTTGTTAAACAAAGCAAAGATAATCCTTAAATATCATATACTTTTGCAATATGGAAAGTAACAGACAGAAAAAAATAGCCTCCGTTTTACAGCAAGACCTTGTCGACGTACTTCAAGGTGCCGCTACCCAAGGCGGAATGAAAGGCATTATCATTTCGGTGACAAAGGTAAATGTAACAGTGGACTTGTCCATTGCCAAAGTTTACTTGAGCATCTTTCCAAACGATAAAGGGAAGGAATTGATCGAAGGTATCAAGGACAATAGTGCTTTTATTAAACATGAAATTTCCCAAAGGACTCGGCATCAATTACGCCGAATGCCCCAACTGAATTTCTTCTTGGATGATTCACTAGAATATATCGATAATATTGACAAATCCTTAAAAGGGTCGGAAGATCCAATCAGGGATCCTGATCTGCTGGAAAAACGAAAGAAGTCTTAAGTGAACGTGTCTCTTTATATAGCCAAACGATATTTACTCACTAAGAGTAGTAACAACGCTATAAACATCATTACCATCATTGCCGCTATTGGCGTCATAATTGGTGCTGCTTCCTTGTTCATTGTCTTATCCGGATTTGCTGGCTTAAAGGATTTTAGCCTTCAATTTTCAACGCACATAGATCCTGACCTTAAAGCCGAAGTCTCTCAAGGCAAGTCGATCACGATCAACCCAGACCAAGAAAACCGCATTAATAACCTAGCTGGTATCGCTTCATATTCCAAGATCATTGAAGAACGAGTTATCCTGAGTTACGATAACAAGAAAATGCTTGCTAACCTAAAAGGTGTGGATTCAAGATTCGGCGAGGTCAACGACATTAACTCCATCGTTGCAGAAGGAAGTTGGTTAAGCGATCAGGGCAATCAAATAGTCGCTGGTTGGGGCATCACCAACAATCTCTCCATGGGTGTCATGGACTATGCTAAAACCGTGACTATATTAGTGCCTAGGCCGGGCAAGAATCAAATAAGTTCTGTAGCAAGTGCATTCAATTCGGTAAACACCAATAACGTAGGGGTATTCCAAATAAATGAAGACTTGGATAATAGTATGGTTTACACGAATATTATAACCGCAAAGGATTTGTTGGGTTACGAAAACGATCAAATTTCTTCCATTGAATTCCAATTAGCTTCAGAAGCAGATGAAACGCAAGTACGTGCTGATCTGCAATCGATTCTTGGCGATTCTTTCACCATAAAGAACCGCATGCAATTGAATGACGCTTTGTACAAAATGTTGAATACAGAGAATCTAGCGGTGTATCTTATTTTCACATTAGTGCTCATTATTGCCCTTTTCAATGTGGTGGGCTCAATCATCATGATGATATTGGACAAAAAGCAGAATCTGAATACCCTATTCAATTTAGGGGTAACTATCAAGGACCTTCGCCGCATTTTCTTTTTCCAAGGAAGCTTGTTGTCTGTTGTTGGGGGTCTCATAGGTCTGGTTTTGGGATTCCTGATCATTCTTACTCAAAAACTTTTCTCGCTCTATATGATCACGCCTTCGCTACCTTATCCGGTATCCATTAAGCCCATGAATTTCATTCTGGTACTTGTAACAATATCTGTATTGGGAATATTAGCTTCTAAGATTGCATCGTCCAGAATTACAAAACAATTAATCCATTAGGGCGTTATTAACTTAACATCATCCTATTTTATATATGAGTTCAAAAATTTTACGCTTCTCTATCGTATTGTTGATTTTAAATGCTTGCGACAGACCAGAATGCTCAAATAACAACCCCATCTTCAATAACAATGCGCCTGAAAGTATTATCTACAAGATGGACTTAGAAAAACGAATTCAAACCATTGGTGCTGAAAACTTAAGGTACTGGTTAAAAGCTTATGTTGAAAACGATAGTCAGGAATACCTTTTAGTTAACGTCCAAAATGATTCGCTATGTGCCATTATGAAGTTAACGATCAATAGTTGGAACAAGCTTGAAGATATTCGTCAAAAAAAAGGTGTTGGCCGTCGAGGAGCCGAGTTGGATGGGTTAACATTTACAGTGCATAAAAAAAACGGTGATGTTGATTTTGTTTATGAGGATCTTTCTTGGATTATCGATTAAGCAAACTGATAATCACCAAAGGTGTCTAAAACTTCATCAAAAGCAGCAAATACATCTTTTGAATCGTCGCTCGTTACCATTTTCATTCGGTATGGTTTAAAATCAGGAATCCCCTTGAAGTAATTGGTGTAATGCCTTCTGGTTTCAAACACCCCTAGCTTCTCGCCTTTCCAATCTATGGCCATCTGTAAATGTCGACGTGCCGCATCCACACGTTCTTCTAGAGTAATGGCATCAAGATGTATTCCTGTATTGAAAAAATGCTTCACTTGCTTGAAGAACCATGGGTTGCCTATGGTCGCTCGACCTATCATCGCGCCATCCAAACCAAACGAATCACGCATTTCCATGGCCTTTTCAGGGGTCGTGATATCGCCATTGCCAAAAATCGGTATATGCATTCGAGGATTGTTCTTGACTTCAGCGATAGGCTTCCAGTCTGCATCACCCTTATACATTTGTGCCCTAGTGCGGCCGTGTATGGCAATGGCCTTGCAGCCTACATCTTGTAATCGTTCTGCGACCTCAACGATCTTTATGGAATCGTGGTCCCAGCCCAATCGTGTTTTAACGGTAACAGGCAAATTAGTGCGCTTCACCATTTCGGCAGTCAATTGCTCCATCAAGCAGATATCTTTCAAGATCCCTGCGCCAGCACCTTTACTCACCACCTTTTTTACTGGACAGCCAAAATTAATGTCTATGATGTCTGGATTCGATTTCTCAACAATATCGATGGTTTGCAACATACTATCCAAGTTGGCGCCAAAGATCTGGATGCCAACAGGGCGCTCCTTCTCATAAATATCAAGCTTCATAACGCTTTTGGCTGCATTGCGAATCAGGCCTTCGCTCGATACAAATTCGGTATACACGACATCGGCACCTTGCTCCTTGCATAAAGCACGAAACGGAGGGTCGCTCACATCCTCCATCGGCGCTAAAAGCAAAGGAAAGTCTGGAAGTTCTATGTCGCCTATTTTTACCAAATCATCAATATTTCATTAAGGTAAAATATTCACTAAAACGTCAATTCCGCCTCTATTTTCTCTCCGTTTCGTTCTATAACAATTTTTGTAGTATCCCCTTTTTCAAAAGTCGATAATGCTTTCATATAGGTAGTCATGTCGGTGACCTCATGCTCTCCCAGTTGCAATACCACATCCCCTTTTTGCAATCCGGCTCTTACGGCTGGTGTGTCTTCACGCGTACCATCAATGCGCATACCTTTCCCGTCATACAAGTAGTCAGGGACTACGCCTAGTCCAACCTTGAACCTTGGTGTTTCCTCGCTTTCGTTCTTGGTTTTCCTGAATGCCAGCTTGTCGCTTTCATTCAATTCAGAAATAAAGGAGAATATATAATCTGAAATCTGGTACATGCCTTCATAATTCAATTTATCAAAATCGTCTGATGGCTTGTGATAATCTTCGTGTTGTCCTGTGAAAAAATGTAGCACTGGTATATCGCTCAAATAAAATGACGTGTGATCCGAAGGTCCAACACCTGACTCTCTCTCGACCAACTTGAAATCCCCTTTTAACGCATTTAAGGTCTGTGAAAAACGTGGTGATGTCCCAACGCCATAAACAGCTAAAGTCTTGTCCTCTTTTAATCGACCGACCATGTCCATATTGATCATATAGTTCACCGCCTTTGTATCGATTGTTGGATTTTTAACATAATAGTTGGATCCTAATAATCCCATTTCTTCACCAGAAAATGCGATGAACAGGTAGTTACTATTCGTATTCTTTCCTTTGAGCTTGCTTGCTAAGTTGATCATGACTGATGTTCCACTCGCGTTATCGTCCGCGCCATTATGGATTTCGGCCTCCCCTCTATGTAAAGAACCGTCCCCTCCTAATCCTAAATGATCATAATGTGCTCCAATGACAATCGTATTGCTTGCCTTGTTATCCATAAATCCTACGACGTTCGTTCCTGTGATCGTGCTATCAGAGGCCATAGACACATATTTGGTGTCTTCATGCGGATTTGTCTTGGGTTTAAATGAAAATTCTTGAAGATAACCATCCGTGCCTTTGGCCTCTAATCCCAATTTCTCAAATCGTTCTGCGATGTAATTCGCTGCCGTTAATTCACCTTCAGTTCCGGTGGCTCTTCCCATTAAATCATCACTTGTCAGAAAAGAAATATCCTCTTTAATAAGGTTCTCGGGAGTATATTCTTTCTTACAGGAATATAAAGTAATTATAAAAAATAGTGTAAAAAGTTGTTTCATTGCTAATACAGATTAATTTTGTACAAAATTAGGCAATTAATGCCATTTATTCATTCCTGAAACAATACATCTAAAAATGAAAAATATCTTTCCAGTTCTCTTGGCGCTTATGTCCATCGCGTCAGCTTGTAAATCTGATAAAAATGGTTATTCGGCCACAAAGGAGCAAAAAGAGGTTAAAGTGAATAGCGATCTTATCTATCCAGAGGAGACGCATTTCAAGTCACTGCGACAAGTGACATTTGGAGGCGATAATGCCGAAGCCTATTGGAGTTTTGACGACAAACAAATTGTGTTTCAGTCCAATAATGAGAAATGGGGTATGAAATGTGACCAAATGTTCTTGATGGATCGAGAAGATACATTTGATAGTGTTCCTCCACCTATGATAAGCACTGGCAAAGGTAGGACTACCTGTGCCTACTTTTTGCCCGGTAACACACAGTTTGTATATGGCTCAACGCATTTAGTTGATGAAGAATGCCCAGAAGTACCACTTCGTAAAAACGGGCAATATGTATGGCCTGTTTACGATAGTTTCGACATTTTCGTTGCTGACTTAAATGGAAATATTACCGGGCAACTTACTAATGAACCCGGTTATGATGCTGAGGCGACGGTATCTCCTAAAGGCGATAAAATCGTATTCACATCCATGAGAAGTGGCGATCTTGAATTATACACCATGAATATCGACGGAAGCGAGGTCACCCAAATTACTGACCAATTAGGTTATGACGGCGGTGCTTTCTTTTCTCCCGATGGGTCTAAATTGATCTTTAGGTCATCACGCCCTAAAACCGAACAAGAGATCAAGGATTATAAAGACTTGCTTGCTCAAGGATTGGTGATGCCAACAGAAATGGAGTTGTTCATTTGCAACGCTGACGGAAGCGACCTGACACAGTTGACATTTTTAGGAAATGCCAATTGGAGTCCATTCTTTCATCCATCAGGAGAGAAAATATTATTCTCATCCAACTTCGAAGCTGAAAAAGGATTCCCATTCAATCTTTACATGATCGACATTGACGGTAAAAACCTAAAACGTATTACACATGGTGAAACCTTCGACGCCTTTCCGGTGTTTTCCAATGATGGCAAACATTTACTGTTTTCTTCGAATAGAAATAACGGCGGCACAAGAGACACTAATTTGTTTATAGCAGAGTGGCAAGACTAATTGGTCTTTTTGAGTCTGTCTCTTTCTTCCAGTTCTTTGATGCTTTCGTTAGTCGATAGTTTTGTGTTTCCAAAATTGTAACGCAACCCTATTCGTACCCAGCGATTATCAAATCTGGTGTAATATTGATTGTCTTGATCCAAATAATCATTCTTGACAGTGTAATCACTCCCCAAAAAAATGTCGTTGGCCGATGCTGACAGGACCCACTTCCCTTTATTGAAAGATTTCTTCAGACCAATATCCACTTGTGTTCTTTCTGAAACCTCGGCAGAGCCCTCTAAATACGGTGATATATATAAAAATGACAGGTTCGCTGTGAGACTTTCATCCTTCAAGAAGGTAAAATAATTTATGGCATTTCCATAAAACGACCAGCGCTCATTGGTCTGCAAACTGTTATCGGATTGAGTGGCAAAGAATTCAATTTCATCATGAAAGATGGAAGTGACCATATAGGCTGTCCAATGTCTTGTTAATGGTTTATAAAGAATGAAATCGAAACCATAATCCACTACTTGATTTAGGTTGCTTGGCCTATAAATGATTTGGTTCAAATCATTGTCTTGAAAACTCAATTCGCTAAAAGTGCTCTGCTCATCACGATAATACAACTCAAATGTAAACGCATCATTTAAGGTATACGACAAGGTTGCCAACTCAGTGATTGCAGGTTTTAGGTCAGGATTTCCTGACACAAATGAATTGTCATTGAAAAAGAACTTGAAAGGGTTGAGATTGGAATACGTCGGCCGTTCTATTCTCCTGCTGAATGAAATTCCAAGGCTGTGATTGTCATTGAATCGATGTTCGATGCTAGTTGTTGGAAACACCTCAAAATAGTCAAAGGCATTGGGGTCTGGATCATTCGACAATGTGCCAATGGCGTCCGTATATTCGGTTCTCACACCAGCAGACAAACTCCAATCATCCCATTCCTTGCTTAAGCTAAAATAAGCGGCATAATTGTTCTCCTCATAGTCGAAAATTCCAGTGTTTTGCGCATCGATGATCTCACTCCCATTGTTGGTTATCAACTGCAGGATATTGCTTTTCGAATCTATTCTTGAGCCTTTTATTCCAAAACCAACAGAGCCGTCGTTTTTCAATGGAAAGGAAAGATCCGTCTGGCCAGAGTAGATCTTTATGTCTTGCCTTGAGGTCGTGTTAAAGAAGTTTTCACCCAGGGTTATTAAATTGGATATATCCTTATATATCGTGTTCACATCTTGAAAACGATCATACTCGTAATTCGTGTGATGAAAATTGAGCGAAAATTTAGAGCCTTTTTCCGATGTATAATTATAGTCGGCGTTCGCGCCAATGTTAAAAATATCATCATCAGTCCTATTAACGGAGGTAAAGGAAGAATCAATGGCTTCGGTAAATGCATTGGTATTGCGTCTCCAAAAAGGCGTAAGCAATCCATTGGCAGATATCGAGAATGTATTCCGTTCGTTTATATCGTAATCGAAGTTAATATTGGCTGTATGCGACCTTATGGATGTGTTTCTTTCAACGTCCGTTTCCCATGTGCCAATAGCTTGGCTTCCATCCCTGAAATTTATTTTTTCCTTGTTTATTCGATTAAGTTCTTCATCATTATAACCATAGCCAACATAGAAGCTCGTTTTCTTGCCTTTAAAAAAGTGATTCGTGCCAGCACTTGATCTCGGGAAATAACCTTGTGTTACATTTCCATATATACTACCATTATATCCGGCAATCAAATTCTTACTCATCTTAATATTAATCACCGCACCCCCTTCTGCATCATATTTAGCTGGAGGATTAGTGATAACCTCAATCTCTTTAACTGCAGTCGCTGTGGTCCCCGATAGAAGTTGTTGCAGTTCTGCCCCAGATAGGTAAACGCGTTTGTCATTGATCAAATAAATAATATTCGAGGCGTTCCGCACAGAAACAACATCATTGATCATAATTATTCCAGGTGTGCTCTTTAGAATATCCCAAACATTGCCCTCAGTAAGCGAGGTGTTTTCTATGCTAAATACCAATCTATCATTTTCTCTTTTCAATGTGGGCCTTTGTGAAATGATTTTCACTTCATCTAGTGACTGGGCTTCTTGCCCTAAAGTAATTGTCCCAAGGTCCAAATCAGAATTCAATATAATCTCTTTGGTGTATTCATTGAATCCAACAAATGAAATTTTAATAAGATAGGTATCTATTGCCAATTCTGGTAAGGTGAATCTGCCAGATTCGTCAGATGTTGTTCCAGTAATTGTAGTGGAATCAAGCGTTTTTATGGCTATGATATTGGCATAGGAGATTGCTTTTTTGTCCTCATCCATTACATATCCTGAAACAGAGTAGCTCTGAGAGACAATTGCAAGAGGGAATAACAAGAAAGCGCAAATGGCAAATGCTATTTTTTGCGAATTCACGAGTTGATTGATTAGCGGGATTAGCTATTAATTGTATTATAAATGTATGACTTTATAATCAGTCGCCAAATTTTTAAATCCCTTAATCGTTAAAGAAGGTCAAAAATCTTTTTAATTCTTTAATTGCTTTATAAACCCTAACAATCAATTATATTTGCAGTCGCATAAAAAGCATGTCATGAAAAACATTCGGAACTTCTGTATCATCGCACATATCGATCACGGTAAGAGCACTTTGGCCGATCGCCTTTTGGATTTTACAGGTTCTGTAACTGATCGCGAAAAACAAGATCAGCTCCTAGATAACATGGATTTAGAGCGTGAGCGAGGAATTACCATTAAGTCTCATGCCATACAAATGGATTATACATTTGAAGGGCAAGATTATGTGCTGAACTTAATTGATACACCTGGCCATGTAGATTTTTCTTATGAAGTGTCCCGATCCATTGCTGCTTGTGAAGGCGCCTTACTTATTGTAGATGCCGCTCAAAGCATTCAGGCCCAGACCATCTCCAACCTATATCTAGCACTGGAAAACGATCTGGAAATTATTCCTGTGCTTAATAAGGTGGATTTACCTAGCGCTAACCCTGAAGAGGTTACCGACGATATCGTTGATCTTTTAGGATGTGATCCTGAAGAAATAATTCACGCAAGTGGGAAAACAGGTTTTGGAGTCGGTAATATTCTAGAAGCAATCATCAAACGGGTTCCTGCGCCAAAAGGAGATCCAAATGCACCATTGCAGGCCTTGATTTTCGATTCAGTGTACAACACGTTTAGGGGTATTGAAACCTATTTTCGGGTTTTTAATGGTGAAATAAAAAAAGGCCAAAAGATCAAGTTTGTAGCGACAGACAAGGAATATTTTGCCGACGAAGTTGGTACCTTAAAGCTCAATCAAGTCCCGAAAAAAAGTATAAAAGCTGGTGATGTTGGCTATTTGATCACAGGAATTAAAACAGCCAAAGAGGTAAAAGTAGGTGATACAATTACTGATTTTGCCAACCCCACAACTAATATAGTTGAAGGTTTTGAAGATGTGAAGCCCATGGTGTTTGCTGGTATTTATCCTGTTGATACTGAAGATTATGAAGAGCTTCGTAATTCTATGGAAAAATTGCAGCTTAATGATGCATCTTTAGTTTATCAGCCTGAAAGTTCAGCTGCTTTAGGCTTTGGCTTTCGATGCGGGTTTTTGGGTATGTTGCACTTAGAAATAATTCAAGAACGTTTGGAACGTGAGTATGATATGACTGTTATAACAACAGTTCCTAATGTATCCTATCATGCATTCACCAATAAAAATCCGGATGAAGCCTTTATTGTAAATAACCCGTCGGATCTGCCGGATCCTTCATCCATAAATCGTGTTGAAGAACCTTATATTAAGGCTACAATTATTACAAAATCAAATTTTGTTGGAAATGTCATGTCATTATGCATTGAAAAACGCGGCATCGTTATCAATCAAACGTATCTAACCACAGAACGTGTAGAACTAACCTTTGAAATGCCTTTGGCAGAAATCGTTTTTGATTTTTACGATCGCCTGAAAACAGTGTCAAAGGGTTATGCGTCATTTGATTATTCTCCTATTGGCATGAAAGTATCTAAACTCGTGCGTTTGGATATTTTATTAAATGCTCTACCTGTCGACGCTCTATCAGCATTGATACATGCCGATAACGCTCAGAATATTGGCAAGAAGATGTGCGAGAAATTGAAGGAGTTAATACCACGTCAACAATTTGATATCCCCATTCAAGCCGCCATTGGTGCCAAGATCATTTCTCGTGAAACCATAAAAGCCTTGCGAAAGGACGTAACCGCTAAATGTTATGGTGGTGATATCTCCAGAAAACGAAAACTTCTCGAAAAACAAAAGAAGGGTAAAAAACGCATGCGTCAAGTGGGTAATGTAGAAATCCCTCAACAAGCGTTTATGGCTGTTTTAAAGCTTAATGATTAGTATATACTTGACCAATCTTCTCAGAGAGTTAGCTTCAGGAAACATTACGAATACTAGAAAACTAATTAAAAATTAATCTTTTTTAAACTATAACTATTTGTAGTTCAGGTCCTAATTTTGGGGTGTTTAACGAAAATTACGTATCTTAAGCAAGCTTTCAAAATTGCTATGACATTCATATTTGCATAATCAAACTATTAACCAATCAATATAAATGTCATGAAAACAAAAAAACTAAGTTTAGTATTTGCAATGGTTTTCTCCCTTTTTTTAGTGAGTAATAGCCTTTTTGCACAAAATGGGTCCAGCGCTGATGCTAGGGAATCTTATTACGAATCTGTCTTTGAAAATTTTGACATCAATCAATTCACCACTGATCTAGAAATCGAAACATTCGATCCGGAATTGGTAACGATTGCACGTTATGAATCCAATCAGGATGCAGCAGATTTAGTTGTTCTGGCAGCAGCCATGCTGGTATTTGGTGGCGGCCTAGGATTCACGGATGATGATACGTTGTGGTGCTTACATGCCGCCTATTATTATAGATTAGGCGCCTATGTCAACTCTGCTTTGTTTGGTACTTTAGGCATCGCTTACACAGGGCTTAGCGCGGACAATTACACTCAAAGTTTCATCGATTTTCAGTTCAAATTATTAATGTTTTCTGCAATAACACAATCCAAGGAAGTGTTTTTGATTTACGGCGCTTTGTTGGCTTATGGACTTGGAAATACAGAGTTTAGCGATTCCTTTAAAAATAAATACTCTCAAATTACTGCTGGGCTTGTGATGGGACTATATATTGTTCTTACCACGCAAATGGCGCTGATGTTACAAACAAATGTTTTGGCGTATATCAGTCAAAAGGATAAAGATTCGGATGTCAAGAACGATTTTACGCAAGTCTTAATTAATAAGAACAACATATTTCTGATTTCCTTAGCAATCAATCTTGGGAATAGGAGAAGAGCAATGCCACAATAGGGCCAAATTATTTGAGTATGTATTCATTATGAAATAACGAATACTAAATTCAATATCGCGCATAACGCGGTTAGATGTTTTGTTCAGCCATATTAGTTTCTATTAATGGCACATTTCATTATGTTCTTTCTTCAGTTGCATTGCGTATGTTTAAACAATATTTTAGCTTTGAGGCAGTATCGAATTATGATTACCCGTCACTAAAAGGATGCTGACCGCTTAGCTTGGGATTTCCTTATTATTTTGTGTTTTCTTCAAAATAATTGATGGTATTTATCAATATCTTTCTAATACCAGAAAAATAATATGAAACATCCCTTTTAGTTAAAACATTTTGTAAGTTTAAGGTACTGATCAACCAATCAATTGTTTTTGAAAAATTCGCTAACCTGCATTTTCACTGAATACACATGATATTGACATAATTAATTCGATAATTAAAAGAATTATAAATGAAGGCACTTTTTTTTACTAGAGAATTTCCACCTTATGTGTATGGTGGTGCAGGAGTTCATGTTGAATATTTAGCAGCCGAGCTCGCCAAACTCATGGAAATGGAGGTCAGGTGTTTCGGCGACCAGAATGAAGAAAAAGGCAATCTGACCGTTAAGGGCATACCTTATGACAATCCTGTTTTTAATAAAACAAACGACAAGCTCAAAGCGGTATTACAAACACTGAGTACGTCCATTCAAATGAATGCCGACCATATAGATGCCGATATTGTCCATTGTCATACCTGGTACGCCCAATTTGCAGGAATCGTGGCTAAGTTGTGCTATGGCATTCCATTGGTCATTACAACACACTCCTTAGAGCCTTTAAGACCATGGAAAAGAGAGCAGTTAGGTCGAGGATATGACGCCTCGTCTTGGGTTGAAAAAACGGCTATTGAAATGGCCGATGCCGTAATTGCCGTATCGAAAGAAACGAAGGAAGATGTGTTGAAATATTTTGAAGTCGACGAAGAAAAAATAAAAGTGATCTACAATGGCATCAATCTAGAAGAGTACATAGTTACTAGAGAAACATCCACTTTAGATCGATATGGAATAGACAAATCCAAACCTTATGTGCTTTTTGTGGGTAGAATTACACGTCAAAAAGGCATCATACATTTGGTAAATGCCATAAAATATATAGATCCAGACACGCAAATAGTGTTATGTGCAGGCGCTCCAGACACACCAGAGATTGCGAAAGAGATGGAAGATAGCGTAGACGAGGTCAAAAAGACGCGCCTTAACGTTATTTGGATTGACGAAATGTTACCAAAAGAAGAGGTCATTCAACTTTATTCTCATGCAGAGGTGTTTTGTTGCCCTTCCATATACGAGCCTTTTGGCATCATAAACATTGAAGCAATGGCCTGTAAGACTGCTGTCGTAGCAAGTGCTGTGGGCGGTATAAAAGAGGTGGTGGTTGATGGTGAAACGGGAATATTGGTGCCTGTCGAGCAACAAGATCAAGCCCCTTTTGAACCAATGGATCCGGATAAGTTTGCCAAGGACCTAGCTGAAGGTATTAACAAAGTGATCAATCACAAAGGGTTAAGGGAATCTATGGCAGAAAAAGGCAGAAAAAGAGTCGAAGAACATTTCGACTGGATAGCCATAGCTAAACAAGTAGAAGAATTATATAAATCTTTAATATAAATAATATGCTCAATAATAAAGTTCTCAGTATTATTTTGGGAGGAGGCCAGGGGTCTCGATTGTATCCATTGACCGAGTCTCGATCAAAACCAGCCGTACCTATAGCAGGAAAATATAGATTGGTAGACATCCCAATTTCCAATTGTATCAATTCCGAGATCAAGCGGATGTTCGTGTTAACACAATTTAATTCTGCATCTTTAAACCGGCATATCAAGAATACCTATCATTTTAGTTTTTTTAGTTCTGCTTTCGTCGATGTATTGGCTGCAGAGCAAACCATGCAAAGTGACAAATGGTTTCAAGGCACTGCAGATGCTGTTAGGCAAAGTATGCATCATTTTTTGAGATATGAATTTGAATATGCGTTGATCCTTTCGGGAGACCAATTATACCAAATGGATTTCAATGACATGATTGAAAAGCATATTGAAAACAATGCTGAAATATCAATTGCGACATATCCCGTAGACGCTAAAGATGCCACATCCTTTGGGATTTTAAAAACCAATGAGGAGGATGTCATCACCTCCTTTATCGAAAAACCAAAAACAGAATTGTTGCCGGATTGGACGTCTGAAGTAGGAGATGAAATGAAGTCCCAAGGACGACACTATCTAGCTTCTATGGGTATTTACATATTCAACAAGGATCTACTGGTTAAACTTATGGAAAATCCGGATACTAATGATTTTGGCAAAGAAATCATACCGCAATCCATTAATGACTATAAAACCCTTAGCTTCCAATATGAAGGCTATTGGACCGATATCGGGAACATCGATTCTTTTTTTGAAGCTAATCTGGGATTGACCGATGACATTCCCGACTTTAATTTATATCATAAAAATAAAAGAATATTTACTAGGGCAAGAATGCTTCCGACCTCGAAAGTATCTGGAACCGTCCTTGAAAAAGCGGTAATTGCAGAAGGTTGCATCGTACATGCGGCAAAAATCGAGCGGTCCGTTATAGGAATTAGATCCAGGATAGGCATGGGAACTACCGTTGTAAACACCTATATGATGGGCTGTGATTCTTATGAAACACTGAAAGAAATTGAATCAGACCATATAAACATACTTTTGGGTATAGGCGAAAGATGCTTTATAAAAAATGCCATCATTGATAAAAACTGCCGCATTGGAGATGATGTTAAGATAACTGGAGGTTCTCACTTAAACGATAAAGAAACAGAGACCTATTTTATTAAGGATGGGATTGTCGTCATTAAAAAGGGAGCGATTATCCCGAAGGGCACTGTTATTTAGTTTCTTCTGTACCGATAACGAATTAGGAGATATAATTGTTTGACACTATTTACAAAGTATATAAGTGTCCAATTTAATACTTTTGTTATCTTCAAACTCAACTAATTTCTATGCAAAACCAAAAAAGAGTTGTCATCGATTTTATTTCACCTCAGGTAAATAATGGTGAATTTTTTATTAAGCGTGTTGTAAATGAGATCGTGGCAATTAATGCACATGTGCTTGCCGATGGACACGACGTTATAGCCGCTTCGTTATTATACAAACACGAAAATGCGCGAAAATGGAATGAAATCAGGATGCGACCAATTGAAAATGATGAATGGGAGACGACCTTTACGGTTGAGAAACAAGGTTTTTACCATTATAAAGTTGAAGGATGGATTGACTATGCATTGAATTGGCAGCATGGTATTGAGCGTAAAATAGAAGATGATCAGCATGTCAATTCTGAACTTCTTGAAGGCGTTGAATATTTAAAACCCCTTCTCAAAAAAGTTTCAAAATCTGAAAAAGAATATTTACTCAAGTGTATTGACCAATTTGAAAATGAGGCCTCGTATAATGAGGCCATAACTGAAGCCATAAGTCCTACTTTACACAATATCCTAGTTAAATTCCCGACGAAACTATTGGCAAATAGCACTAAGGAATATCGGGTTTATGTTGACCGACTGAAAGCAAGATTCAGTACTTGGTACGAATTTTTTCCGCGTTCAGTTTCAGAAAAAGAAGGGGCTCACGGAACCTTTAAAGATTGTGAGCGCCTATTGCCACGAGTCAAGCAAATGGGGTTTGACACCTTGTACTTTCCGCCTATCCATCCGATAGGTGAAGTAAATAGAAAAGGAAAGAACAATACGACCAATGCCCAAGACAACGATGTGGGCTCCGCTTGGGGAATAGGCTCAAAGTATGGTGGTCATAAAGATATTCATCCACAACTAGGTACGCTTGAAGATTTCAAATCCTTAGTTCAAAATGCAAAAAAACAAGG
>Ga0316205_10003138_pt1 | contig 16040 bp, 11 predicted proteins | sample 3monthpyrite_MG_FD_204941 | JGI IMG/M metagenome (GOLD analysis project Ga0316205, IMG submission 204941) | Microbial mat bacterial communities from mineral coupon in-situ incubated in ocean water Damariscotta River, Maine, United States -... | ecosystem: Environmental > Aquatic > Marine >... | reverse complement strand
CTATGATGCCTTTGTTTATGAAGGCGCCAATCACGGTTTTCACAATGATTCCACGCCGCGATACGACACTGATGCGGCCTCACTCGCCTGGTCGCGGACGCTGGACTTCTTTGCCACTCGTCTGTCTCCATAAAAACAGACTCTCAATTCAAACTAGGGTCCCAAGGGGCTCAGGTCGAAGCTGACCTGCCCCCCTTGGGTCCCTCGTTGATTGTGAGATTTTGAAGCTATCCTGCATTGAGGCCTGGCGCGTGCGGGCGCCTTGTCAACGATTGGTCGAGGCCATCAAAAGGCGCAAAATTTTCCTTATGCGACAGGCACGCCATCACCTAAGGCAACCGCTGGGCGGAATCGAATCCCAGTCACTCGCATTTATTGCCGTGTAACGGTGTTGCGGGATGTCACCGAGACACCATCCGTTATTGCAGAAGACGGATAAAGGACAACCTGATCGCCATCTTCTACACCGCCAAGCACATGCGCTTGAAGGCCGTTATTGCGTTCAATTTCGACACGTACTGGACGAGCGCGCCCGTCGCGCACGGCAAAAACAGCCCAATCCTCGCCGTCTCTGAACAGGGCGCTGGATGGCACAACCAGCGCCTCTTCCATTTCCCAGGCCACAATGCGCGTCACAACGCGGTATCCATGCCCCAGCCCTTGTGGGCGGTCATCGGGGTTGGCGAATCGGATAATCGTATTGACCCGCTGTTCTTCGACGCCCAGCGCCGAGAATTTGGTGAAACCCCAGGGATCAACGCGATCAACAACGCCTTCGATATCGTGCTCGCCTCCCCAATCCTCGATCAAAACCCGCTGTCCAGGCACGACCTGCACAGCATCGGTTGAAAGCAATTCAACCAGGACTTCCAGATCGTTTTCAACATTGCCGATTTCCAGAACGGGAGAGCCAGCAGGCAGCGTGATTTCACTTTGCTGGATCAGGCGTAAAACCCTGCCGGATGCCGGAGCATAAATCGGAATATCTTCAAAAACCGGCGGGTCTGCCGTCGAGCTTCCGTCCATTCCGCTGAGCATGACGCGGGCATTTTCCAGCTCGGCCTGCCGCACAGAAACTGCGGCTTCTGCCGTATCAACAGCAGCGCTCGCGGAGCGTGCTTCACGGATTGACCGGTCCAGAGCGGCCTGGCTCGCGACTTCGCTTTCCCGCAGGAAGCGCTGTCTTTCCAGCTCAGAATTTGCAAGCTCCTGATCGGCAATGGCGCGATTGCGTTGGGCCTGGGCCAGACGCAAAGCGGCTTCGGCGGCATTGACATTTGCGCGGGCTTGCTCGCGCGTTCGGACATCCAGTACGGCGGGATTTGACGGGGCCATATAGGCGACAATGTCCTCCCCGCGCTCCACCGGGTCGCCGGGCTCGACCTCGACACGGCGCAACCGTCCTGTCACTGGCGTTGATACAACATAGGCATCGTGAACGCGGGTCCGCCCCTCTTCAGTGACGGTATCCATCATGGGCTCAACGACGACATGCCCGATATCGACCGGCAGTGGCCGCGGCCAGAATGCGTAGAGCAAAGCGAGGGCCAATAATATGGCCGCAACGGAGATAAATACGGGGCGTGAGTAGTTTTTGAACATCTGCCCATTATTCCCTTGACTTAAGCGCCGAGACCAAATCGGCCCTGTCACTATCACGCTTCACCATCCATCCGGAAAAGACCGAAGCGATCAAAACCGCCAGTCCAGCCAATCCAAGGCTCTCCGGCGAGAAACTGGCCGGTATCTGGTAGAGATCTGTGCTGAACCCTTCAGCGATCGCATGACTGAAGCCGTAGCCGAGAACAGACCCCAGGGGCAATGCGACCAATACGATAATACCCAACTCGCCGAGGAGAACATAGGCGGCTTCTCCCTTGCTGAAACCAATCACCCGCAAACTGGCCAGGTCATGGGCGCTTTCCGCATAGGCAATCCGCGCTGTATTATAGACGATGCCGAAGGTGATCAGGGCTGCAATCGCCGCCATGATAAAACGCATAGCACCGGCGCCCTGATCCATGATTTCCTCGAAGGCTTCACGCGCGTCACTCTTGACCGAAACACCGGCGACAACCGGCATTGCATCCAGCGCGGCGTAAATTGCGTCGCGATAAGCGGGGTCTATTCGAAGATAGGCTCCGGAAACCCGGTTCGGTTCTCCCAATGCCCGGTTCAGTGCAGTCAGCTCCATATAGGCGGGCGAACCCAGAAGCGTTTCCGCAATCCCGGTGACGACGAGGCTGAGTTGCGGGCGCCGCCCCTCGCGAACATCAATTTGCAGATGCTCCCCGATCCCGACATCCAGCATGTCGGCGAGCGCCGGTGTGAGCACAATGCCTTCACCGCGAAGCGGCAGGGTCTGGCCATTGGCATCTATCGCCCGGAAAAGCTGCGCATCAGATGGCAGGCCGAACAGGCCACCGCGATAGGAATGGTTCGCGTTTCTCATGACTACAGCTACCGTCCGGGAAGCTTCAACCTCGATTACGCCGTCCAGATTGGCCAGGGCGTGTAAAGAGCGATCCGAAAGCGGCACATTAAAGCTGACCGACATATTGCTGCGGTCAATGACGGAAAAAGACGTGTCCACGGTTTCGTCAAACCCGGCCAGAACCGACAACATGCCTGCCGACAATGCCATGCCGGCAGAAACGCCTGCAATGGCACCAACAGATCGGCCCGGATGGCGAACAATCCGGCGCAAAACCATCCTGGTTGGCTGATCCAGAAAACGGGTCAGGAAAGCGCCGATATGGTTCGTCCCGCTATAATCCGGCGGGGTGGGAGGCCGCATCGCCACTGCGGGCGTTAGCGAAAAAATCCGCCTTAGGGCGAACAATCCGCCAAACGCCGCAGCGCCGACGCTGGCCGACACGGCGATTATAAAGGCGGCAGAATCGATCTGGAATACGAGAAACGGGAATTTGTAATACTGGACATAAAAACCCACCAGGCTTGCGCCCGCTGCAAGCCCCAATACGCATCCCAGAAAAGCCCCGCCCATGGCGATTGCCAGGATCAGCTTGAAGTAATGGCTGGTCACTTCCGCATTGGTGTATCCAAATGCCTTGATCAGGCCGATCTGCTGGCGTTCTGCCTGCAATAATCGCGAAATAACTATATTGAGCAGGAAGGCGGCGACCGCCAGAAATATTGGTGGAACCCCCGCGCTGGAGGCTCGCAAGCCTGAAATTTCCTCCTCGACGAAGCGATTGGAAAACTGATCCTCCAAGCCATAGGCACCGATTGCGCCATAATCATCCAGCAGCAGGTCAGCAGCTGCCAGAACCGACGGCAGGTCGTTTTCCCGGCCAATATCGAGAAGCGCTTCATTGAAGGCCCCGTCCATGTCGTAGGCGGCTTCCATGGCAGTCCGGCTCATCCATATGACTCCAAAGCGTGAATCATCCGGCACCAATTCTCCCGGCGCTGTCGTGTAAAGAAATTCGGGCGATTGCGCGATGCCGACAACTTCAAAAGACCGTCTTGCGCCATGCATGGTCGCGGCAAGCGTGTCGCCGGGAACCAGTCCGTGCGCTTCGGCGAAACTCTTCAGGAGCAGAATTTCATTGGGCCGTCTTTGATCCGTCCAGCGGCCAGAGGAAAGATAGACCGCATTCAGCCGCGGCTGACCAAAGTCAGGCAGGGAAACCGCGCGGGCCTGCACCGGAAGCTCGCTTCCCGGCATTTCTATCAGAGCACCACCTGTGATCCGGCCTTCAACGGCTGACACACCATCAATTTCGGCGAGTTGATCCAGAACACGGCCCGGTGCGCGGACAACCGGCGCAAAAACATCGGCCAGCCGATAGCGCTCATAATAGGCGCGACGTGTTTCATCTAACGATTCAACGAGCCCGGACATCATGACGAGCAGCATCACGCCGACCGCGACAACCATGCCAATCGCCAGGGCCTGTGTCCGCATCCGCCAGAGGTCGCGCAGCAATTTGCGATCCAGCGGGCTCACCACTCTATCTCCGAGGGTTGCAGTTTCTCCTTGTTGCGGATGACTTCGCGAATGGCACCGTCAGCGAAATGCAAAACGCGATCGGCCATTTGCGCGGTCGATGCCGCGTGGGTGACGATCAATACGGTCGCGCCCAATTGTTCATTCACGTTTTGCAAGGCCGTCAGAACGGTGCGGCCTGTTGCTGAATCCAGTGCGCCGGTCGGCTCATCACAAAAAAGAACCGTCGGATTTTTGGCAATTGCCCGGGCAATCGCGACACGCTGTTGCTCACCACCTGAAAGCTCGGACGGAAAATGATCCGCCCGGTCTGTCAGGTCGACAAGTGCCAATGCTTCATCGGGTGTCATCGGATTGCGCGCGACCTCAGTGACCAGCTCGACATTTTCCCGTGCGGTCAGGCTGGGCATCAGATTATAGAATTGAAAAACAAAGCCGACATGATCGCGCCGGTAGCGCGTCAGCTCGCGATCCGTCATTGCGGTCAGTTGCTGATCCTGAAACCAGGCATCGCCCTCGCTGGCCCTATCCAGTCCGCCAATAATGTTCAGAAGCGTTGATTTACCGCTGCCGGACGGACCAAGCAGGACAACAAATTCACCTTCAGGAATATCCAGATCCACACCGCGAAGCGCGTGGATCGCTGTTTCGCCGTCTCCGTAGACCTTGGTGATCCCGCGGGTTTTGAAGGCGTTCCGGGTCACCGGCCGGGTCTCTGCTTATGGCCTATCGCGGGCAGCGCTTGGCTGGATATTGCCTTATGGGTCACTTCAAAAGCCATCCCGCCTACCTTGCGCCCGGCTCGCCAATCATTTCAAGGGCGCTGTCAGATACCGCTTCGCACCAGCCTCACACCATCGCCGAATGCATTCCCAATCTGCCAGGACTCGGGCAGGTATTGTCAGATTTAGCGGCCCATTATCTGTTGGATGATGAAATACCGGCATGGGCAAGAACCTATTTCGGTATTTCAAAACATCACCTGAAGTCATCCGCCTGGCGGTGATGATGTATGTCCGGTTTCCGCTGTCGCTTAGAAATGTCGAAGATTTGCTACACGAGCGCGGCATCGATCTGAGTCACGAAACGGTGCGGTTCTGGTGGAACCGGTTCGGGCCCATGTTCGCGGCGGAAATTAGGAAACACCGTGCCGATCGGTTGCGCGCCTGGGACCAATGGCAGTGGCATCTGGACGAGGTGTTCGTGAAGATAAACGGCGTCACACACTACCTCTGGCGCGCGGTTGATCACGAAGGTGAAGTGCTGGAAGCCTATGCCACCAAGCGCCGGGATCGCCATGCGGCATTGAAGTTTCTGCGCAAGGCGATGAAGCGATACGGCAACCCCGAAGTCATCGTCACCGACAGGCTTTGCTCGTACAAAGCTGCCATGAAAGTCATTGGCAATGAGGACAAACAAGATGTCGGGAGGTGGCTCAATAACAGGGCCGAAAACTCACATCAGCCTCTACGAAGACGCGAACGCGCCATACTCAGATTCAGGCGAATGCGAAGTCTTCAAAAGTTCGCCGCCGTCCATTTAGTTACTGGCTCTGCGCGTCCTCGCGGGCTAGCCGCTGCGGACGTCGCGGGCCACAACCACTTCAATCTCGAACGCCATATCAACGACAGAAACTGGTTCAAGGAGAACCGGCAAAATGCGCTGATCGAATGGCGGCAACTTGCCGCCTAAATCACCATTTCCCTGGCAAACAGAGACCGGTCCGCTTTAGTCTGACAGCACCGCCATTTTCTCACCTGTTTGATGTGAGCGTTGCTACCGGTTCAAGGCGAACCGGCAAATCTGCTAGTTTAAAGCGCCTTACCGTATTTAGTGGTTGAGTCCTCCAAACATGCATCTTTCCCACAAGCCCGACAGTCCTGCCCTAGCTGAAACGAATTTTGATACATTCCTGGAAATCGATATTCGCGCCGGCGTGATTGTGAAAGCCGAAGCGTTTCCCGAGGCGCGCAATCCCGCCTACAAGCTTTTGATCGATTTTGGCCCCGGGGTTGGCAAGAAGAAAAGTGCCGCCCAAATCACTGTGCACTACACACTAGATAACCTCGTTGGTCGTCGCGTTATGGGTGTGGTGAATTTCCCCGCGCGCCAGATTGGCCCGGTTCGCTCCGAAGTCCTTGTCCTCGGTTTCGCAGACCAAAACGGAGATATCCGGCTGGCTCAGCCCGACGATAATCTTCCCCTGGGTGCGCGGCTCGCCTGATCTATTCGGCGGTAGGCTTTTGCCGCTCTGACCTTTCGATATCACGCAACAAACGGGAATCAGTCGACAACCCTTTCCACAAACTGAAGCAACAAACGATCAAGACCAGTGTAAAGGGCAATCCGGCCGCTACGGTTCCAGCTTGCAGGGCCTGTAGCGCCTGTGCGCCTCCGCCATACAATAAAACAGCGGCTATAAGCCCCTCAATCGTGGCCCAGAAAATACGTTGAGGTACCGGTGCATGAAGTTTGCCGCCAGCTGTAATGCTGTCCACCACAAGCGACCCTGAATCGGATGACGTAATAAAAAATACGAGGACAAGAATGATTGCCACGAAGGACATGAAGGATGCCAAGGGCAGATTTTCCAGCATGTGGAACAAGACCAGGGAGACATCGTCAACACCATTGGCAAGCTGGCCAATGGCGTTCTCGTTTTGAAGAATCGCAATTTCACCGAATGTCGTGAACCAGACGACTGTAATGATCAGTGGTACGAAAATAACCGCAGCAAGAAACTGACGCACAGTCCGGCCTTTGGAGACACGGGCGATGAACATGCCGACAAATGGCGACCAGGAAATCCACCATGCCCAGTAAAATATGGTCCAGCCATGGAACCAGTCCGTGTCATCCCGTCCGATCCAGTTGGACAGTGACAGGAAATCGCGTGCATAATTCAGTGTGTTCTCGAAAAACCCTGTGGCAATCAGAAGGGTTGGCCCAACGGCAAACACGAACAACAAAAACAGGCTTGCCAGTACCATGTTGATGTTGGACAGGACTTTGACCCCGCCATCGAGTCCACGCACGACCGAGAAAATCGCGATAAGCGTAATGAAAACGATGATCCCGATTTGCAAAAAGACCGTTGCGCTGATGCCGAAGAGATAATCCAGGCCGCTGGCGACCTGCTGCGCACCCAGACCAAGTGACGTTGCCAATCCAAACAATGTCGCTATGACAGCGAGAATGTCGATAAGATGACCAGGCCAACCCCAGATTCGGTCTCCCAGCAATGGGTAGAAGGCGGAGCGAATAGTCAGCGGTAGGCCTTTTGAAAACGTGAAATAGGCCAATGCCAGGCCGATCACCGCATAAACTGACCAAGCGTTTAGACCCCAATGGAACATGGTTGCACTGATGGCCAGGCGATGCGCGTCTTCGCTACCGGCTTCGACGTTTAGCGGCGTCCCAAACCAGTTTGTATAATAGGCAAGCGGCTCGGCAGCGCCCCAGAACATCAGGCCGATGCCGATCCCGGCCGAGAACAACATGGACAGCCAGGATTTTGTCGAAAACTCCGGTTTCGCCTCGCGCCCGCCAATCCGCAATCGGCCCAGCGGTGAGACCATGACTGCAAGGCAGAACAAAAAGACAAAATTCACGGACAGGACAAACAGCCAATCGAACGTATCAATGACCCAAATCCGTGCTGAATTCAGCAGCGTGTTGGCGCTTTCAGGAAAAATCAGCGTCAGGCCAATAAAGCTGACAACTGAAAGTGCGGCGACAAAGAAAACCGGATTGTGGACATCGAGGCCCAGCAGCGTGACATTGTTTTCACCGGTTTTATGGTCGGTATTGTAATATCGGCGAGGCATGCGCGCTCCTTAAGTCTCGGCCAGGTCGGAACCCAGGGCCGCTTTGAGCGGCGCCAGCCAGGGTTCGAAGTGTCGCCATTGCGCGACACCGCCTTTGTAGATGGGTTGGCGAACTTGTTCAGATGACGCTGTGCGAACGGCCCGCCTGGTTTTATGAAAATCAATGCAGGCCTGCTCAAACTCAAGCCCGCAGTAGTCGAGAATTCGCCGCACCTGCGTTTCCAGATCATCGACAACGTCTTCGTGCCGGATCCGCAGAATTTGATCCGGCAACACACTATCCCAATGATCCATCAGCTCAACATAGCCCTTGTAGTATCTGCCGATCTCGTCGAGCCCGTAGGTGAACTCCTGGCCCTCGGCAAAGAGTTGTTTAAAGCCGGAGAAACAACAGGCCATAGCGCCGCGCCGAGCATCGATTATTTTGGCGTTGGGAAGGATCAGGTTGATCAGCCCAATATGCCGGAAATTGTTTGGCATTTTATCTGTGAAGAAGGCAGCACCCTGTCGATGAATCCGCGTGTTTTCTATATAGTCATCGCCGAGTGCGCGCAGTTTATCGGCATCCAGATCGTACAAAATGCCGGGATATTGCGAGCGGCCCTCCGTCCCCCGATTTCGCCCGCGCAGGCGATGTGACAATGCCAGAATGTTCGGCAATTCCAGCGTGCCATCGACTTGGCTATGCGAGGCAAGAATTTGTTCCACGAGCGTCGAGCCAGCGCGCGGCAAGCCAAGAATAAAAATCGGATCCGGGGCGTTGCAGCCCTTGCCGCGCTGTTTTTCGAAAAGTTCGCGTGTGCAAACCTTGGCCTGAGCCTTGAGCTCTTCTTCCATTTGTTCTGATGTATAGCGCGTCTGAACTCGTTTCAGATCATTGCCGCGCTCGTAATAGAGGAATGCAGTTTCAAATTCCGCCCTGTCCTCGAAAGCCTTCCCCAACGCAAAACACAAATAAATCCGGTCTTGAAAAGCGAGGCTCTCAACGGTTTCCCGCTCGCGCATGAGCGCCAGCTCGTCATCACTGAAGGAGTATGTTTTCAGGTTGGCCAATGCATACCAGGCATCGCCGTGGTCGGGATTGACCCTGGTTGCCGTGTGATAGGAAGCGACTGCCTTGTCGTGGTCACCCAGCGTCTTGAGCGCATGGCCGCGCGAGGTCAGTGTTGCGGCGTCCTCAGGTAGTTGTGCGAGCACGGCTTCAAACAGTTCGAGCGCCCGATCATAGTCTCCAGTCTGCATCGACTCAATTGCAAGGTGCGACTGGAAGAGCGGGTTTTCCGGTTCGCGGCTGAAAAGCTGTTTTGCCTGTTCAAGGGCGGCAGAAAATTTCTGCCGCTTTCGCAGTACCTGAATGAAATCGAGCCGGAGTTGTATATTGTCCGGGTCCAGTTCCAATGCGGTTTCAAGCAGGAAATCGGCATCTTCCAGAACGCCAAATCTGCTGCCAATCTCTGCCAGCAACCGCATGCCTTCAATGTCACGCGGATGTTTTTGCATATAAGCGCGACACAACTGTTCTGCCTTGAGTAGCTTGCCCTCATAGAGAAGGTGAGTGACCGCGACCAGGTCATTTGGAAGTTGCTCAAGGCGTCGGGCTTGCGCCGACGCTTGACCGGCTTCGGCTTGCCACCCCAGCGCCGATAACAACTCGGCCTGCCCCTTCCAGCTTGCCATCAGCGCCGGATTGAACTGGCAGGCACGCTGATAGGCTTGCAGGGCGCCCTCCGTGTCGCCGAGCACTCTAAGAAGGTGCCCTTCTTCCTGATAGGCGCGCCCAAATTCGGGGGCAAGCTGTTTCAGTCGCCTAAGGCTCGATCGTGCGGATTCGGCGTCTTTGAGATAGCGCAGACAGACGGCGCGCATATAGTGCGCTTCGACGAGGTCCGGCTGGATTTCCAGCGCGGCATCGATTTGTACCAGCGCCCCGGCAAAATCGCCCTTGTACATGAGCGGTTGAACTTGCTGAGTCAGATCGGTTTGGCTGTCATTGCCGTCGGGCAAAACGGGCTCCTTGATAACGAAAGTGAGCGCCCCGTATGTCGCGGAGCGCTCACCTTAAAGCTCAAGTCATTTGAGCCAAGACCGTATTCAGTAGGTGACCCGAGCTCGAAATCCCCATGTTCGAGGGCGTGCGATGGTGACGCGCTCTCTGTCATAGACAAAGTTGTTGCTCAGCTCGGCTCGTTCATCGGACAAATTGTCGACAAAGGCTTCGACCATCCAGTTGTCGCGGCTCACACCGGTAGAAAAATGAGCCATTGTGTAGCCCTCTAGATCGGTTTTGTTGATCTCGATGACATCGCTGACTGAGTCACCGGAAACGATGAGCTGCGGTTGGATATGAGCCATCATGCCGTTTTCCAAATCCCATTCATAACGGGCACGTAAATTCCCCTGAAAATTCGGAGCGAAGGCAAGCTCGGAGCCGACCAGTACATCCTGTGTCGGTGTCAAAACCTCGGTAATCTCGGTATCGAGAGCTGAGAATGCCCCCTGAATCACCAGTCCTGGCATGCTGTTCGGTGCCCAGGTTACTTCGCCTTCAACACCCCGAATTTCAGCGTTTGCAGCATTGTCCGAAAAGAACAGGTTCGTGATCGCCGGATCAAAAATTGTGGTTTGCAGGTTTTGAACGTCGACAAAGAAGGCGTTCCCGTTGAATCGCAACTGGTTATCCAGGAGATCAAGCTTCCAGCCAAACTCATAATTGCTGACTTCGTCGGTATCGAGCGCGAAAGGTACAGTAAACCCGTTTGGTCCGGCAGCCCCACCTGGACGGTTCAGAAGCCCTGGACGGAATCCTTCAGAGTAGGTCGCGTACAATAAAATACCTTCGCGTGGAGCCCACTCCGCCGTAAGTTTATAAATAACGCCATCGGTCGTTGCAGCATCCGGTGCAAGCAGTGCTGCCGCGACCGACGCTGGAATGCCAGGTGCATTCGGGTCTGTATAGGTAATCCGACCGGCATCGTTACACGTGCCGATGAAGGTGAACGACCCGTCTCCATCATAGAGATCGGAAATATTGGTTCCGAAAGCGTTTTCATCAACGCCGCTTGAATTGCAGAATGACGCATTGGCGCTGCCCTCCAAATCGACTTCAATGTCATAGGCGCGCGCGCCTATTGTAACGGAAAATTGGTCGTTCAGGTCAAACGTCACCTCGCCGAACAACCCTGTTTGTTGATCTGTCCGCAATACGTCATTGCGGAATATTACGCCCTGCGGAAACGGTCCCGGGTCGGAGTTGTAGATACCCGGAAACGGGAAATTGTCAGGAAACCCAATGGTCCCGAACAGGTTGGCCAGCTCGGAGCCCGGATAGGTAAAATCGTTACGCTCGGCCAGTTCCAGATCGCTGTAGAAACCGCCGAATGTCGCGCGAATTCTGTGGTCTTCAGGCGTGTTAAACCGCAATTCTTGCGTAAACACTTGTGTGCGCGTCGTCGAGTTTACAAATAGGTTTGGTGCCTGACAGGTGCCCGACGGATTGTTTCCAGCGCCTGGATAGCTTACCGAGCCATCACAGATGTAATATGGTAGGTACTGGCCAACGAAAAGATAATCTGAGTAGTCGACGCGTTGGTCTGTGTCGCGCTCCGTGTAGGCTCCCGTATAGAGCGCTTCCAGGAAACCCAAGCGACCTTCCAGTGTCCATGCCGTGTTATGGAAGGCATCTTCCATCTCGTCGGCCTCAAAGCGCTGAATTTCCAGATCGCCAAGTGTTGGGTCGGAGAAGAACACACCATCACTGTCGAGATTCTGCTGGGCATGTGTGACTCGCAAACTCCAGTCTGGGGTGATGTCCCAGAGAGCAGAAACACGGAATCCCTGGTAACTTGTGTCGTTGAAATTATCCTCGACCAGACCGGCATTATCGGCCTGTAGGAAGGTGACATTGGAAAGGTCAGCGGTCGACTGGAAGCCAGCGCGGCCTGAACTGACAGGCACGCCATTGGCGCGAACCGTGCCTTGCGCCCGGAACCGAGCGCTTTCACGAACGTCGCGAACGCCAGCTATATTGTCGATATAGCCACCCTGATTGTCGACATAGACAACTGCGCGGAGCGCGAACGTGTCGCCGAGTGGCAAATTCACCATCGCTTCGACATTGTTATTCATTTCTCCGCCTTCGGTAAAAGACGTGCCAAAGCTGGCGCTGGCTTCATACACACCAATCACGGGCTCGTTGGTGATCAAGCGTACAGTGCCTGCCTGTGAACTTGCTCCGTATAACGTTCCCTGAGGCCCAGGCAGCACTTCCACGCGGTTTATATCCGCAGCATAGACATCCAGGTTGCGGCCAGGTTGGGCCAGCGGCTGCTCATCGAGATAGAAGGCGACATTGGGCGCAAGGCCGGCCACACCGGCTGTCGTCAGATTAGGTGTCGTCGACGCCAGCCCCCGAATATAGATCGTATTCTGCCCCGGGCCCGACCCCCCGGCTGTGACGCCCGGCAATTGCTGGAGGTAATCCGTGAACACCTGGACCCGCAGCTCGTCCAGTGTCCGTTCTCCTAGGGCGTTGACCGCAAGAGGAATCGTTTGGGTGGTCGCCTCACGGCGGGTCGCCGTCACTGTAATGGTATCAACTTGGGCTTCGGCAATTGCAGAAGTTGCCGTCAATATGGCTACCGATGATAGAAATGTTGATGTCAACGCGTGCTTCTTAAGCATGGCGTAGCGGCCCCCTGTATATTATTAGATATCAAAGGGTTTAGAGCGAAGAGAACAAATTGACCAGCCGTTCGATGTTTTTTAGCGTGAATTATATTCCAACCACCGCGCCTGCCGGGGTAACCAATTAAAAATATTGTATAATAATATACGGCTACGGTCATTCGGATATTTTCGAGATATATAGGAGTCGATGTTTTCGTTTGCGATCGTGAACACGAAGGTGGTCGAATATCCTTCGAGTACGAATCATTTGGCTCGATTGCCTAGTGTTTGGTTATGACTTAAAGGAATTGCATGAGGAGAAACTGCGATTGGACATCCAGGAAGACATACTGATCGCTTTGCGCCGTATCACTCGGGCGATTGATCTGCATTCGAAAAAGGTCTTGAAGGCTACCGGACTGACGACGCCGCAACTGGTAATCCTGCAAGCCCTCAAGAAGCATGGAAACCTTTCGCCATCATCTATCGCAAAAATGGCATCGCTCAGCCAGGCGACGGTCACAACAATTCTCGATCGCTTACAGAAACATGCCCTGATCGATCGCCAACGCAACGTTGTTGACAAGCGGCAGGTTGTCGTGAGTCTCACGAGTGCCGGGGAAGTGCGTCTCAATGAATCACCCGAATTGTTACAGGCCGGTTTTTTGCACGAGTTTGGACAATTGGAGGGCTGGGAACAGTTGCAGCTTCTGGCCTCACTACAGCGCACCGCTGAGCTGATGGCCGCCGAAGATATTGATGCAGCGCCTATTCTCCAGGTCGGTGAAATTCAAAAAATGTTGCCCGAGGAAGCGGGGCCTTAGCCGATTTGTGGCACTGTCAGAGGAAACTCGGTGTTAGCGGGTTGGGCGATATTTTCGCCGGATGAAAAACCCATTTCGCTACTTCAAGACGTCGCCCGAGGTGATCCGCCTTGCGGTGATGATGTATGTCCGGTTTCCGCTCTCGCTTCGCAATGTTGAAGACCTTCTGCACGAACGCGGGATCGATCTGAGCCACGAGAGCGTGCGGTTTTTGTGGAACAGGTTCGGCCCGATGTTCGCAGCCGAGATTCGAAGGAAACGAGCTGACAAGCTTCGCGCCTGGGACCAGTGGCCGTGGCATCTAGACGAGCCCCTGCCGGGGCCTTCTGCGCCTGACTTTGATCCATTCCGATCAAAGCCTCCCTCTCGGGACCGGCTTCGAAGTCGAGAAGATAAATGGCGTGACGCACTATCTCTGGCGCGCTGTCGATCACGAAGGTGAAGTGCTGGAAGCCTATGTCACAAAGCGTCGGGATCGTCATGCTGCATTGAAGTTTCTACGCAAAGCTATGAAGAGATATGGCAATCCAAAAGTCATCGTCACCGACCGGCTGCGATCATACCGGGCCGCCATGAAGATCATTGGAAACGAAGACAAACAAGACGTCGGGAGGTGGCTCAACAACAGGGCCGAGAACAGCCACTTACCGTTTCGAAGACGCGAACGGGCGATGCTCCGTTTCAGGCGAATGCGAAGTCTCCAGAAGTTCGCCGCCGTCCATTCAGTTACTGCCTCTGCGCGTCCTCGCGGACTAGCCGCTGCGGGCGTCGCGGGCCACAACCATTTCAATCTCGAACGCCACATCAACGACCGAAACGGGTTCAATGAGAACCGGCAGAATGCGCTGACCGAATGGCGGCAGCTTGCCGCCTAATTCTCCGAATTCCGAGAAATTTGAGACCAGTTCGCTTTTGTCTGACACCACCGCCACCAACCCCCGACACTGGTCTCTGCCTACGGACCTCCCACGCCATGATCCCGGAAAACAGGGAATGGTTCACTGAAGCCAGCTCGCGCCGCCATGACAGCGACAAATGGCCGGTTTTGGCGACGCTAACCGGCAATGAAATGCGATTTCAGCCGCAAGAAAAGAGCGGGCGGAATGCAATTGTATCGCCATCCCTGATCGCGGTATCGCACGGGATAATCTCGTCATTGATGATACCTGATTTCACCGCTTGTGGTGTCGTCTGTTGCCACCGGATTTCCGTTGACATTGCTGAATAGACCTGCGTGCCCTGTGCTCCATACAGCTGCGGAGCTGTTGGGGAGATATTGTAAAATGAAAAATCCTGAGCCGCGCGCCCGGATCAACTCTGCCACTCGGCTATGGGGAGTGGCCTTCCTGATGGCCGCGCTATCGCTCGCCGGTCCGGCGCAGGCGACAGATTATTGTCCTCGTCACATAACCAATAACCGTGACGTCGATGTCACATTGAATATGTGCAATACAAGTGGTGACTGCGATTTCTACCGGATCGCGCCCCATACGTCAGTCCTCTATGCCATCCCGGACAATAATGCTCATGCGACTTTGGAAATTACGGGCGAGAGCTTTCGGACCACGGATGGTCATCAGAGCAACACGATAACGATCTATCATCATCAAAACAGCTCAGATGTAGTTGAGCGGATTCTCCAATCAGAGGACTGGTGCCACATCTCCCGATTGGGTGGGTATGATGACACAAAGTACAGATCCTATGGCAATGCACAGACGTTGGGCGGGGCAGACTTCCGGACCGCGGTTACCGTCAATTCACCCGCAAATGGCGATATTATCGTCAATGCGCCACCGGCCGACGATTTCACACCCCGCTTCCTGGGAAGAGATGCTCCGACACTCTATGCGCCGTTTGATCTGACGCGAAATCGGGCCGGGCCAATGCCCCCGGGCATTCTCGGAATCCGGCCGGACGAGTTCGATGGCGTATTCCGAGATGGCACTAGAGCGGCGGTCACTATTAACATTAGTGGCGGTGAGGCATGGTTCTTTGGCGATGGCTGGCATTCGCTCTTCCTGCTCAGGGTGGGCGAGGTCGGACAAGGGTATCCCGCGAGGACGACTGAAGCCAATTGGCCGGGCCTTTTGGCGTTGGGCCCGATTGATGCGGCGGTCAATGCCGGCAATGGCAAGATCTACTTCTTTGGCGGTGGGAATTATTTGCGGTTTGATATTGCCAATTGGCGCACCGATTCAGGATACCCTCGGCCTGTCAACGAAACCACATGGCCGGGATTGCCGGCGCTCGGCCGCGTTGAAGCCGTCACCAATATCGGCAACGGCAAGCTCATGTTTTTCTCAGGAAGACGTATGCTGCGCTATGATGTGGCGGCGGACCGTGCCGATCCGGGCTATCCGCAGACGATGACTAACCAGAATTTTACTGCTGCGGTTCCGCCTGACGGCTATCATATCGCGGTTGCAATGGCATGGAATGAAGACGGGTTGGGGTTGTTCTATACGCGATAATGCGGACGCTTTGATATAAGTGTGTTCCGGTGGCGTTGGCCGACACAAGTTCAATTGCGGAAGACAGAGTTGGCGAGGGGTGGAAATTTGCGGCCTCGAACACCGGTAGTGCTGGCGTCTATGACTGGGCCATTTTCGGCTGACGCACGGCTTGTGCGTGCCGTCACTTTTCCTCTAGCGACTCGCGCGCCGCCGCCGTCTCTGCCAACGCTTGAAATAGGGCTCGAAAAACAGCCAAATCCCGGTGCCCCACAGCATAATGATACGGCGACCACCG